>Ga0210391_10002148_pt1 | contig 17263 bp, 12 predicted proteins | sample IncBWC12OmetaG_FD_160573 | JGI IMG/M metagenome (GOLD analysis project Ga0210391, IMG submission 160573) | Forest soil microbial communities from Barre Woods Harvard Forest LTER site, Petersham, Massachusetts, United States - Inc-BW-C-12-O ... | reverse complement strand
ACTTTCATTGCCTTGCCGGCTTCGATATGATTTGCGCCATGTCAATCGACACGATCAAGACGGTAGCTGTGCTCGGAGCGGGGACGATGGGCAACGGCGTGGCGCACGTGTTTGCGCGCTCGGGCTATACCGTGATCTTGCGGGATGTGGAGCAGCGGTTTCTGGATCGCGGGCTGGAAGCGATTTCGAAAAATCTGGACCGCGAGGTAAAGAAAGAACGGATCACGCTGGTCGAGAAGGCCGAAACACTGGAACGATTGAAGCCTACGACGGACTTGGCCGCGCTCGCCTCCGCTGATTTCGCTGTTGAAGCCGTGCCGGAACAGCTCGAATTGAAGCTCCGCGTGCTAAAGCAGGCGGACTCCGTGTTGCGGCCCGGCGTGATCCTGGCGAGCAACACGTCGTCGATTTCGATTTCGAAGCTCGCGGCGGAAACGGGGCGCGCTGAAAAATTTATCGGCATGCATTTTTTCAACCCCGTGCCAGTGATGGCGCTGGTGGAGGTGATCCGCGGGCGCGCCACGAGCGACGACACGTTTGCGACCACGATGGAGCTGTGCGAAAAGCTCGGGAAGAAACCGGTCGGCGTGAACGACGCCCCAGGGTTCGTCTCCAACCGCGTGCTGATGCCCATGATCAACGAAGCGGCGTATGCGGTAATGGAGGGGGTGGCGACGCCGGAAGCGGTGGATGCGGTGATGAAGCTGGGCATGAATCATCCGATGGGTCCACTCGAGCTGGCCGATTTGATCGGCCTCGACGTCTGCGCGGATATTATGGAGGTGCTGCAGCGCGGCTTGGGGAACGACAAATACGCGGCGTGCCCGCTGCTGAAGGAGCACGTTGCCGCCGGGCGCCTGGGCAGGAAATCCGGTCAGGGATTTTACAAGTATTGACCTTCTGGAATTGGCCGCGCACCTGCAAACGCCCGCGACCGTTGTCCGCATCCTATACTATCGCCAGCAATCATACGGCCTGAGTCGATGTGGATGGGGAGGTCCTGCATGAGAAAACTCGCATGCTTCGGCGCGACTGTCTGCCTGCTGATTGTGTCCGCGGCGCGGGGACAGGAGCCTGCAAGACGGCTCACCAACCAGGACGTAATCGAGATGGCCAAGCTTGGGCTTTCCGACGATGTGATCATCGCCAAGATTCGCGCGGTTGGTGCGGCCGGCGAGGGTTCGGCAGCGTTCGATACCAGCGTGGACGGGCTGAAAGCGCTGAAGGACGGCAACCTTTCCGATGCGGTGATCAAAGTGATGATCAATCCCACGCCGCCGCCCGCGCCCGTGGTGGCCGCCGTCGCGCCGATGTCGACTGACCCGAACCTGCCGCCCCCGGAAGTCGGCGTGTATTGGAAGGACGGCTCGAATTTCACCCTGATTCAGGGCCGTGCGCTCGATCAAACGAAGGTCGGCGGACGCGCCGGCAGTTATTTCACCGACGGCATGCGCAATCAGCACTGGGATGCTTATGTGGACGGTCCGCATTCGAACAACATTGTGAAGGAACGGCGGCCTGCGTTTTACCTCTACGTGCCGGACGGTTCCGACGCGCTCGACTACGTGCTGATCAGCATGAATGAGAAAGGCAATCGGCGCGAATTTCAGATTGGATCGTTCGGCGGAGTGACGGGCGGGAAGTCGGGCGTGAAGAAGGACAAAGTGATCGATTTCACGGCCGTGCACGTCGGCATCCGCACCTACAAGGTGACGCTACTTCAGGATTTGAAGCCCGGCGAATATGCGTTCTTCATGGGGACGGGTACATCGGAGACCATGTCAGGCGCGCACGGGGGGAACCGCTCCGGTGGCGCAGCGACCGGCCGTCTCTACGATTTCAGTGTCCCGGAGTAGATCCTGGAGCAGGCTGAAGCTCCGCCTTTACGTCGTGGCGATCCTTTTCATGGTCGTCCTTGTGTCTTTCTGGTCTTATCCTGGAACGACCGCGTCGCGTCAATCCGCGTAGATTCGGGCGCCACCCATCGCGTAAAATCCCCCCAAACGACCTTTTGCTTTTTCTTCGCCTCTGTGCTAGTCTGCCGCCCAGAAAGCATTCCGGGCCGGGCCGTGGCTGATTTGGTAGAATCGGGCCGCTCGCCGCAGGCGAGACCTAAACGAAAGCCCTCACGAGGTGCACCATGAACGACGAAAAAACTAAAAATCTGGACCTTGCCATCGCGCAAATTGAGAAGTCGTACGGCAAAGGCTCGATCATGCGTTTGGGGAACCGCGACGTGCTGGTTCCCGTCAGCGTTATTCCCACCGGCTCGATTTCCATCGACGCGGCCCTCGGCGTGGGCGGTTTCCCGCGCGGCCGCGTGATTGAAGTATACGGACCTGAATCGGGCGGCAAGACCACGCTGACCCTGCACGTGATCGCCGAAGCGCAAAAGATTGGCGGCATTGCGGCCTTCATCGACGCCGAACACGCGCTCGATCCCACCTACGCACGGAAGCTGGGCGTGGACGTGGATAATCTGCTGGTCTCGCAGCCGGATAACGGCGAACAGGCGCTGGAAATCGCGGAGGCGCTGATTCGGTCGGGGGGCGTGGACGTGGTGGTGGTGGACTCGGTCGCGGCGCTGGTGCCCAAGGCCGAGCTCGAAGGCGACATGGGCGATCCGCAGATGGGATTGCAGGCGCGGCTGATGTCGCAGGCGCTGCGCAAGCTGACGGCGATCGTTTCAAAGTCGCGCACTTGCCTGATCTTCATCAACCAGATCCGCGAGAAGATCGGCGTGATGTTCGGCAATCCGGAAACGACTACCGGCGGCCGCGCGCTGAAATTCTATTCGTCGATTCGCGTCGATATTCGCCGGATTCAGTCGATCAAGGACGGCGATCGCGTGGTCGGCTCGCGCACGCGTGCCAAAGTGGTGAAAAATAAAGTGGCCGCGCCATTCCGCGAAGCCGAATTCGACATCATTTACGGCGAAGGAGTTTCACGGGAAGGCGATCTGCTCGATACCGGCGTCGCGAAGAACCTGCTGGAAAAATCCGGCACGTGGATTTCCTACAAGGGCGAGCGCTTGGGGCAGGGACGCGAAAACGCGCGCCTCTTCTTGCGCGAGCATACCGACATTCGCGACAAAATCGAACACGACCTGCGCAAGGTTCTCGGCCTCGTGGCGGAAGATCCGAAAAAGGCTGCTGCCGCTGCCGCCTCCGAAGCGGAAAAACCGGCTGCCAAGGCGGCTGCGGCGGGCGGCCACGCCGGCCAAGCCCGCGCCGCGCGGTAACGGAGCGCCAGTGTCCCGCTGGCGTTATTCCCATGCACCACGCTTGCGTTTTCTGGAACTGGGGGGGGCGAGCAGGGAACGTCTGTCTTTGATACTAAAACCGCCGGCAGAACGCCGGCGCTACGCAGGAGTAAACCATGACATCAGAAGAACGCCAAAAGGCTGGTGCGTATCTCGACGAAACGCGCGACAACATGCTCCGCGTGGCGAAGGGTCTGTCGCCGGCGCAGCTACAGTACAAGCCCGCGGCCGACCGTTGGTCCGTCGCCGAATGTCTTGAACATGCGGCGTTGGTGGAGACTCTCGTGCTCGGCAACATCCACAACGCAGTTAAGCAAGCAGCAGGCTCGCCAAAAACCGACATGACCGACGAGGCCCTCGTCCGCATGGTCACCGACCGGAGCGGCCGCACCCAGGCGCCGGAGCGGATTGTGCCGACGGGCGAGATTCCTTGCGATCAGCTCGTCGCCCAATTCGAGGCCGCTCGCAAACGCATGTCCGAATTCGTCGCCAGCACAAACGTCCCTCTCCGCCAGTTCGCCTTCCCGCACCCGCGCTTCGGCCAGGTGGATTGCTACCAGTGGGTGCTGCTGACGGCCGGACACGGCGATCGGCACCGCAAGCAGGTCGAAGAAGTGATTGCGGACGCCGACTTTCCGCGCGCTGCTTCCGCTCGTTGAATCCGCCCGCTGAATCAACCTCCCGAATCTGGCGCATCCAGGCCTCTGAGCTTTTGGCCAGCGGTTACCTGTGCGCCTTTAACTGTCCTTACGGCCAGTTGCGCCCCTTCTCCTAAAGATGGAAAATATTGTGTGTAAAGTTGTTGCGCATCTACGCGGTGCTTTCATAGACTGTGCAGGCTAAGGCAAAGACAGGAATCGGCGTCGAACACCCTATGCGACGGACCCCAGCTCTGTATCAAGCATTCACAATTTTGTGCCTCGCGAGTCTGACGGGGTCGAATTGCGCATTCGCGGCCGCTGCGAAGCCCGCAGCGAAACCGGCTGTCAGGCGCACCACGCACCATCGCGTGGTGGAATTCACCGACCCCACCAAAGGCGATATCACGACCTATGACGATCCGGTCGTTCGCCAGGTCGCCGTCGACGCGATCGGCCATGAGAAGGGTTCGGTGGTCGCCATGGATCCGACCACCGGACGCATCCTCGCCGTGGTAAATCAGAAGATGGCGTTTTCCTCGGGCTTCGAACCCTGCTCGACGATCAAGCCGTTCGTCGCCCTGGCCGGACTGCAGGAGGGCGTGATCACGCGCGACACGATGATTCGCGTCGCCAATCGCCGGTACATGGACCTTACCGAGGCCATGGCGCATTCGAACAACAAATACTTCGAAGAAGTGGGATCCCAGTTAGGCTTCGACCGATTGATCAAGTATCACGAGCTTTTCGGACTCGGCCAAAAGGTAGGCTACAACATTCCCGAGGAGCAGCCCGGTCTGCTTCCGTCGAGGCCCCCGGTTTTCGGCGGCGCTGCGCGCATGTCGAGCTTCGGTTCGGGCATCCGCATCACACCGTTCCAGCTTGCGTCGCTGGTCGGAACGCTGGCTAACGGCGGCGAGCAATATTACTTGCAGTATCCGCGCACGGAAGAAGAGCGAGAGAATTTTCAGCCGCGCGTGCGGCAGCAGCTCGATATCGCTCCGCTGCTGCCCGATCTGCGCGAAGGAATGCTCGCGGCGGTAATGTATGGCACCGCGCGCCGCAGCTACGATCCCGACGGCGAACAGGATCTCGGGAAGACGGGTACTTGCAACGACGAAGGCGTCGGCGGTCGTCTCGGCTGGTTCGCTTCCTATGCCGATCAGGCACATCCGAAAATCGTAATCGTTGTCCTGCTCCACGGCGGCAGCCGCATCATCAGCGGGCCGCACGCCTCGCAAATCGCCGGCCGCATATACCGCGACCTCTACACGCGGAATTATTTTGCGAATGCCGACACGCCGCACTCGGATGCGGAAGTGGCCGGCATATCCACCGGACGCGCCTCCGCTTCTCGCTAGCAATTCCTACTGAATTACGGCTCTTGCGCCACGCCTCGTGCGGGGTGTAACGTCTCACGCGGAAACCTGAAGCTGGAAATCACCGGGGGGAATCGCATGGGGCGGCATCGGAGTCTGGTGTGGCTGGTCGTTTGTCTGGGTGTCGTGGCGTGGGCTCCGGGGCGCTTGGCGGCGCAGCAAACGTGTGAAAGTCTGACGTCTCTCTCGATTCCCAACGCCACGGTCACGTCGGCAATGGCGGTCGATCCTCCGCCCGATCTCGCGATCGACTTGCCGGCCGGTCCTGCGGGCCCTGCGGCAAAGCTGAGCGTATCGAATGCCTTCTGCCGCGTCGTCGCGTTCTCCACGCCGACCAGCGATTCGCACATCAATTTCGAAGTCTGGCTGCCGGTCTCCCCGCGCTGGAATGGAAAATTCGAGGCCATCGGCAACGGCGGCTTCATCGGCCAGATCGGTTACGGCGCGCTGGCCGCGGCGCTCAATCGCGGTTACGCCACGGCCTCGACCGACACGGGTCACGCGAGCGGCAACGACGAAAGCTGGGCGTTGGGCCATCCGGAAAAACTGATCGACTGGTCATACCGCGCGGTGCATGAAATGACGGTCGATTCCAAGCTCATTATCACCGCCTTTTACGGCAAGCCCGCAAAACTCGCCTACTGGAACGGCTGCTCGACCGGTGGCAAGCAGGGCCTTACCGAAGCGCAGCGCTATCCCAGCGATTTTGACGCCATCCTCGCCGGGGCCCCGGCAAACTACATCACCCACCTGCAGGCCCAGTCGATTTATTCGAGCTGGGTGGCTCTGAAGGACGGAACGAATTCGCCCAGCTACCTCCCGCCGGCCAAATACGCGATTCTGCACAAAGCCGCGCTCGAAGCGTGTGACAACAATGACGGCGTTCTCGATGGCGTCATCGGAAATCCGCGCGCGTGCAACTTCGACCCGAAATCGATCCAGTGCGCCAGCGGCGACGCGCCCACATGCCTCACCGCACCGCAGGTGAAAACCGCGCAGATGCTCTACGCCGGCGCGAAATGGAAGGACGGGAAACAGATTTTCCCAGGCTTCGAAATTGGAAGCGAGCTCGGCTGGGGCGGAATGGCGGCCGGCCCCGAACCGATCAGCATCGGCGACGGATTCTTCAAGTACATGGTCTTCGGCGATCCAAACTGGGATTTCCGCACGCTCGACCTGGACCGCGATACGAAGACCGCGGACGAAAAGCTCGGCTCGGTGGTGAACGCGATCGATCCAAACTTGAAGCCGTTTGAAGATCACGGCGGAAAAATGATCCTGTACCATGGCTGGAGCGATCAGGCGATCGCGCCCGGCAACAGCGTCAACTATTACGAAAGCGTAGTTGCGGCGATGGGCGGCGCGCAGAAGACCCAGGAGTTTCTGCGCCTATTCATGGTCCCGGGGATGACGCATTGCCAGGGCGGCGCCGGGCCCAACACGTTTGACGCGCTTACGGCGCTCGAGCGCTGGCGCGAGAACGGCACGGCGCCCGATCACCTGATCGCCGCGCATTCAACCAGCAGCGTAATCGACAATTCGCGCCCGCTCTGCCCCTATCCGCAAGTCGCGCAATACAAGGGCAGTGGCAACACAACCGACGCCGGCAACTACACCTGCGCCAATCCAAGCCGGTAGGGACCTACTCTCAACCGGTCTTCGCGTTGTGCGGCGGCAGTGAGTCTCCCGAGACCTGAAAAGTACGGGTAAATTCTCGCGCTTCCGCCAGAGCCATTGGCGTCGCAGAAAATAGCACGAATGCACGGACGCTTCCATTCTGGCGCCGTCAAAGGTCGTGTCCTGAGCGAAGCCGAGGGATCTGTCTTCAGCAGGGAATGGGGAAGAAGTATTTGTTGAATCTTTTGGCGGTGGGGAACTTCTGTTACTTGGCTTTGCCGCGATTGAGCCGCTTACCGGATGAATGCTTGAGAGCCTCGGCCACAGCGCTCTGAATTTTTTCATCGATCTTGGCAACAGCGTCGCGATTTGCCCGGCGCACTTCATCCACAATCGATGCCGACAATCGTTCGATCGACACCTTCACGGCATGCTCGATCGTCTCATGCAGAGTCAGATCGTTCTTCGGCCGGATCAGGCTGAGCGTCTCGACGGCCGCTTCGGCCGCCGCGGCTCTTGCTTCCTGAGCCTCGGATTTCGCCTCCTCCATCGCCGTAGCAATTTCCGCTTCGTGCCCTTCGGCTCTCCCCGCGATCGCCAGAATTTCGCTTGCGTCCCAGGAGGCGGTCAGCGTCACCGGTGCAGCCGGCGCAGGGACCGCAATCGCGATCGGTTCTTCAACTTGCTCGACGTATGGCTGCTCGCCCGGCAAGGGAAACCAGTCGTCCGGCGCCGCGGAGTAATCCCAGACGTTCCCCGGCACGTCGAATTCGAGTCCGATGTGCAGAAGATCCTTGGCCTGGTTCGGCCGCTGCACCCATATCACGTTGCCGGTGATGATCCGCGCCGGCGCGGCGGGATTTCGGCGTGGAATCTCGATCGTTACGACCGAACCCTTGGGCACGTAATGTTTGGATTGGTACTTGCAGCCGTGGCAGCTCACCATCACCGTGGTGGTGCGCTCGATAAAGGGCTCACTCAGCGCGTCCACGCCGTGCACTTTGATCGGCATGGCCTGCACCACGCGCGTGCTTCGGCGCTTGTCCACGCCCGTGGCGATGGTGGTCGCGCTGTTCGTCGCTCCGTTTTCCGAAGGACTCATGCCAGTCGCCTGTAGTTCGGAGCAGTCGGTTCGCGAGGAGCAGCCCTGGCCCTGGCGCTGATTCCAAGACCGCGCGCAGTGCTACACGCGCCCCCCGAGCGAGCCGAATTCCGAATGACTAGCTTAGCACCGCGGAATTTGGTGGAAGATTTCGTTTAAAGCGAGGCGTACAAAGAGTGACGTTTCCCGAGTGCATCGAAGGGCCGGGAGCAGCCTACGGGCCGATTGACCCCCGTCCGCCCAACGGGTGCCGCCACGCGCCTCGACACGCTTGCGGCCTGCATGTATCATCGGCGCATGAAATTGTCGCGCCGGGCAGCCATTTTAATCGCCTCGGCGCTGTTGTGCGCCGGTTATCAGGGCGTACGCGCCCAATCGGCCACCGCTCCCGCTGCCGCGCCCAAACCGGACGATGCGCGGCTGGAAGTCAACGGCGATATCGACAAGCCGATGTCGCTTTCCCTGGCTGACCTGCGCGGCCTGCCTCGCCAGACCATCACGGTGATGAACGAGCACGAGAAAAAAGACGAGACCTATCAGGGGGTCGCGCTCGCCGAAATACTGAAACGCGCAGGCGTCCCCCAGGGCTCCGCCCTGCGTGGCCCGGCCCTGGCCATCTCCGTGCGCATCCAAGGTGCCGACGGCTACGCAGCCGTTTTCGCGCTGGCCGAGCTCGATAGCAGCGTCCAGGATTCCGGCGTGCTCATCGCAGACACCCTCGACGGTCAGCCCATCCCCGACAAGCTCGGTCCGCTCCGCCTGGTCGCCCCGCACGACAAGCGCCCCGCCCGCTGGGTTCGCATGCTCAGTACCATAACGGTGGTCAAGCCGGCGAAGTAGCAGGCCATCCCCGGCAGCGCGATCCTCATCAGACTTAAATCGAGGGAACTTTTCAGGCCCCTGGGCGGAAAAACAACGTAGCCTACCGGTCTGTTCCTAGAGGGTGAGTCGGGCATGAGGCGCAGCAACCCTGTCTGTTTCTGCGGTTTGGCAGTAATCCTGCTCATTCTCTCGCCGTCTCGGCCCGTCGCTGCGCAGGGGCTCCAGACGACCCTGCATGCCGGGCCCCGTGTCTTCGGCTCCGTCGGCCCCGGTGTCACCGCCATCAAGCGCGATTCAGCCGGCCGCTATTACATCCTAGCTCAGCCAGCCACGACCATCTCCATATTCGACCCGGCCGGCAAGCTCGTCGGACAAATTCCCAACGCCAATTCCCGCGGAGCCGCGATTCATTACGCCGTCGGTTTCGATATTGACTCGACCGGACGGCTCTTTGTCGTTGACCGCGGCGCTAACGCCATCAAGATTTTCGCCCCTGACGGCGCGTCCGTGGCCACGATTCCGGTCAATACGCCCACATCCGTCGTGGCGCTTTCCGGAGGCCAATTCGCCGTGACCACGCTGATGTCGAAGCGCCTCGTCCAGATCATGGACGAGAACGGCAAAGTGGTTCGCACATTCGGCGATCCGGCCGACATCACTCCGCCCGCCCCGGCGGTGCAAACCGAGGACGGAATCGTGAATCCGCCTCCGCCGCCCTCTCTTGTGGATCGCGGTCGGATCATCGGGGATTCCGACGGCAACATTTATTTTTCGTTCACGTCTTTGCCCGATCCCACGCTGCAGCGTTTCGATCGCTACGGCTATTCCGCCTATGAATCCGTTGTGCCCAAGGAAACCTTCGGCGGGCTGGCGCGCGATACCGGCCGGGTCGAGCTCGGCTACTCGATGTCCGCGCTCGGCTGGCCGACCAGCATCAGCGCCTGGACCGATCTGCACTCGCTCAGCAGCCTTTCGGTTTCCGATCGCGCACGCCGCGGCTTGCGCGGAGGCGGCGCGGCGTCATCGGGAGCTTCTTCCTCCTCTCTCACCGACGCGCCCTTCGGTAACATCACCACGCAAGGGAACGTACTCGCCTTCAATAGCGACCCCGGCAGCTCGGACGCGCTCGATTACAGCGACAGCAGCATTGCCTCGCTCGCCCCGTCCGAGCTGAGCTACTCGAGTCCCGACCTGATGATGCCCGGCATGTTCGGCATGGGCATCGGCGGATTCTTCCATGGCCACACGCCCGGCTTGTTCTCCGGGGGCAGACCGGGCGGTGCAGATTCTGGCACCGGCGCGCATCCGGACATGGCGGACCACCCGGGAGGCGAAGACGGCCACGACCATTTTCATTTTCATCCCGGCTTCGACGAGTACCGTGCACGCCTCGCCGTGCGTGTGAGGCTGGACAATCCGCCGCCCGGAGCGGAAGGCAAACCGGTCATTACGGCCGTCGGCGTCGATCCGCTGACGCATGAGCTCTGGGCCGCGATTGGCGATACGCTCGTCCATTTCGATAGCAGCGGCGCCCGCGAGGACATGTACTACCTGCTGCTCACCGACGGCACCTCGCTGAAGCCGACATCCATCCTCGTCGAACCGAATCGGCTGCTGGTGGCCGCCGACCCGTACGGGATCTATGAATTCCCGCGTCCGGACAAGCCGGCGCCCCCATCGACCCAAGCCGGTGCCACGCCGGCGTCCAATTCCATCGTCCCGGACCAGGTCACGCCAGCCCCGAAGCCACACCGCAAGCCGCTGTCGCAAACGACGCCAACGCCGTCGCCTCCACCAGCGCCACAGCCGTAGCGTTCATCCCCCCGGAGTTGTCACGGTCGGCGCACCAACCTCGATTTTCGCTTTTCCATCGTGCGCGCGTTGCGTTACTCTGCCAACGCTGCGGTGCCGGGCGCGGGGCCAAGACAAAATCGGGGGCGTTGCAAGGGCATGGCGAATCTCAGGAAACTGATCATGTGGCCGGCGATTGCGCTGGTCGGCGCCGGCTGCATGGGCGCGTCGTATTACATACGCTATCAGGCGGACCAGCAATTTGCCGCCGAAGTATCGCGCGCGCGCGACGAAGCACAGCGCATTGAACGCGAAGTGGTGCAGTTCACGAAGCGCACGCTGCCGTCGGGCCGCTCCTTCGCCGCGTTTCTCGGCAGCCTGGGCATCGATTCTCACAGCGCATCGCGCATGGTCGCTGCCGCGCAGCCGGTTTTCGACCTCCGCCACCTGCGCGCCGGCAACGAGTTCTCGATTGGCCGCTCCGTTCTCGGTGAGCTCCGCGAAGTACGCTACAACATCGAGCCCGGCCGCATCCTGTCGATCGAGCCGAGCGGCAACGATTTCCGCTCCGCCATCGAAACCGTGCCTTCCCACACCGAAGAAGTCGGCGTGCTTGGCCGCGTGGACGGTTCGCTATTCCAGGCCGTTACCGACGCGGGTGAAAAACCCGAGCTGGCCATGCGCATCGCCGAAATTTTCGGCTTCGATCTCGATTTCTACACCGACCCGCGACCGGGCGATACGTTCCGCGTGGTCGTCGAGAAAACAGTTCTTCAAAACGGCGAATTGGCGTCGTACGGTCGTATCCTTGCCGCCGAATACGACAACGCCGGCCGCTCCTATCGCGCCATCCTGTTCCGCGGACCCACGGGCATCGCCACGTATTACAAACCCGATGGCACGTCGATGAAGAAAGCGTTCCTGCACTCGCCGCTGAAATTCGCTGCGCCCATCACGTCGCATTTCAGCCTCAGCCGCTTCCACCCGATCCTGAAGGAATATCGTCCGCATCTCGGAATCGACTACGGCGCGCCGACCGGCACACCGGTGCAGACGATCGGCGACGGCAAAGTGATATTCGCGGGACCCAAGGGCGGCGACGGCAACCTCGTGAAGGTGCAGCATAACAACGGCTACACGACTTACTACATGCACCTTTCTAAAATTCTTGTGCACAACGGCGAGCGCGTCGAACAGGGCGAACGTATCGGGCTCGTGGGGATGACCGGCCTTGCCACCGGCCCCCATCTTGATTTCCGCATCGAGCTTCGTGGCCAGTTCCTGAACTTCGAAAAGCTTCCGCTTCCGCCGTCGGACCCGGTTTCACGGCAAGACTTCGCTGCATTCGCGGCTCAGCGAGATCACGCTTTTGCCGAGATGCCTCCGCTGGCAGGCGATCGCCCCGCACTCGCGCAAAATCCGCCGCAGTCCGGCGCGTCCGTCGGCCGCTAAAACGGGTCCCGTGGCCGCGACCACTCGACACACACGGCTACGCGACCGCGCCGCTCAGGATTCGCTGAATGGTTTCCGGTGGGAATGGATTACGCGCGAACTTCCCAGGTGTCGCCGGCGCGCAAGAGTTTGGCCAGATCGCCCACTCCGCGCTTCGCCTGCACGTCGCGAATCTGCCCGGCGATTACGTCTTCGTAGCGCGGCACGTCCGGCCAAGCCCGCAACACGCCGATCGGGGTGGGGAACCCCGGCCGCAATTCCATCTGGGAAAGCAAGAACGCGTAAGACGGCCGCGGATCGTTCTCATTGTGAACGAGCAGGTCCTTTTCTGTGACGCCGCCGGCGCCCAGCGGCACGACCTCAAGCTCCAAACCGTTCAGCCGAATGCCCTTGTCGCGATTCTTTCCGAAAACGAGCGGCTTGCCATGCTCGAGCTGCACCACGTGCTCGCTGCGTGCGTCTCGTTCCGTAATCGTCTCCCAGGCGTGGTCATTGAAAATATTGCAATTCTGAAGAATTTCGATGTACGCCGACCCCTGGTGCGCCGCCGCTTTCTTCAGTGTATCCTTCAGATGCTGCTGGAACACGTCAACGGACCGCGCCACGAACGTCGCCTCCGCTCCAATGGCCAGCGAAAGCGGATTGAACGGGCGATCCGTGGTGCCGTACGGCGTCGATTTTGTCTTTTTCCCGATTTCCGACGTCGGCGAATACTGTCCCTTCGTCAAGCCGTAAATCCGGTTGTTGAACATCAGCACTTTCAATCCCACGTTGCGCCGCAGCATGTGAATCGTGTGATTTCCGCCGATCGAAAGCGAATCGCCGTCGCCCGTGGCAACCCAGACCTCCAGATCCGGCCGCGCCAGTTTTAAACCGGTCGCCACTGCCGGGGCGCGCCCGTGAATCGTGTGAAACCCGAAAGTGTTCATGTAATAGGGAAACCGGCTCGAGCATCCAATCCCTGAAATCACCACGAATTTCTCGCGCGGGATTCCGAGCTCGGGAAACACGGCCTGCACTGCCGACAAAATCGCGTAATCGCCACATCCCGGGCACCAGCGAATTTCCTGGTCGGTCTGAAAATCTTTCTTCGTCAACACCGGCGGCAATGTGGCCGTGCTCATCTCAATGTCCTCGCTCGCTACGACTCCAGAATCTCTTCGATCTTCTGCTCGATCTCCGATTGCTTGAAAGGCTTGCCCTGAATTTTATTGTACCCTTGCGCGTCCACCAAGTATTTGGCGCGCAGCACCATCGAAAGCTGCCCCATGTTCATTTCAGGCACCAGCACGCGGTCGTATCGGCCCAGAATCTCTCCCAGATTTTTCGGCAGCGGATTCAGATGCCGCAAATGAACGTGTCCGATCCGGCGCCCGTCCGCGCGCTTCGTTTTCAAGGCCGCGGTGATCGGCCCGTGCGTCGATCCCCACGCCACGATCAGCAACTCGCCCGAAGCGTCGCCTGCGGGCACGGCGTCCGGCACGTCCTGCACGATGGCCTCAACCTTGGCTGCGCGCAACCGCACCATGCGCTCGTGATTCAGCGGCTCATAATTCACGTTGCCGGTCACATCCTGTTTTTCGAGACCGCCGATGCGGTGCTCGAGCCCCGGGGTCCCCGGAATCGCCCACGGCCGCGCCAGCGTGTCCGGATTGCGGCGGTAGGGCTTGAACCCCTCCGGATTCGTTTCAAAATGTACGGGAATTTCCGGTAAATCCGAAACCGAAGGCACCGGCCACGGTTCCGCGCCGTTTGCCAAATATCCGTCTGACAATATGATCACCGGCACCATGTACTTGATGGCAATCCGGCTCGCCTCCAGGGCGATCCAGAAACAATCACCCGGCGACGACGGCGCCAAAATCGGAATCGGCGCCTCCGAATTCCGGCCGTAAAGCGCCTGCAGCAGATCCGCCTGCTCGGTCTTGGTCGGCAATCCCGTCGAAGGGCCGCCGCGCTGGATGTCGCAGATCACCAGCGGCAGCTCCACTGCAACCGCCAAACCCAACGCTTCCGTCTTGAGCGCCATGCCCGGCCCGGAGGTCGAAGTGATCGCCAGCGCGCCCGCGTACGCCGCGCCGATCGCCGAAGTAATTGCGGCGATTTCATCCTCGGCCTGAAAAGTGATCACGCCGAAATTCTTGTAAGCCGAAAGTTCGTGCAAAATATCGGAAGCCGGGGTGATCGGATACGATCCCAGAAACAGCGGTAGCCCGGCCTTCTGCGACGCTGCGACGAACCCCATTGCCAGCGCCGTGTTCCCGCTGATGTTGCGATATATGCCCGGCTTTAATTTCGCCGGCGGAATTTCGTAACTGATCTGAAACGCTTCGGTCGCCTCGCAATAGCTGTAGCCCGCCTGCATCGCCAGCCGATTGGCCTCGACCAGCACCGGTTTGCTCTTGAACTTGTCCTCGATCCAGCGCAGTGTCCCGTCCATCGAGCGGTTGTAGAGCCAGTAGCACATGCCTAGTGCGAAGAAATTCTTGCAGCGGTCGACGGTCTTGTTGTCCAGCCCCAGTTCCTTCAGGGCCGCACGCGTCAGCTTCGTCAGCTCCACGCTGAAGAGGAGATATCCGTCCAGCGAATGATCCTCCAGCGGGTTCGACGTCATCTGCGCCTTCCGCAGATCAGTCTCGCCGAAGTCATCCAGGTTGACGATCAGGATCCCGTTCGCCTTCAGGTCCGGCAGGTTCATCTTCAGCGCCGCCGGGTTCATCGCGATCAGCGCGTCCACGCTGTCGCCCGGCGTGTACACGTCGCTTGACGAAAAATGTACCTGGAAACCGCTGACGCCCGGCAAAGTGCCGGCGGGCGCGCGAATTTCAGCCGGGTAATCAGGAAGCGTCGCCAGGTCGTTGCCGTAGAGCGCGACAGTATTCGTGAACTGGCTGCCGGTAATCTGCATCCCGTCGCCGGAATCCCCGCAGAACCGGATCACGGCCTGTTCCCTGACTTCGCGCTTGCGCTCCGATGGCCGAACTGAGGTCGTAGACATTGTTATGGGCTGATCCCCACCCGATTAGATGATCCCCCTACCGCGCAAGATGCCGTGCCGGCGTTCCCCCGAGCGCCGACGAAACAACAATGGCTCTTGTCTGCGAAAATCGTAACACAACTGGAAGCCGCCCAGCCACCCAGCCGCACGCAAAGGTAAGTAGCGCGGGCTCGCCTGTCGTTTATTGCACTGAACCGTGGGGTGAGTGCCCTTGAAATCCCGTCGCGCAGCGGGGTTCGGTGCGGTCTAGGGAGCTGTTTTCTTCGCCCGTCCCCGCAAATACCCCTGCAAAAAATAGATTCCCATCCCGGCGCCAAATACGGCCCAGAAATATCCCAGGTTCTGCGTAATCGTGAACACGGCCATCGCCAAGGCCGCAGCCCACATCATCATCTCGCTCGTAAATCCGTCCACCCAATTTGGCTTTGCCCCGCTTGCGGGCACCTGCGGCGTCGGCGCCGGCCACAACCGCGGCACCGCCGCCAGATAGCGCCGGTAGCCTTCGCCCTGCGACGCGAGCAATGTGATCTCTTCCCGCCTGATCAGCCGGTACACGATGATCCACATGCCGATGACGATGACGAAAAATCCCGACCGCGGTGCCAGCGCCCCGATTCCGACCGCCAGGAACATGTTCCCGAGGTACAGCGGATTGCGCAGATGCCGATAAGGTCCGTCGGCCACAAGCTGCTCGCCGTGCAGTCCGGCATCATGAACGATCGAGCTGTGCAAATAAGCCCCGGCCCAGGTGCGAATCAGCGCCGCCAATCCAGCCAGAAACGTGCCCACCCAAAACAACCCAATGATGAGCCGGTCAATCTGCGCCGACGACCCGGGCTGGTGCCGAAAGACGAAAATGCCCAGGGCTGCGCAAACATTCTTGTGATCGACAAGGTAAAGCAGAAACCCCAGCCAGAAAACCCCCAGGATGAACCAGAAACGCGCCCGAAACTCCCATTCCGACGCAGCAAATGACATCGATTTGTCCCAGCCTCCGAGCCGCCGCATGTCGCGGCAGCCAATCGAGCCTGTAGATGATACGCGTCCGCGGAATAAACATTTCACAATTCTCCGCGTCCTCTGTGCGCCTCTACGGCAAGAAACTCCCTCGATCGGATGGGACCGCGCAATCCAGCAGGACAGAAGTTGACGCGTCGCACAGGTCGCGGTATCGTCAGCCGCCGCATTTCGAAATCGGGGGGTGAATCACCATGCGAACAAGAATTTTGCTAACGGCTGCTATGTGCTGCGCGGCGATCGTTGTCTTGGCGGGCCCCAGCGCGCCTAAGATCTCCGCCATCGGCTCCATCGCCATCGACTGCGATCGCGTCTGCCTGGAGGATCTGGCGACCCGGTATCTAGGCGCTCTCGTAGCCCACGATCCTTCGCGCCTTCCGCTGGCGAAGGATGTGAAATACACCGAAAACGATCAGGTAATGGAAGTCGGCGACGGCTTCTGGGGCACGGTCACGGGGGTCGGCAGCTACAAGCACTGCTTTTCCGATCCCGTCGTCGAGCAGATCGGCTGCATGGTCACCATGCACGAAGGCGATCACCTGGTCATCATGGGTATGCGCCTGCGCGTCCAGCTCGGCCGCATCACCGAAATCGAGACCACCTACTACCGCCAGGGCGGCGGTGGTCCCTCGAACTTTGAGGCATACGACAAGCTCACACCCGAGCCCATCTGGTTTGAAACGATTCCGCCCGCCCAACGCGTCTCGCGCGCGCAGCTCATCAACACCGCCAACATGTATTTCGCGGGCCTCGAAAATAACGACGGCAAAGGCGTCTATCCCTTCGCCGACGATTGCGACCGCATGGAAAACGGCGTCCATACCACCAACAATCCCACGCTATCCCCCAATGCGGCCTTCAACGCCTTCGGCATGAGCTGCATGGCCCAGTTCAAGAGTGGCTATTACGCCGTCGTCACCCGCATTCGCGATCGCCGCTTTCCGTTGGTTGACGAAGAGCGCGGCGTCGTCTGGGCCTACGTCGTCTTCGACCAGAACGGCACCGTGCACACGATCAAGCTCACCACGGGCCAAACTGTCTCGATGGGAAATATCTTCAACCGACCGTCGAGCCTCGAAGTCACCGAAGCCTTCAAGATCACCGATGGCAAAATTCGTCGCATCGAAATGGTCGGTTCCGGATTGCAGTATCATCTGAATTCGGCATGGGGCGGAATCAGCGACA
>Ga0210391_10002147_pt1 | contig 17266 bp, 14 predicted proteins | sample IncBWC12OmetaG_FD_160573 | JGI IMG/M metagenome (GOLD analysis project Ga0210391, IMG submission 160573) | Forest soil microbial communities from Barre Woods Harvard Forest LTER site, Petersham, Massachusetts, United States - Inc-BW-C-12-O ... | reverse complement strand
CACCGCGCGTGGACAAGGATTCGCCACCGGTGCAATATTAGGACGCGCAGGATTACCGCCCAAAGAGCCGCCCCCGCAACTGTTCAGCGACAGCACAACTGTGAAAATGATGCCCGCTGCGGCTAAGTACGATCCGAACCTGATCTTGCGCATTGATGAATCCCGAAGTCGCGACTGCATGAAATTGAGAATGATTCTCAATATCTAGGTCGTGGTGCATTGTCAACTGCGCGAGCCCTGGTGTAACCGCGACGCTCCGGATTCTGACCGACTCGTGCACCCTGCCCCGGCTGGCTTGAGAGCTGCCAAGGTGGCAGTCTTCGCTTATGCCTGACTTCAGCTTGTTTGGTGACGAACACGTCCGCCAGTACGAGGCGACCGGCGGCAAGACCGGCCACGATTGGAACAACACCAGCGTTCTGGTGCTGCATACGATCGGGCGGAAATCCGGCGAGACGAAAAAGTTCCCGCTGATATACGGGCGCGAAGGCAACACCTATCTGATTGTCGCGTCGAAGGGGGGCGCGCCCGACCATCCTGGATGGTACAAAAACCTGCTCGCCCATCCCGATGTAAAGATCCAGGTCTGGGACAAAGTGATTGAGGTCCGGGCGCGGACTGCGACGGCCGAAGAGAAGAAGCGCGTGTGGCCGATCATGACGAAGGAATGGCCCGACTACGACAAGTACCAGGCCGGAACGAAACGCGACATTCCAGTAATATTGCTCACGCCGCGCTAGCGGCTTGCGCTCCAGTATCCGCACTACCTTAACTGCGGGCCTTGATAGGCGGTAATTCTTACCGATAGCGGAGCCTACTCCGTCAGCGGTTTATGATTACGCTCAAGGAAGCCCCGATTTCCGCGCGTTCTCCTGCGTACTGATCTGGCACCAATGCTGCTTCCTGATATCGACTCAGGAGGTAGTTCGCATGAAATTCAAGAAGACACTGGTTTTAGGTTTGATGGCTGGCGCAATGGTCGGGATGTCGTCGATGAGCACGCCCGCGTTTGCCGATCCGGCCTACGGCTCGGAATCAAATTACATTCGGCCGGTTGATTGGTGGTGGGATCACTACCAAGGTGACCGCGACGGGTACGCCAATTACGGTTGGCACAAGGGATACTACGAATACAGCGGTCACAAGTACGCCTGTGATCGCGCTCGCGGTCTCCAGAGCCAGGTGTGGCAAGATCGCAAGTCGGGACATCCCGCCGCCGCCAACGATGTAGAAGCGGAAGCCCAGGCGGCCCGAGCCCACTGCTACAGCCGATAACTAATCTCGATGTATAATTGGTGAGAGCGTCTCGCATTGTGCGCGAGACGCTCTCGCTTTCTCTCGCGCGATTGGCGGAAGCTCGGTAGTCGAATCTGCCGCGCTAAGAGTAGGCCTTGTCCTCGAGCAGCAGATCCTCGAAGAAGCCTCCTATTGGCTTCGCAGGATGTCGAATTTGAATCTCGAGTACCCACAGATTTGGTGAAGGACGTATCGAAACCGCTGCCAGTGTCCCATCATAGTGGGCGGTGTGCGGAAACTCCGACAGCGGATGGCCGGTGAGTTCCAGGTTGAGAACCCAGCCGAGTTCTTCGGTTGTCTTCGACGCGAAATCGTATAGCTCCTTGCCCGTCATTCCGCTTTTCAACCACTGGCTGCGAACTATGTGGAAAATCCGCCTGACGTCCTGAGCACATCGATTCATCTCGGGGTCGGGATTCTGTCCAATGACGAAGGTCTCGCCTGCATCACCTTCGGTGTCGCCCCACACGGGGCCGATATCGAGAAAGAAAATATCGCCTTCGCCCAGCCGAGTGCCGGGCGCGGAAGGCTCCGGGAAATTCTTCAAGGTATTAGCTCCGAAACGGACAAGAATCTTGTGCCAGCCCTTGTGCGATCCGAGGCGGGCTAGCGTTTCCTTGGCCATCAAGCGAGCGTCTTCTTCGAGCATTCCGGGCTCGATGGCGCGCGCGATCTGCGCCATTGCCGCCCTCGTGTTTTTGCGCGCGCCCATCAGAGCTTCGAGAGAAAAGTTAGTGCCCGTCCCTTCCAGTTCTGCAATATTCATAACAATCGTTCTCCGCGATTCAGCGCGACCACGTGTGATAGGTCTTCGCCGAGCGTCGATATTCGTCGATTCGATGGTTGCCGGTATCGACCAGCAGAATTCTGTCCGGCGTGTCCACGACGATTCCCGCAGGCTCGCGCGTCGGAATGCACACCGGGTCCACACAGGTGAACTTTCCGCCGTCGAAGTCCACCACTTCATGTTTCGCCAGCTCCAGCTCGCGAATCGCGCTGTTGTAAGTATCAGCCACGAGCAGATTATCGCCGTCGATCGCGACTCCGAGCGGATGCTGCAGGCGCGCGTTGTGGAAGTCTCCGTTGATCCAACCAAAGTCGAAGAGTCCAGCGCCGACGAGCGTGACGATCTGCGGATCCTTTGATAGCATAATCGCGCGCACGGCCGAGCTTTCGCTGTCGGCTATGTAGAGCGTGTCTCCATCGGCGCTCAGCACAAGCCCGCTCGGCTGCGCGAGCGAGGCGGCAGCCGCGCGCCCATCACGAATACCTTCCTCGCCAGTGCCCGCGAGAGCGGACACAGTACCGGTCTTCAAATCGAGTATTCCGATTTGGTGCGTGCCGGCATTCGCGAAGAACAATTGGTCCCCTTTCTTCTCGAGGTCCCAGGGTGATGCGAGCGCCGTCGTGTGCCCTGGCGCCGCAGCGCCGAGTTGCCGCCCGCGCTGGCCGGTTCCAGCGAGAGTAGTCACCGCGCCGCTGGCGAGATCGATACGCCGAATTGCGTGACTCTCGGTATCTGCCACGAAGATCGCATCGCTGGACGCGATGACGCCCTGCGGATGATTGAAACGCGCCTCATTCTTTGCGCCATCCTCGAGGCCTGCTTCGCCGCTGCCGTATCGCTCGAGCTTCTTGCCACTGTCGTCCAGCAGAACGATCTGATTGTGCCCGCCGTCGGCCAGGACCCAGCGCTTCTCTTTGCCCGGCACGGGCTTCAGCTTCCCTGGAAACAGGAAATTACCCTTGGGTTCCGTCAGCGGCTTGAGATCAAGTGCGGCCGGCTTCAGCGTGCCGACTTTCGCTGAGTCTGCGACCAAGTTGTCGATAGCGGCGACGAATCTATCCGGGTCCGGCTCACCGGCGACCGTCCCTGCGACGTTGCCATCGGACCCGACGACGACGAGCGTCGGCCACGCTTGCACACCGTATTCGCGCCAGATCTTCATCTCCGGATCGTGCACGATCGGATGCCGAATATCGTAGCGTCGAATCGCGTCCTTGACGCTGGCGGCGCGCTTCTCGTTGGCGAATTTCGGCGAGTGAACGCCAATCACGACGACTTGGTCGGGGAATTGTTCTTCGATGCGCCGCAGAGTGGGAATTATCTGGATGCAGTTGATGCATCCTTCAGTCCAGAAATCGAGAATTACAACGCGGCCGTGCAGGCTTGCTATCGGCAGCGGCGCCGCGACGTTGAACCATTCGAGGCCAGGAAGCGCGATTTCAGGTGCTTTCATTTCGGCAAAACCAAGCTCTGCGTCGAGCCCAACAATGAGTGATCCGAACAGGAAACATAGGATTAGGGGAAGTAAGTGCCTCCGGCGCGCCATCAAGTTTCTCACTTTTCCAGCTTCGTGAGGATAGCATTTCTATCTCCGTTCGATTGACGAATGCGCACGTGTTCAACTGAGTTGGAGAGATTTTCGATGAGCACAGTCCTGGTCACAGGTGGCTCCGGGTTCGTGGGCAACCACGTCATTCTTCAGCTTCTGAGCGCAGGTCACGTGGTTCAGACGACCGTGCGCTCGCTGAAACGCGAAGAGAGCGTTCGCGCGATGTTGAGAGATGGCGGCGCCGATCCAGACGAACGACTCTCGGCTGTCCGCAGCTCTACTTCGGAGTCGTCGACGTGCGCGACGTAGCCGACCTGCATCTGCGCGCGATGACGGACCCCGCGGCGAAGGGCGAGCGCTTCATCGCCGTGTCAGGCGAGGTCATGTCGATGCTCGATATCGCGAGGGTGCTCAGGGCGCGACTGGGAGACGCGGCGAAGAAGGTGCCCACGCGGCAATTGCCGAACTGGCTCGTGCGGAGTCGTGGCGCTGTTCGACCCGAGTATGAAGCAGTTGCTTCCGCTGCTCGGCAGTATTCGCAACGCCACCAGCGCGAAGGCTGAGCGACTCCTCGGATGGAAGCCGCGGCCGCGTGAGGCCGCAATAATCGCTACGGCCGAGAGCCTGGTAAAGTTCGGAATCGTGAAGTAGGACGACCTAGGCGCTGGCTGCAAACGACTTAAGCATTTCGCGGATGAAAGCCGGCAAATCATTTGGCTTGCGGCTGGTGGTGAGCAGACCATCCTGAACGACTTCTCGATCGACCCACTTTCCACCGGCATTGCAAATATCGGTCTTCAGCGAAGGCCACGAGGTGAGCGTGTGACCGCGCGCGATATCGGCTTCGACCAGCATCCACGGACCATGACAAATTGCTGCAATTGGCTTGTGGCTTTCGAAAAATGATCTGACGAACTTTACCGCCTCGGGAATGACACGCAACTCATCAGGATTGGCGACGCCACCCGGGAGCACGAGCGCGTCATAGTCGTCGGGATTCGCCCAACTGAGTGCGACGTCCCACGCAAAATTCTCGCCCGGCTCGTGATAAATGGTGGAATGAATCTGCGCGGTGGTCGCGGGTGACACCACGTCGGTCTGCGCCCCGGCTTTTTCGAGCGCTTCGCGTGGTTCGACCAGTTCCGATTGCTCGACTCCGTTGGTACACAAAATCGCGATGTTTTTTCCGGCGAGCGGTTTACCCATATCCATGCAGTAGGAAACGCAAGAGGCGCGCCAAAATCCGACGAAAATGAGAGGCAATTTGGTCGTTTGTTTCGTGGCCCGTGCTAGCTGCGAGAGCGCAATTCGTAGGCGAAAAATTTGCAATGTTGAGAATCGTGTAAATTTTTCGTGCGCCGCTGAAAGATTTTCTAGGCCTGACGATCCCCCTAACCTGCCATTTCACCGAATCAATCTTGGCTTTTGTTTTGCTTACTCTCGTACCCAACACGCTCGGACGTCAGCCGAGCATGAACAGCTTTGCCCGATTATTTTTTGCCAGGCGATGTCTTCGTTTCAACAAGTACAATCCGATTCCCAGCTGGCTTCGTCGGGACGATGGGCGAGTCACATCAACATCGAGGATGTAACGCCGTCGGTTGACGGTGGCCGCTACCCGGCTAAGCGAATCGCGGGAGAGCCATGTGTCGTCGAAGCGGATATTTTTCGCGATGGACACCAGGTGTTGCGCGCGGCGGTGAAATGGCGCCGTAAGCGAGACGAGGTGTTCGACGAAGCGCCGATGCTCGCGCTCGACAACGATCGGTGGCGCGGCGAGTTCTGCCCCACCGAAAACGCGCGCTACGTGTTCACGATCGAGGCGTGGACCGATCTGTTCGCCTCATGGCTCGCGGACTTCACCAAGAAAGTCAAAGCAGGACGGCCGGTCGCGTCCGATCTGCTCGAGGGAACGGCGCTCCTGGAAAAAATGGCTGCCACGGCTCATGGCAGCGATCGCGACCTGCTCATGCGCGCGCTCGCACAGTTGCGAAAGACCGAAGATGGAGCGACAGCTCTCGCGGCAATTGGCAACGCGGAGATTTCCGCGGCCGCACTTCGCGTCGGTCAGCGTTTTGGTGCGACGCGATTTGAGCCGCTGCTCGAGCTGGTCGTCGATCGCGAGAAAGCTCGCTTCGGTACCTGGTACGAGATGTTCGTGCGATCGCAGGGTAGTGTGCCCGGGAAGTCCGGCACCTTTCAGGACGCCGAACGCCGCCTGCCCGAGCTGCGCGACCTCGGCTTCGATGTCGTGTACCTCGCACCGATTTATCCGATCGGCCACACCAATCGAAAAGGCAAGGACAACTCACTTAACGGTGGAACGAATTCTCCGGGAAGCCCTTGGGCGATTGGGAGTGAACGCGGCGGACACACTGCAATCGATCCATCGATCGGAAGGCTGGACGATTTCGATCGTTTCAGAGCGACCGCCGATCGTCTTGGAATCGAGGTGGCACTGGACTTCGCAATTCAGTGCTCACCGGATCATCCGTGGGTTCGTGCGCATCCCGAATGGTTCCATCATCGGCCCGACGGCAGCATCAAATATGCTGAGAATCCGCCCAAAGAATACCAGGACATCTACCCGATCGATTTCGATACGGCGGACCAGCGCGGATTGTTCGAGGAGCTCGAGCGCGTAGCCAGATTCTGGATCGATCATGGTGTGAAGATCTTTCGGGTCGACAATCCTCACACCAAGCCGGTTCAATTCTGGAACTGGCTAATTAACAACTTGCAGGCGACTAATCCAGAAATCATTTTCCTGGCAGAAGCGTTCACGCGGCCGAAAGTGATGAGCGCTTTGGCGAAAGTCGGATTTACTCAGTCGTATACCTACTTCACCTGGCGCAATACCAAGCGGGAACTAACTGAGTATTTGACTGAGTTGACACAGACGCCGATGCGAGAATACTTCCGGCCTAACTTTTTCACCAATACTCCCGACATTCTCGCGCCGATTCTGCAGACCGGCGGACATGCAGCCTTCAAGATGAGGCTCGTGCTCGCCGCGACGTTGTCGCCATCTTACGGAATCTACAGCGGATTTGAACTGTGCGAAGACCGCGCAGTGGCAGGGACCGAAGAATATCTGAATTCCGAGAAGTACCAGATCAAAGTGCGCGATTGGAACCAGCCCGACAACATCAAGGAATTTATCGGACGGGTCAACGCGATTCGCCGCGACAATCCCGCGCTGCACCAGTTTCTCAATCTGCGGTTCCTAAGCACCGACAACGACCAAATCCTTTTCTTCTCGAAAGCCACGCCAGACATGGAAGATGTCCTTCTGGTCGCGGTTAACCTGGACCCGTTCAACCCGCATCATTGCACTGCCATGGTGCCGCCGGAGGTGTCGGGTGCGGCACCGGGCTCTAACTATCGAGTGACCGACCTCCTGACCGGTGCTAAGTACCTGTGGTCCGAGCGCAATTACGTTCGGCTCGATCCGGCGTTCGAGCCGGCCCACATTCTTCGCATCGAAGAGCGACTGTGAGCTTCTGACATGTCATCAAGAAATTCTCAAAACGGCGCGACCTCCGATCCTTTGTGGTACAAGGACGCGATTTTCTACGAACTTCGGGTTCGCTCTTTCTATGACAGCAATGGCGACGGGGTCGGCGATTTTCCCGGTCTGACGGCCAAGCTCGACTACTTACATTCGCTGGGAGTGACTACTCTGTGGCTGCTCCCGTTTTATCCTTCGCCGATGCGTGACGACGGATATGACATTGCCGACTATACTAATGTCCATCCCTCCTGCGGTACCTTGCACGACTTCAAAGTATTCATTCGCGAGGCACATCGCCGCGATCTCAAAGTAGTAACCGAGTTAGTACTCAATCACACGTCGGATCTGCATGAATGGTTTCAACGCGCGCGGCGTTCCGGCCCCGGCAGTACATATCGCGATTACTATGTCTGGAGCGACACGCCGGAACGCTACAAGGATGCGCGCATTATTTTTCAGGATTTCGAGCCATCCAACTGGTCATGGGATCCGCTAGCCAAGGCGTACTACTTCCATCGCTTCTACTCTCATCAGCCTGATCTCAATTACGACAATCCCGCCGTCATCCGCGAAATGCGGCGCGTCATCTCATTCTGGCTGGGCCTCGGTGTAGACGGACTTCGGCTGGACGCGGTTCCCTACCTCTTCAAGCGCGAAGGCACGAATTGCGAGAACCTGCCCGAAACCCACGCATTCCTGCGTGAATTGCGATCGTACATCGACGCGAAATTTGCCGGCCGCATGCTGCTGGCCGAGGCAAATCAATGGCCGGAGGAAGCGGTCGCGTATCTGGCGGAAGGCAAGGAATGCAATATGGCGTTTCACTTTCCGCTGATGCCGCGAATGTTCATGGCGGTGCGGATGGAAGATCGATTTCCGCTGACGGATATCTGGGCGCAAACGCCGGAGATCGATCCGACCTGTCAGTGGGCTCTGTTTTTGCGTAATCACGACGAACTGACTCTCGAGATGGTGACCGACGAGGAGCGCGACTATATGTATCGCGCATACGCACAGGACGCGCGGATGCGGGTCAATCTGGGTATTCGCCGCCGGCTTGCGCCGCTGCTCGGCAACCATCGACGTACTATTGAACTGAATAATGCGCTGCTGTTCTCGTTGCCCGGAACTCCGGTCATTTATTACGGCGACGAGATCGGGATAGGCGACAATGTCTATCTCGGCGATCGCGACGGAGTTCGTACGCCGATGCAATGGAGCGCCGATCGTAACGCCGGTTTCTCTTCGGCGAATCCGCAACGCCTCATTCTCCCGGTGATAATCGATCCCGAATACCACTACCAAAGCGTCAATGTTGAAGCGCATGAGAGTAATCGCCACTCGCTGCTCTGGTGGATGCGTCGCATGGTTGCGCTGCGCAAACAGATCAAAGCATTCGGCCGCGGATCGATGGAGTTTCTCAATCCCGAAAATTCGCACGTGCTCGCGTTCATCCGCGCGTACGAAGGCCAGACCATATTAGTGGTCGCGAATCTTTCCAGGTTCGTTCAGTATGTCGAGCTCGATCTGGCGAGATTTAAGGGCATGGCGCCGATCGAACTCTTCGGCCGCACGCCTTTCCCGCCGATCGGAGACCTGCCGTACCTGCTCACTCTCGGACCTCATGGTTTCTTTTGGTTTTCGATCGAGCAGCTTGGGACCGCTTCCTCCGCCGGGCAATCCGAATATGCGATTCCTCGCATCGAGATGAACGCGGGTATCGATGGCGTCCTTCGGGGTACTGCGCGGCGACAGTTGGAGCGAATCCTGGCAGGCTACATCCCGCACTGCCGATGGTTTCGCGCGAAGACGCGGCCGATAAGCGGTGTTCAAATCGTCGACACGGCGTCAATGTCGGAAGGCCCGGATGTGCCTCAACTTGCGCTGCTGAACGTCGAATACTTAAACGCCGAGGCTGAGACCTATCTGTTGCCACTGGCTATTGCTTTCGGCCAACGCGCGCGCGATCTACAATCACGTTGGCCGGAACATGTAATCGCCCAAGTGACTAGTTCAGTGCGTAATGGCGACGGCGACGGTATCCTCTATGACGCAGTTGTCGATCCCGATTTTCTGAACGCACTACTCGGGATAATCGAGCGGCGTCGCCGTCATCGAACTTCCGCCGGCGAGCTGCTGCCAGGTGCGACCCAGGCGTTTCATCAGATGGGGGATGGCGGTCCCGACTCGCCGCTCGAACCACGCGTGTTGAAGGTCGAACAGAGCAACAGCTCCATCGTGTACGGTGACCGCTTCATCCTCAAACTCTTTCGACGGATTGAAGCCGGCTTGAATCCCGATCTCGAGATTGGGCGGTTCCTGACCTCGCACTCGCTTTTTTCTCACGTTCCACCAGTGGCGGGATGGATCGACTACGTTTTTGGGCGTGGCGAACGTAGAAATCTAGCGATCCTGCAGGGCTTCGTCCCGAACGAAGGCGACGCGTGGCAGTTCACGCGCGCGGAACTGGAGCGTTTTCTGGAGACGGCGGCTACCAGCTCGAACCCTCCGCCGTCGACGGAGAAGACACTCGTCGAATTGCTCGAGTTGTCGGAGCCCGATCCGATTGCCGCCGAAATGGCTGGACACTATCTCGATTCGGCGCGGCTGATGGGCAAGCGTGTCGCCGAACTTCACCTGGCGTTGGCTTCCACAGCCGACGACCTGGAGTTCGCCATAGAGCCTTATTCAACTCTCTACCAGCGTTCGACCTATCAATCGATGCACAATCTGCTGTCGCGAGTGATGCGCAAGCTGAACGGCGGCGCTTCGATTGTGCCGAAGGACTTGCGTGAGCAGGCGCAGCAGATCGTGTCGCATCAGCGCGACATCGCCGCGCCCTTCGATGCTTTTCTGCGCTGCCGAATGAGCATCGTGCGAATGCGCATTCATGGCGACCTGCATCTCGGGCAGATGCTGTACACGGGCAAAGACTTCGCGATCATCGATTTCGAAGGCGAGCCTGCGCGTCCGTTGAGCGAACGCCGTCTCAAGCGCGCCGCGCTGAGGGACGTGGCGGGAATGCTGCGCTCGTTTCACTACGCGGCGCTCACCTCGACCATCGAACAACTGAAGATTGGAGCACTCGGCAAATTCGATTTCGCCAGCATGAAGCCATGGGCGGACTTCTGGCGGACGTGGTCGTCGTGGGCCTTTCTGAAAGGTTACCTGGAAGCAGCCGGCGCTGCTCCGTTTATTCCCAAGAGCCGCGACGAGCTCAGCGTCCTGCTCAACGCCTTCGTGATGGATAAGGCCGTCTACGAACTTGGCTATGAACTCGACAATCGCCCCGAGTGGCTATTGATTCCGTTACTCAGTATTAGTCAGTTGCTCGGTCTGGAACATAGTAATACTCAAAATCTTGTCGCCCCCAAGGCGGGGATCCATGAAAGCCCTCGACCATAGCCTGGAACCGCAGACATCGAGCACCCCGGAGCTCTCTAATATTCCAGCCGAGGATTTGAAACGCCTCCTCGCTTTGAGGCATCAGGATCCCCATTCGATTCTTGGCGCTCATCCGACTGCCCGCGGCGTGATTGTGCGCGCATATCGTCCCGGCGCCGAGAAAATATTCTTGATCGTTGCGAACGATCCGCCGCGCGAGATGCTGATGCGGCCTGAGCCGGGATTATTCGAGGCCTTAGTGCCGGAACGGCGTGAGGTTTTCCCGTATCAGTTGAGGATTCAGTATCCTGGCGGCCTGATCGTGACGATCCGGCAACCCTACTCGTTCCCGCCGACATTGGGCGAACTGGATCTCTACTTATGGGCCGAACAGAAGCACGAACGCATCTGGGACAAGTTCGGCGCACATGTGTGCGAGCTCGAAGGCGTCCAGGGCGTCGCATTTGCGGTATGGGCGCCCAACGCTGCCGGCGTCAGCGTGGTCGGAGATTTCAACAGCTGGGACGGTCGCCTCGACATGATGCGGCTGCTCGGCAGCTCCGGCGTCTGGGAGATTTTCATCCCCGATCTGCCTACCGGCACGAACTACAAATTTGAGATTCACACCAAAACCGGCGAACTGACTATTAAGAGTGACCCCTTCGCAATAGCTACTGAATGCCCACCTGCTACTGCGTCGAAGGTATATAAATCCGACTACTCATTTCACGATGCTGCATGGATGTCGGCGCGCGACAGCGGCGATCCGTTGCGCCGGCCGGTCGCTATTTACGAGATGCATCTCGGTTCCTGGCGGCGGGTCCCGGAAGAAGGCAATCGACCGCTAAGCTATCGGGAGCTGGCATCGCATCTCGTCGAGTACGTGTCGGACGTCGGCTTCACCCATGTCGAATTCCTGCCCGTGATGGAGCATCCGTTCACCGGCTCCTGGGGCTACGAGACGACCGGCTACTATGCTCCGACCGCTCGCTATGGAACGCCCGACGACTTTCGTTACCTGGTGGACTGCCTGCACCAGAACGGGATCGGCGTGATTCTCGACTGGGCGCCCGCTCACTTCCCGACCGACGCGTTCGGGCTTGGCCGTTTCGACGGCAGCGCGCTGTTCGAACATATCGATCCGCGCCAGGGTTTCCATCCCGAATGGAACACCTTCATCTTCAATTTCGGCCGCGACGAAGTGCGAAGTTTTCTGCTGGGCAGTGCGAAGTACTGGCTTGAAGAATTTCATGCCGACGGAATTCGCGTCGACGCGGTTTCCTCGATGCTCTACCTCGACTACGGCCGCAAGCGGAGCGAGTGGATTCCAAACATCCACGGCGGCAACGAGAATCTCGCGGCGATTTCTTTTCTCAAGGAACTCAATCGTCAAACCTACGCGCGCCATCCGGGCGTTATGATGATCGCCGAGGAGTCCACCTCGTGGCCCGGCGTCAGCCGTCCCTTGTATCTCGGCGGTCTCGGTTTCGGCTTCAAGTGGGACATGGGATGGATGCACGACACTCTCGACTACTTCACCAAGGAGCCGGTCTACCGCCGATTTCATCATCGCGATTTGACGTTCGGCTTCGTCTACGCGTGGTTCGAAAATTTCATACTGCCGCTGTCTCATGACGAGGTCGTTTACGGCAAGCGCTCGTTGCTCGACAAGATGCCCGGAGATCGCTGGCAGAAATTCGCCAACCTGCGCGCGTTATTCGGCTACATGTGGGCGCGGCCGGGTAAGAAGATTCTTTTCATGGGCGGCGAGTTCGGCCAGTGGCGCGAATGGAATCATGACGCGAGCCTCGAGTGGAATCTGCTGGATGATGCCGATCATCGCGGCGTGCAAAACCTGATTCGCGAGCTCAATCGCATCTATCGCGCCGAGCCTGCACTCTGGGAAGCCGATCACCAGCCGGCGGGCTTCCAGTGGATCGATGCGAACGATCCCGACGATAACGTGATCGCCTTCATGCGCATCGCTCCGTCGAGCGGCCGCAAACTCGTCTGCGTGTGCAACCTCTCCCCCGTCGTGCGCCGCGGCTATCGTCTGGGCGTGCCTGCGCCCGGTGTCTATCGGGAAATTCTCAATAGCGACTCGACCTTCTATGGCGGCAGTAATCAGGGGAACGGCGGTGCTGTCACGGCGGAGCAGATTCCCTGGCACGGGCTCCCGCATTCGCTGTCGCTCACGCTTCCTCCGCTCGCGACCGTTTGGTTCGAGGTTCCCGCCGCCGGCTGACTTGCAACGTAACCGAACCGTGCGCGGCGGCGTCTTCATAACGGTCACTGACGAGTGGAAGGGTTTATCTTGCGGACATGTCGGAAAAATCGCGGGCGGCGGATTTGGTCGCCGATCGTGCTCGCCTTGCTGATTACGGCAACGGTCGCCATCCCCGCATTCGCCGACATTTCGCCTGAAATTGGCAGCACGGGTGCCGTCGTCAATTATGATTCACCGGTCCAGTTGGCCCAGGCGAATCTTCCTGCCCTCGGCGGCGTCGACGACTACATGCACCAGGACGGCGATGGCCCGTCAGCATCCACTCCGCCGCAAGGGTATCAGCAGTATCAGCCGCAAGCCGGACCTCCGCCGGGCATGTATCCGCAAGGCGGCCCGCAGACGCAATGGAACTACGGCGAAACAGATCCGGGAGCGGAACGCTCGGCACTGATTGGAGCCGCTGTCGTCGGAGCCGTAGCGCTTGGAATGTGGGCGTGGCAGCAGCACGAAATGAATCAAGCTCAACTACGCGCCCGCAAGCGATACTATTCGCATCAACGCGCCTTCGACTAAGCCGAATTGCCAATGCGTCGACCGGTGGACGGATCAAAAAAATGCAAGCGCGCGGCGTCGAGATAAAGCGTCAGATGCGCACCGGGTTCAACGTGTCGGGACAACGCAGCGCGAATCGAACTATTTCCCAGCTTTGCGTACACGACATAGCTCGCGCCTGAAAACTCGACGCTCTCGACCACGACGTCGATGGCAACGCTGCCATCACTTTTCTCTACCGCCAGATACTCAGGCCGAATCCCGATCCTGATTTGCGCAGGACAGCCTTCGGGCGCTTTAATTTTAAGGTCGATGCCTTCGACGATAAGGCTTCCACTCTGCGGCGCTCTTTCTGCGCTGAAAAAATTCATTGGCGGATTGCCGACGAAAGCCGCGACGAACTCGCTTTGCGGTAAATCAAAAATCTCCTGTGGCGTTCCGACCTGCTCGACCTTCCCCGCGCGCATCACGACGAGACGATCCGCCAGCGCGAGCGCTTCGGCCTGGTCGTGAGTCACGTACACAAAAGTGCGCCCCAGCCGACGCTGGAACGTTTTCAGCTCCACCCGCAGCGACGAGCGCAATTGTGCATCAAGGCTCGCGAGCGCCTCGTCCATCAAAATGATTTCCGGCTCGCGCACCAGCGCTCGAGCAAGCGCGACACGTTGCCGTTCTCCCCCCGACAGCTCGCGCGGAAAGCGCCCGAGGTCGACCGCGAGTCCCGCCTTGGCCGCACTCTCCTTCACTCGCCGTTCAATCTCGTCGCGCGCGACACGTCGAAGCTTCAGCGGAAACGCGATGTTCTGAAACACCGTCATGTGCGGATAAAGAGCGAAGTTCTGAAAGACCATCGCGATCGATTCGCGATGCGTGGTGCTACCTGAATCGCCGTTCGCACCAATCCGGATTTCGCCGCTGTCGGGATATTCCAGGCCGGCAATCATCCGCAGCAGCGTGGTCTTGCCGCATCCCGATGGCCCCAGCAGCACGACGAATTCTCCGCTCGGCACATCGAGCGAAACGTCAAGAACGCCTCCGCCAGAAGGGAATCTTCGAGTAAGGTTGCGAACGGCGAGGTCGGCCATGACCGTCCGCCTAGCGCGAACTGCCCGCGGTCAGCGCCCCGCGCAATGACGGTCCCAGCGCGACGACGACGATCACCGCCGGAATCATCATCAGCAACGCCAGTGCGCTGGCGGGCCCGACGTTTCCGAACACCGTGTAGTAGTAGAGCAGAGGAGGCAGCGTGCGATTGGTCTGTTGCACTAACAGCGCAAAGCCAAATTCATCCCAGCTCAGAATGAAGCACAGGATCAGCGCGGTCGCGATCGCGGCACGGGCCATCGGCAGATCGATAGTCAAAAAGATTCGCAGGGGCGACGCGCCATCGATCCAGGCGGCTTCTTCGATCTCCAGCGGAATCGCGGCGAAGGACGCGTAGATGGTCAGCGCAGCGGTCGGAATCGCAATCGCCGCATGAACGATAGCCAGGCCGATTCCGCTGGGTGAATCGTAGACCCCAAGCGTCGCAAGAATAGTCCCAAGTGGAATCGCGACCGCGATCATCGGCAGCAACCGGATACCCGACACCGTCGAAAAACCAACGCGTTGCGCAATTGCGCTGCGCGCCATCGCATGCGCCAGCATTGCGCCCAGCGTGGTCGCAATCGCGGCGGAGATAGCGGCGACGGCCAAGCTTCTGAGTATTGCCCCGCGAAGTTCATTCACATCGAACACACTAATGAAGTGATCGAGCGTCAGCCGATGCGGCAGCCAATGCGGCGGCCACGCAAACGTCTCGAGTTCGGGACTCACCGATTGCTTCGCAAGAAGGTAGAGCGGCAATACGGCGCCCGCGATCACAAACGCCTCCAGCGCAAAACGCGCAGCTCGTCCGGCGCCAGTGTCGTCGCGTGCTTCACCGTTCACGCCATCGCTCCTGTGGCGCGCGAGTATCGAGCCGCGAACAACAGGCGGCTGCTGCCGATTATCGTGACCAGCAGCGCCAGGATCATCGAGGCGGCCATCGCCTCGTGCGGTTTCTGCGCGTCATCCCACAAGCTGTAGGAGTAGGTCGATAGCACGGGAACCCCTTCTGGCCCTGTGAGAACGAGTACGGTCGAAAAGATTCTGAGCGCGTCGACGCCGCGAAGAATCAGCGCGCCGACGATTGCCGGCCGCAGCATCGGGAGCGTGACGTATCGGAAGGTGGCGAGTGTGCCGGCGCCGTCGAGACGCGCAGCCTCGTAGAGTTCCGCGGGGATCGTTTGCAGTCCAGCCATCAACATCAACATCACGATCGGGGTCACGTGCCACGCGTCCACCACGATCACCATGAGCATCGCGAGCGAGCTGCGCGGACTAAGCCACGGCAGCGCGTGGATACCAGCCGTCACGAGCGCGCCGTTCAGGTATCCGCGCGGCAAAAAGATGTAGCGCGCGAGCGTCAGGATCACGATTTCGGGGATCGCAAAGGGGAGAATGGCGGCAGTCTCAATCAACGCAGAGGGCTTGCGCCGAGCCGTGAGCGTCAAGGCCAGCGCGAGTCCGAGTACAAACTCGACAATCACGCTTCCGACCGGCACGAGCAGGTTGTTCGCCAACGCGCGCCAGAACATTGGGTCGTTGAAGAGTATTCGGTAGTTGCCGAGCGAGGGGCCATGGCGATCGAAGGATAAGACCAGGCCGTTCAAGGCAGGCAGCAACAGCATCGCGGTCATGAAAACGCATGGCACGACGACGAAAACGAGCCGAAGTCTTTTTGCGGCGGCGTTCACAGCTCCCCTGAAGCATTCTCGGCGCAATCGCATCGATCGGCCGCTTTGAGGACGCTCGCGGCGATTGCCGACGCTGGCGCGGCATCATCGAAAAGTACGCCGCGAATCGCTCGCCGCCACTGATCGCTCAGATCGGCATAGCAATCGACCGTCGGACGTGCGCGCACGAACTGACGCATCGCGGTGTAGCCGGAGTAAAGTTGTGCATCTTCGCTCCCCGCTGGCGGCGGCACAGTGCCGTACCATCCGAGCTCGCGGCTCAATTTCGATTGAGTGTCGGCGGTCAACAGATACTGAATAAATTCAGCGGCCAATTTCGCGTGAGGTGCGGAATTCGGAATCGCCAGGTAACCGCCGCCGAGCGGAGTCGCTCTGCCATCGGGCCCCGCCGGAATCGGCGCGCTCAGATTCACATTGGGCGCCAAGCCTTTCGACTGAAGATACGCAATCGCGAACGGCCAGTTGAAGTGAATCCACACCGAGCCACGCGCCTGCGCTTCGAGCACCGACATCTCGCGAAACACGGCCGACTCGTCGTTCAAGTCAGGTGCAAGTTGGCGCATAAAGTCGAGCGCGCGGATCGATCCCGGCGAGTTGGGCTCGCATTCGGTCCCACCCGCCGTCCACACGAATGGCATCACGTCGCAAACGGCGCCTTCATAGCGCGCGCCTTTTATCGCAAGCCGGCCGGGATGCTCACGTGCGAAACGCGCTAGGTCATCCCAAGTGGCCGGCGGGTTCGGCACTTCGACGCGATTGTAGATCATCGCCTGCCACATTTGCCGGTGCGGAATAAAGTAGAGGCGGTGATCGATGGTGGCCGCGTTCCACGCCTCGTTTGAAAACAAGGCGCGCGCCGACGGTGACACGATCCGGTCGAGCGGTTGCGCATAGTCGTGAGCCTCGCCCAGCATCGCAAGGTCCAGTTCAACCAGGTCAAGCGATCCGCGACTCGCAGCCTGCACCCGCATCGCCTGCAAGATGTCGGTATAGGTCTGCGTGAGTACGTTCACGCGCACATGATGCTGCGATTCGAAATCGGCCACGAACCGGTCGTAGCGCGCGGCCTCGTCCGGAAAGACTGCCAGTGCGATGTTGAGCTGCTCAGGCGCCGGCGCGGCGCGGCATCCTGCCAGCAGCACCGCCAGCGCCAGGAACAGCGATCGCTTCGATGGACCCA
>Ga0210391_10002146_pt1 | contig 17281 bp, 19 predicted proteins | sample IncBWC12OmetaG_FD_160573 | JGI IMG/M metagenome (GOLD analysis project Ga0210391, IMG submission 160573) | Forest soil microbial communities from Barre Woods Harvard Forest LTER site, Petersham, Massachusetts, United States - Inc-BW-C-12-O ... | reverse complement strand
TGTGGAACGGCCACTGGGCCGCGTACAGCACTTTTGCCTTTGCTTCCGGCAGGTCTCCTGCGAAATCCCGCAAGAACGCCTCTTCGCTTAAGCGCCCTTCGTCGCCGTCGAAAATAACGCCCGCGGAGGCTGGTGGCGTAGGAAATTCCTTGGCCAACGCCGTGTAATCTTCGCCAGCATCCGGTGCTCGCGCGGCCACATAGACCAAAGCCGAAACATTCGGATGCATGCCCGCTTCGGTGACGATCATTCCGGAGAAGGAATGTCCGGCCAGAACTGTCGGACCATCCTGACGTTCCAGCACTCGGTGGGCCGAGGCAACTGCGTCAGGAAGCGTCGTCAGCGGGTTTTGCACGGACGTCACATTGAGTCCCGCGGTCTGCAATCGTGCGATCACCTCCGACCAGGATGATCCGTCGGCGAAGAGCCCATGCACGAGAACGATGTTGCGCGCCCTCGTCGGAATCGCTGCCGCGACAATCCCGCCGGTGGAAGCTAACGTAACGGCAGCGCCTGCGACGAGAGCAGCCGAAACGGCTCGTCTATTGATAACCATGAACAGATCTCCTTCGCTGGTAAATTACTCGGCCCGATGTATTGTCGCTCGACGCCATTCCCTGGGGCTCGTCCCGACGACGCGATTAAAGCACCTGGTAAAGTGGGAGTGGTCTGAGAATCCACACGCCATGGCAATGCCTGTAAGACTCTGCCGCGTGGACGCCATCATGAACTTCGCCCGCTCTACTCTTCGCGCGACAACATAAACACTAGGAGAAGATCCGACGCTGCGTTTAAAGGCGCGGGAAAAATGGCTCTTGCTTAATTCAACGCACGCCGCCATATCCGCGAGCAGAACCCGCGCTCCAAGATTCTCCTCTATGAAGCGCAGCGCCCGGTTGGCTTGCCAGGCTGCCAAGCCTCCGCGCCACTGGGCCTGCAACCAGGGCGTTTTACGCTCAAATGATCCGCCATTTTCAGCGACTAATGCCGACGCATCCCGTAGGCAACGCAAGGCTCCGTCGCGATCCGACTCCAACAACGCCATGGCCCGCATCACAAGCTGTCTCACCTGCGCAGACTGCGACGCCCACGAACTTGGATAGGAATTTGGCAATGATGGAAGACACGGTTCCTCGAGTCTACCGCCGAGCATGTCGATCGCTTCGCTGCTTTGCGTTTCCGCGGCTATCCTCTCTGTTCTCATGGCCACTCGAAATGTATTGCGACTATGGCCTCCAAGACTCCCTCTCGCTGCAGCCGCCGGTCTTTTCGAAGTGCACTACTCTTTCGTAATGACACCTGAACGATGCTAAATTATCTCCAGCCGCATTGGAGTACGGCCGGTTAGCCGCCCATGATTACAGAAGGAGTAACTAGAGAATGGCCCGCAGAAGCGGAGTGGGCCCGCCAGTCCAGAGAATGCAAAGAGCGACTTCTACTCCGGTGCCACCCGCGCAAAGATCTGTTTGATCCACTCGACGAAGACACGCACTTTGGTGCTGCGCTGCCGACTCGGTGGATACACGATAAATACCTCAAGCGGTTTGGGCTGGTATTCCTTAAGTAAGACCACCAGATCGCCGCGATTGATGGAAGGGCGCACCGCAAAGTCGAGCGTGTAGATCAAGCCTAGGCCCGCCAATGCACATGCGAGATGGGCGTAGCCGTCATTGACCAGAATGCTGTGTCGAGGCTTGATGACAAGCGGTTTATCGCTCACGAGAAGTTCGATTGGCTGTATCGCGCCGCTGGTATGGGAGTAATAACCCGCCATTGGAAAGTTCTCGGCCACGATCTGCTGTGGGCGTTGTGGCATTCCGTATTTCGCGATATATGCTGGGCTCGCGCACATGGTCCAGGACAAACGCCCAACCCGCCGCGCAATCAGGGCGGGATCGCGAGCATTGTCACGGATTGCACAGTCTATGTTTTCGCCAATCAGGTCCACCGTTCTGTCAGTAACACCCAGTTGAAGTTGTATGTCGGGATATTCCGCGTAGAACTCGGGAAGCGCAGGAATCAGAATCACGCTCGCAATGGAAGAAGGAATATCGACGCGCAGTCGGCCTCGTGGCGCGCTTTGTCCGCGACCTAAAGTTGCCTCGGTCTCATCGAGTTCGGCCAACATGTCGCGCATTCGATCATAGTAGGCGCTTCCTTCGCTGGTAACGTGGACGCGCCGCGTGGTCCGCTCGAGCAGCTTTACGCCAACATGCCGTTCGAGCTGCTGGATATGCTTACTCAGCGTAGCATTCGGTATTTCCAGGGATTCCGCCGCTCGCGCAAACCCGCCGACCTCGACGACGCGAACGAACGCCCGGATTGCTTGCAAGTGATCTATGGCACGCTCCTGTACCGCAGATGGATTATGCATACCGGTGGATGAAGTTTCCACGGAGGCGCATTTACCGGTAAGCTCTTTGGCAATACAGTCCGGCTCCAACGGAGCGCCGCCTGGGAACGAATTCAGTGAGCACCGCAGTAGGATATCAAGGCGAACGGATCGTTCAGTACAGCTTTGGAGATCCGCACAAGGTTCTCCAAATCGAACCTGTCCTCTTGCGTCCGGCACTACGCGACGACGAAATACTAGTTCGGGTCACCCGCAGTGTCATCCACCCTGGCGATCTGCAATTAGTGGCAGGCAAGTATTCGCAGCGGACGGAGGTGATTCCGCATGGTCGCATTGCCGGGAGCGAGGCGGCCGGGGTCGTGGAGGACGCAGCACCTGCGGCACTTCGCAAAATCGGGCTCCACATTGGCGCGCGCGTGGCCTTCTTTGCCCCCCAAGCCTGGCAGACGCATGCAATCGTACCTATGGAATTGCTAATCGCGATTCCGGATGACCTTCAAGATTCCATCGCGGCCCAACTATTGGTCAATGTGATCACGGCGCGGCATGTGCTGCGGAAGGGTCTCGAGGGTCTTTCGCCGCGCCCCAACTTCATCCTACAAACCGGGGCCGCCTCCGCAGTGGGCAAACTGATTACCGTGTTTGCGCAGCGGGAGGGCCTCGGTACGATAAGGCTCGTGCGCTCCCGAGCGAGCGCCGAACGGCTCGCCCGGATCCTCCCGGGCGGAGATATTGTTGCCACCGCGACAGAAGGGTGGCAGGAAGTGGTCCGCAGTGCTGCACAAGGCAATATTCCGCTGGTTCTTGATGGCGTCGGAGGTTCTATGGTCGGGGAGATGGGATCCCTTCTCAATACGAAGGGCAGACTGATCTCTTATGGCCTGCTCGCCGATTCCCCGGCGGACCTCACCATGTTCGTTCCTAAGTCTCTTTCCTTGAGCGGTGTCACGATCGGAACATGGGGCGCCGACTCCAACCCAGAGGAGCGTGCGCAAGACATGCAGGTGGCCATTGAGCTTGGCCGCTCCGCGCCGCACCTGTTTCCTGTATCCCGTGAGTTCGCACTCTTTGAGTTACCTGAGGCAATCATCGCTGTCACCGCGCCGAACAAACCGGGCAACGTGATTCTGAAGTTCTAAATCGCGCTTTGTTTGTGCATATCCCCAGATGAAGCTTCCACTTCCCGCGGTTTTTTGAGTCCCGCTGCTTCGAGACTAGGTCAATGCAGATACAGTTGCTGTCAAATGAGAGGGTTCCCCCGTTGACCCATTGCATTTCGTGCGCCGAGCCACGCTCGTGGACGAGCGTGGCAGATACGGCGCCGAAGTGTTACGCGATTAGGATTACTGTCGGCCGGAGCGCTACTGTTATTCTGGTTACGAGCCACCCCAACAGCGCGGCTCCATCTGATCCGCTCGGGTGCTGTCAGGAAGGTTGTTCCGACGCTCGACCCGAAAGCGATGCCCATCGCACCATTCACGTGCGAATAACGAGCGCCGATCTTTTTGCGCATCTAAAGATCGCGCACGCTCGTCAGGCGTCGCGTGTCCGACGCCTCGGGTCTGACCCCTCAATAGAGCGATTGGCGCAGGCACTCGTTGCAGCCGAGAGCATGCAGGCGGAATTCGTTGCGCTGTATATGAATGCAATCGGCGTGGCCATTGTTACCCGTCTGATCACTCTGCTCACTGTCACAAGGAAGGTCACTGGTACCAGCCCCGCCAAGGCCGTGCTACCGCGTTGGCGGCTGCAGCTGGTAATCGAATACGTACGCACCCATTTGGCTCAGCCGATCCGCCTGTCCGACATGGCGAAAGCGGCCGGGTTGACGCCAATGCATTTCGCTCGCCAGTTCGGAGCCGCAACCGGCATTCGGCCACACGAGTACCTCCTGAGACGGCGGGTGGAAAAAGCCAAGGAATTGCTGCGCGAATCGGCCAATACCCTGGTGGAGGTCGCACTGAGCGTTGGTTTTCAGACTCAGGCGCATTTTACGACCGTCTTCAAGCGATTTGCTGGAGAAACGCCGCATCGGTGGCGCGCCAAAGTTGAGAAGCCGCGAGCGCTCTTATTCGAGGCCGCTGGTATAACGCTGAACCCCGTCGGTGACGGCGTACAGCGCATTCCTGCAACCTTCTACTAGCGAAGGTGGGCCACGACGGCCATCCACACCGCAAGGGTCGCAATACCTGCTACGCATGAGACGATCACACTCGAGCCGGCGAGTGGCGGACTTGAGCCAAAGCGTTCGCCGAAGACCAAACCGAAGAAGCCACAAGGAAGCGCGCCAATGAGTGTGACTTCCCGAATTTGGTCAATGGGTAACCTGATCGCCCAAGCCACGCCAAGAGCTAGTGCAGGCTGAACAACGTTCTTTAGGAGTACCGCAACAAATATGGCTCCTCGGACCTTGAACACCTGAGCAGAAACGACGAGGCCTGTTAATACAAGGGCCGCCCCCTCCGCCGCGGATCCGATAGCCGTAAGCGATCGATTTGCGAAACTCGGGAGTCTTAATCCCGCACAGGAGAACAGCAACCCAAGAATTGGAGCCCAAACGACCGGCATCTTGATCGAGTGTCCCAATGCGGGAAACAAGGTCTTCCAGGCAAAGCCGTTGCGCACGCCCTTCTCATCGGCCTCGAGCATCAACAGGGTAAGCGGGGTGATCGTGACGGAGCCGATCGCGAGAGCAACCGCGATGGTGACTCTGGAACGCACACCGAAGACCGATTCCAGCAGGGGCAACCCGACCGCCGCCGCGTTGGGGAATCCTAGCGTCAACGCAAATACCGCGCTCTGCGAGAGCGTCATGTGCTCCCGCGATCGGACCAAGAGAAAACTGATGCCATACAACGCGGAATAGACAATCGCCAGCACCAGGGCCGGTGCGAGCTGCCGGCGCAGCTCCTGAAACGGCGCACTGGCCACGGCCAGAAACAGCGCACAAGGGATCGCGAAACTCATGACGAGAACGATGAGCGGCTGTACGTTCTGGTTGTCCATCACGCGCCAGAGTCCTGCTAGATACCCTAGGAGCAACCCGGCAAAGATGGGGATCAGGGTGTTCGCCAGCAATATCATCGAGGCGCCCACGGAGAGAATTGAGAACGCTCCAGGCGCTCCAACGCTTCTCGGCACACGCATGCAGCATCCCACCATGCCAACCATGCCAACCGCAATTCGGTTTCACCTGCCTTACCGGATCCGAGTAGGGATTGATAGCGGGACTCGCACCGATATTCTCGAAGCCACGCCTTTGCCCAAGCCGCCCGAAACCTCTCCTCCTCTGTAGAAGCGTTTGCCGAACCGGACCGAAGAGTTCCGAGCCGGATCGGAGTTGGGGCAGACGATTCGCTTTGCATCATTTCATTCCTGGGTTCTGGTCAGCGATAACAAGTCGGGTAAGTGCGCTCCGCGCTTGGCGTATGCACAGGCTGCTTGAACCGCTTAGGAATGGCTTGGCGAAGCGCGTCAGGAAGCGTGCGTTTTTGCTACGAGTAGGCCCTGTGGTGATTATCCACACCCATGCATAGTGATTTCACGCCCCGGCGTTTATCTCCCTTCACAGGGTGAATAGAGTGCAACTACCCGGTCTGAAACCCACACCATCCCGCTGAAAGAGCCCGAGGCAACCGATGAACGCAGAAGCTACCTACCACAACCTGCACACGAGCAAACACGCGGGCAAAGTGGCATTGGTCACCGGCGGAAGCTCCGGCCTAGGCCTTGCGACAGCCAAACGCCTAGCTCGCGAAGGGGCCATGGTCTACATCACGGGTCGGCGACAACAGGAACTTGACGCGGCTGCCCGTGAGGTCGGCCATGACGCAAGAGCGGTCCGCGGCGATATAAGCGTGGCTACCGACCTCGACCGCATATTTGCCACGATTGCGGAGAGATCCGGCCGCCTCGATATTCTCTTCGCAAACGCCGGGAGCGGCGAGTTCACCGCTCTTGGCTCAATTACCGAGGCACACTTTGATAAGTATTTCGGTATCAACGTAAAGGGAACACTATTTACCGTGCAAAAGGCCCTGCCGCTGATGCGTGGTGGTAGCGCCATTGTGATTAACGGATCAATGGCATCCATAAAGGGCGCCCCGGCCTTCGGAGTCTATGCGGCAACCAAGGCGGCACTGCGGTCATTTGTACGAACCTGGGCGTCGGACCTTAAGGGTCGCAATATTCGGGTCAACGTTGTTGCACCTGGCGTCATCGTGACTCCAGGGTACAAGACCGAGCTCGGCATGAGCGACCAGCAAATCGATCAATACACTACCCATGTAAGGGACATTACACCGCTGGGCCGTACCGGATCGCCGGATGAAATTGCCAAGGCCGTTTCGTTTCTGGCATCAGATGATGCCAGCTACATCACTGGCATCGAACTTTTCGTCGACGGCGGCCAGACACAAATTTGAGCGCCAGCTAGGGAGAATAGCGCATGGCCGACAGCATCGAGAATCTGATGGTTCGAAACCTTCACGAAGTCTTCGCGGAGTCTGACGCGACTCGGCGCGCGGCTGCGATCAAGGTGCTTTTCGAACCTGACTGTATTTTCTCTGACCCACGCGGCCGGCACCTCGGGCATCGCGGGCTGGATGCTGCGGTTGTCTCCCTTCAGGCCCAGTTTCCGGCCTACATCTTTTCCCAGATCGGCAGTGCGGATGCGTTGCAGGATAGCGGCCGGCTCGCCTGGGCGTTCGGCCCGCCGAACGAACCGCGGCGAATCACAGGACTGGATGTCGCTGTCGTGAACATGGGCCGGATCTCGGCACTTTACACCTTTATCGACTTGTCCCGTGCGTGAGGCGCAATTTTCAAAGCCCAGACCTACCAATCACGGAGCCCCGACATGATTTCTCAGCAAAATATCGCCATTGCACAACAGTTTCTGGAAGGAATCGGCACGGGCCGGGATCCCGTCAAGATCGCCGAGTTGTTCGCCGACGACCTTATTTTTGAAGTCCAGGGCGATGACGGTGTCCTTCCCTGGATCGGGCGAAGTTCCGGCCGCCAGGCACTAGCCCACTTCATTCGAGATGCTCGCATGCTCGTTGAACCGATAAACTTTCATGTCGAGGACATTCTCGCCAGTGACACTCGCGCTGCGATAGTCGGTGACTTCCAGAGTCGTAGCAAGGCGACTGGGAAGGTCATTTCCTCGCAGTTCGTGATCGTCCTCACGATTGCTGGCGACCTTGTGACCCGTTTCCAGATGTTGGAGGATAGCTTCGCTGTCGCGAAGGCGGTCCGCCACTAACGCTGCCAATGAAACCTACTCTGTTTGATCCAATTGCGTTTGGTGCGATTGACGCACCGAATCGAATCATGATGGCACCCCTCACCCGGGGTCGCGCGACCCGCTTTCATGTCCCGACGCCGTTGATGGGCACGTACTACTGCCAACGTGCCGCGGCGGGACTAATCTTCTCGGAGGCGACTGGAATCTCACAGCAAGGCTTGGGCTGGCCAAACGCACCGGGACTTTGGACTGAGGAGCAAGCCACTGCCTGGAAGGCAATCGTACGTGCCGTTCACAAGGCAGGTGGGCGCATTGTTGCCCAGCTTTGGTATATGGGCCGGCTCGTACATCCGGACTACCTGGCGGGCGCCCTGCCGGTGTCGGCCTCGGCAACGACCGCCCCCGGGCACGCCCACACCGATTCGGGAACGAAGCCTTACGCCAGGTCGCGCGCACTGGAATTGCAGGAGATTCGACGGATCATCGACGACTACAAGCAAGCCACCGAGCACGCGATGGCGGCCGGATTCGATGGAGTGCAGTTACATGCGGCGAACGGGTACCTCATCGACCAGTTCTTGCGCGATGGGACCAATCAGCGCGCCGACCGCTATGGCGGCCCCATTGAGAACCGGATCCGCCTGTTGACCGAGGTGACGCAGGCGCTCATCAGCATTGCCGGTGCGGGTCGAACGGGGGTACGGCTTTCTCCGAACGATGATCCTCAGGGATGTGAGGACAGCACATCCGAGGCCCTATTTACGAGGGCAGCCGAAGTCTTGGAGGAGCTCGATATAGCATTTCTGGAAATGCACGCGTCGCGTCCCGACAGCTCCTTCCGACCCGCGATCCGACAACTGGTTCCGGCCATTCGACAAGCTTTCAAGGGGACGCTCATTTTGAATTCGGACTACGTTCTCGATGATGCATCGCAAGCCCTAGCTCTGGGTGAGGCCGATGCAATCACATTTGGACGGGCCTTTTTGGCAAATCCCGACTTACCCTCGCGGTTTGCAAAGCGCGCCCCACTCAATGCCCCCGATACCACGACCTTTTACACGCCGAGGCCGGCCGGCTACACCGACTACCCGGCGTTAAGGCAGGCAAGCGAGAGCCACGCTGCTATCTAGCAAGCGCGGCCTTGCACAGCGATCACAGGAGCGCGCGACATGACGGATTGGAAAAGCGAGCAACGCGGCCGCGACGAACGTCTCGCCGCCGGGCGCCGCTTTGCGACCGGAAAGATGGTGGCGCCTAAGGACGTGACTGCCATGCTTGAGGCAATCGTCCGGCCCTGGGATCGAATTTGTCTTGAGGGCGACAACCAGAAACAAGCGGATTTCCTCGCCGGCTGTTTGGCGAATTCGAGTCCCAAAGTGCTGCACGATCTGCATGTGGTCCAATCGGGCATCGTGCTTCCTGAACACATCGATCTCTTCCAGAAGGGCATCGCGAAGAAGCTTGATTTCTCCTATTCCGGACCGCAGAGTCATGCAATCCCGCGCGTCCTGAATTCCGGCAAGGTCGAGCTGGGCGCGATCCATACTTATATTGAGTTGTTTGCGCGCTATTTCGTCGACCTCACACCGCACGTCGCACTGACGGTCGCCCGAAGCGCAGATCGCCATGGCAATCTGTATATGGGTCCGAATACGGAGGATTCCCCTTCCGTCATCGAAGCGACCGCCTTCAAAGGAGGCATCGTCGTCGCGCAGGTCAACGAGATCCTGGACACATTACCCCGCGTGGACATTCCGGGGGACCGGGTGGATTTCGTGGTGCAGGCCCCAAAGCCTTTCTACGTCGAGCCACTGTTTACTCGTGATCCGGCCAGCATCACCGAAACTCAGATCCTGGCCGCCATGATGGCGATCAAGGGCATCTATGCGGAATACGGGATTAAGCGGCTGAATCACGGAATTGGCTTCAACACAGCGGCGATTGAGCTGTTGCTACCGACCTATGCTGACAGTCTTGGACTGAAAGGCAAAATCGCAACCCATTGGGCGCTCAATCCCCATCCAACCCTCATACCTGCGATCGAGTCGGGATGGGTTAAGCAAATCCATAGCTTCGGCTCGGAGGTCGGCATGGACGCCTACATGCGCGCTCGCCCCGACATCTATTTCACCGGCCGTGATGGCTCGATGGCATCCAATCGCGTGTATTGTCAACTCGCCGGGCTCTACGCAACGGACTTATTCATCGGATCGACACTCCAGATCGACCTCGACGGTAACAGCTCGACTGTGACCGTAGATCGCATCGCGGGTTTTGGAGGTGCTCCTAATATGGGTTCGGATGCACGTGGCCGACGCCACTCGAGTGAGCCTTGGCTCAGGGCGGGGCGCGAGGCGGTCGATGGTCAGCCGCCGGTAATACGGGGCCGCAAGCTCGTAGTCCAGCTTGTCGAAACCTTCAGCGAGAAAATGGTACCGGTTTTTGTAGAGAAGCTCGACAGCCTTGAACTTGCCGAAAAACTCAAACTCAATCTGGCGCCCATCATGATCTATGGCGACGATGTCACCCACATCGTGAGCGAGGAAGGTATCGCAAACCTGCTTCTATGCCGCACGCGCGAAGAACGTGAGCAGGCGATCCGGGGCATCGCGGGATTCACCGAGGTGGGCCGCCACCGCGATCCAAAAGCGACCGAGCGGCTGCGCGAGCGAAAGATCATCCGCTACCCAGAGGATCTTGGGATTAACCCCCTGAATGCGCATCGCAGCCTGCTGGCGGCCCGCTCCATCGAGGACCTGATGCATTGGTCGGGCAATCTCTACGACCCACCCAACAAATTCCGGAACTGGTAAGGAGACCGGAGTCATGCAGAGCTTAAGGTTTCGGTACACCGCCAAGCGGCGTTTGTCTGGCACCAGGGCCAAAGGAATCATCGGTGTAGTCGCCTCAGGTGACTTGGAGATACTGCTCGAGCGCGTAGCTCCCGAAGCCGCGTGCGAGGTGGAAATCGCGACGCCGCTGAGGGGTTACGACGAGACCTGGAAAGCGGTGGTCGGAGAGTTTGTCGAGCGCTCTTCGCCCGGAGGTTTGCGCATCTCGATCAATGACGGAGGGGCGCGGCCGGATACGGTTTTTCTTCGCCTCATGCAAGGCAGTGCGCTCATGGAGAGTGCGTGATGCAAGCGATAGCAACGGGCGCCCGAGCCAGTTGGTCCCAGGCGAGAGCACGCGAGCGATTGGCGGGGCTTCTGGACCTGAATAGCTTTACCGAGTTCCTGGATCCCACCGAGCGTGTTCAAAGCCCGCATCTTCATCTGTTCGACCTGCCTTCGGCCTTCGACGATGGGGTCATCGTCGGTCGCGGGAAGCTGGACGGAAAGGACGTGCTCGTCGCCGCGCAGGAAGGCCAGTTCATGGGAGGAACCTTCGCCGAGGTCAGTGGCGCAAAATTAATAGGTCTCGTGCGCGCGGCACGCGATCACAGGTCCCTGCCTCAGACGGTACTGCTGCTGATGGATAGCGGCGGTGTGCGCCTGCAGGAGGCGAACGCGGGTGAGCTGGCGGTAGCCGAGTTAATGCGCGCGATCGTCGAAGCGCGTCGTGCCGGAGTGGCAGTCATCGCACTGGTCGGCGGCAAGGCTGGCGCGTTCGGCGGAGCCGGCCTCACCGCCGCCACTTGTTCCCGCATCGCGATTTCCGCGAAAGGACGCATCGGTGTTTCCGGTCCGGAGGTGATCGAGACGAACAAGGGCGTCGAGGAGTTCGATGCTAGCAATAAAGCGCTGGTATGGGCGACTGACGGCGGTAAGACCCGTCGGTTGCTTGGTGGAGCGGACGCGTTTGCCGAGGATTCCATCGAAGGATTTCGCGCCGCCGCCAAGATGCTCCTGACAAAGATTCCCGCGTTCGACCTCAAGATGATGCAGGCGGAGCAGGAACGGCTCGTGGAACGTCAAACGCTATTTGCCACCTGCAATGACGCGGTTTCCATGTGGAGGATCTTGGGGATCAAGGAGTCCGAGGCGATTCGCGATATGGATACCGGGACCTTTGCGGCCCTGGCAGACAGCATCAGGGGAGCCAACCATGACGCTCGATGAGATTCTCCGAAGCCTTTTTCCAGCAGGACACGATGTGAGGACGAGCGCTCAGGGGATCATTACCGGCACCGGCAAGCGCAAGGCTGGAAGCATCATTGCAGTAATCGGCGTCGCAAACGGCGCGGCACTCGGTACCGGCGGTGTCCTGCCACTGGCGGAGAACGTGCTTGGCGTAATCGCAAAGGGGGGCAACACACCCATCTCGGTGCTGGTGGACACCCAAGGCCAGTTGATGGCTCGACGCGAAGAGATGCGAGGCTTGAACGAGTACCTTGCACATTTGGCAAAGTGCCTGCTGTTGGCCAGTCAGCAAGGTCACCGGACCATCGGACTGATATACGGCAAGGCAGCCGCCGGGGCGTTCCTCGCAACGGCCCTGGCCACCGACCGGCTTGTCGGCCTGCCCGGCGTCGAACCTACGGTTATGGATTTGCCTTCAGTCGCGCGCGTCACGAAACTTCCCCTCGACACGCTTGAGCGGCTCGCGAAGACCACTCCTGTCTTTGCGCCAGGCCTCGATCACCTGTCGCAGGTGGGTGCGCTTGCAGAAATCTGGGATCCAAGTAAGCCTCTCGATGAACAGCTCGAGGAGACGCTACGCAACACGTCGCCTGCTGATACACGCGATGAGCTGGGCGCCCAACGCAAGGGCCGCAACATGGCGGCGATGGTGGCAAAGCGCGTCATCGCCGAGGCGACGGGCCGAGACAATGCAGTTGCATCGGCATGATCTGCTGTGGGCGCACGCCTCTGCGTGGGCGGCCATGCTCCAATATCGTCCTGATTTGGCCGGTTTGCCCCTGGTGGCAGACTGGGCGCGGCTCGACCGACCGGTGATTGTGCGGCGGCGTATGGCATGCGACTCGGCGAACGGCATACCGGCGGCGTTGCCGCTGCCTCCGAGATACGGCAAACAACGCCTGGCCTTCAGCTTCGCATCCAGCGATGGTGTGGTTGCATTGCCGCCCGTGCTACTTCGTGAAGCCGCACAGGCGGCTCCGGCGGCATGGCACCGCTTAATCGACTTGTTGCTTGAACTCGGAGATGCCAGTCGCATACGACCGCGCGTATTCGGTGCGCTGCTTTGGCAGCACGCAACGGGTCTTCCCTATTTGAGCCCAGAATCGGACCTCGACTTGCTCTGGTCGGTCTCGGACGAGCGAACCGCCACCTCCCTCGCAGCGGAACTACTCCGCCTGGATCGGAACGGCCCGGTGCGGCTCGACGGTGAACTGGCGCTTCCCGACGGTGCGGCGGTGAACTGGCGCGAGCTGGCGTGCGGAAGTGGCGATCTGCTCGTAAAAACCATGAATGGCGTTGAAATCCGCGCTAGAGCCGCACTGTTTCGCCCTTCCGAGTCTTTGTCATGATGGCTGCACCGCGAAGTGCCACTGCGTGCATGCCGGACGATATCGCGGATCACGTCGCGCAAACCGCGGCGTTTGCGCTTCTAGCAGAGCTGGAGACTTGGCCAAAACCGGGACTCGTAAGTCATGTGGATTGCGGTAGCCATACTGATATGGATGCGAGCACGTTCAGAGCCAGCGTTGCGGCCATCAGGCCTTTTTTTGGTCGATTGGCACTTGCCGGCGCAGCGGGATCTGCCATGGGTGAGTTGCGCGCGATTGGACTGGAGGCCGAGCGCGCGATGCTTGAGAAGACTTTCGGCGCCAATACGCATCGCGGCGCGATCTTTGGACTCGGGTTATTGTCTGCGGCTGCCGGTGCCACCTGGACTGCTGAATCGCGAGCTTCGCCGCCCGGGGGGGCGCGCATCCTGACGGCTGCAGTGCGACGACAGTGGGGAACCTCAATTATGCGTGGCCCTATTCCACTGCTTAGCCATGGAACAGAGGCACTGCGTCGCTACGGAGCGGGCGGCGCGCGCGCTCAGGCTGCTGCCGGCTTTCCTCACGCACTGGAGGTTGGCCTGCCGGCACTTCGGCTCGGTCGTACGGTAGCGCCAGGCGATCCAGAGGCGGCCCGTGTTCAGACCTTCTTCGCGCTTCTTGAGTCATTGGAGGATACAAATCTCCTCTACCGCGGCGGTACCGACGGGCTGCGCTTTGCCCAGGAACAAGCCGGAAACTTTCTCAAAAGAGGCGGCGTCAAACAGGCCGCGTGGCGTGAGCAGGCTGCGGCAGTGCACCGCGCTTTCATCGCGCGGCGCCTGAGCCCAGGCGGTTGTGCAGACCTATTGGCAATCACTCTTTTTCTTGATGCCTTTGACGCTCGCCGATGAGCGGCCTTGCTGTACTGTGCTCTGGGCAAGGCTACCAGGATGCGCACATGTTCGATCTTCTGGCCGAAGCACGAGAGGCGGAACCCGTATTCAAGAGCGCGCGCGTGAATCTGGACGGTGTGGACCCAAGAGAGTTGGTTCGCCGGACGACTTCCGAAGTACTCCACGCGAACAAGCTTGGACAGATTCTTTGCTGCATCCAAGCAATGGCCGCCTGGGCAGTCTTGAAGTCTAAGGTCGCCGGTCCGCTGGTGGTCGCCGGTTATAGCGTGGGTGAGTTGGCGGCTTGGGGCGTTGCGGGTTTGCTCGACTATGATGAAGTTCTCGAGCTCGCGGCCAAGCGAGCGTCGGCGATGGATGAAGCGGCCAACCAACCGGGCGGCTTGGTGGCCATTCTTGGGCTGAGACGTGCCACGTTGGATACAATCTGTACGGCCCGTGGCGCCTATGTCGCGATCGTCAACGGCAAGGAACACTTTCTGGTCGGAGGACCCCGGACCACGCTCGAAGCGCTTATCCGCGATGCCCAGGCAGCTGGCGCGCGACGTACAGCGCGGCTGCCCGTGTCCGTCGCGTCGCACACGCCTCTACTGGCGGGTGCAACGGGACAGTTCCGAAATGCACTGACCGAGATGAACCTGCCGGCGCAGGTGCCCCCAAATGTCCGCCTGCTAAGCGGGATCGACGGAGATACGGTATTCGAAGTGCGCGCGGGCGCGGATAAGCTCGCGCGCCAGATCGAGCGGCCAGTCGACTGGGCTGCCTGCATGCAGTCCTGTCGATCCGCAAACATTACGAAAGTGGTGGAACTCGGGCCCGGAAGTGCGCTTGCTCGGATGATGCGCGAAGTCATGCCTGAGGGCAACGTGCATAGCCTGTCGGAATTTCATTCCCTTCCTGGCGTTGAACAGTGGCTGCAGGGAGCGCCCAACTGAACGCTGATCCGCGAATCAAAGGATCGAAGCAACGATGATCACTTGAATGACAAAAGAGGATATTCTCATGAAGAAGACTTACGCTGTTTTTGCGATGGGCTGCGCGGCTGCCCTGTTCGGCGGCTGTGTTGTACCGGGTGCATACACGACCCAGGTCTCAGCTGGGGTCGAACTTGCCCCCGACTGTCCGTATGGCTACTTTGACTATGCCCCTTACAGCTGCGCCCCCTACGGGTACTACGGACCGGACTGGTTCGTTGGGGGCGTGTTTATTGGTGCGGGACCCTGGTTTCGTGGACCGCGCGGATTCTATGGGCACGTTGACAATCGCTTTGATCCCCACAATGGTTATGTGGGCCCCTTTCCGAATCGCGGGGAACGTCCGTTCGCGCACTTTCACGCTAACGAAGCACGGGATGGCCTCGGGCACGTTGGATTCGCCGGGCATGACGGCGCTGTCGAACACATTGCTGGAGCCGTGGGAAGGCGTTGATGTGTGACCGCTGATGGATGCACAGATACCTCGAGGAACGATCGTTAAAGAATGCCATGGACCCGGAGGCTCCCTCTGCACCACAGACTCAGTTGCCTACCTGCCTTTCGACCCGACACAATTGCTCCAATTACACATTCAGAAATCCAACGGTAGGCCGGGTAATAGTCTTCGACGCCTTGAGGGCCGCGAGCCGGTCGTTCAATGCATAGCGCCTTGAAGCATTGGCGAAGCATTCTAGCTCGTGATTGGAAAGCGGTGCTCACTGTTGGACCAGCCGGGAGAAGATCTGCGTAACCCACTCGCTGAAGACACGCACCTTCGTATTTCGTACACGACTCGGTGGATAGACGAGGCATACCTCAAACGGCTTCGGGCGGTACTCCTGCAGAATCACGACCAGTTCACCACGATCGATCGAAGGTCGCACATTAAGGTCGAGCGTTTGGATCAATCCGATGCCCGCGAGCGCGCATGCAAGGTGCGCGTTGCTGTCGTTCACCGAGACGGCATGCCGGGGCTTGATTGTAAGCGGTTCATCGCCCACGAGAAGTTCGATTGGCAGTATAGCGCTGCTGGATTTTGAGAAATAACCCGCTACTGGAAAGTTATCGTTGACGAGCTGATGTGGGTCTGTTGGCACGCCATATCGAGCGATGTAAGCCGGGCTCGCGCACAGTGTCCATGGCAAGAGTCCGATGCGCCGGGCAATCAAGCCCGGATCATCAGCGGTTCTTCGAATCGCACAATCGACGTTTTCGCTAATCAAGTCGACCGTTCTATCCGTCACGCCGAGTTGAATCTGAATATCCGGATACCGTGCCTGGAATTCCGGAAGCGCAGGAATCAGGATAGCGCGTGCGGTCGAGCCGCCCGTGTCGACACGCAGACGGCCCCGAACGCCGACCTTTGAGCGACCCAAAGTCGTTTCAATCTCTTCCACTTCGGCCAACAAATTGTGCATACGATCATAGTAAGCGGATCCTTCGCTCGTCACGCGGACGCGCCGCGTCGTGCGCTCGAGAAGCTTGACCCCCAGATGACTTTCAAGTTGCTGAATCTGCTTGCTCAGTGTGGCATTGGGTATTTGCAGAGAATCTGCAGCTCGCGCAAAGCCACCGCTTTCGGCGACCCGAACGAAGGATCGGATTGCTTGCATATGATCCATGACAGGCTCCCGTATACGACCTATCTCTGCGCCGCGTCCGGCGTCGGCGCGGTGAATCCCTCTGGATGGAAGATCGGCGCCACGTGGGTTGCCTTGCACCGTTGATTCGACATTGATTTTCCTAAAACGCTACAAGCGGCCTTGGATATTCAGCAGTAAATTGCGAGGCGCGCCATACCAGTTGCCGCCATTGGTCGTGCCGACGGTCTGATAATAGGTTCGGTCGAAGAGATTGTTGACGTTGAGCGACGCCGTCCAATTGGGGCTAATGCGATAGGTGTACCGCACACTTTCAACAGTGTAAAACCCCTGCACGATGCGAAATGGCAATTGAGACCCGATGCAATTGCCCAATTGACCAAAGATATCGCAAGCCGTACCGTTCACATAGTTGGAACTCTGCGCGATGATGCCGCCACCCACGCTTGAACGGTTCCAGCTACCGGGCAGCTGATAGTCGGTCCACAGCTTGAATAGATGCCGTGGGGTCTGCGTTGTCCCCGTCGTTCCGGAGACATAGCGATTGACGTTATACGTATAGCCAGCGCTCAGCAGCCATCTTGGGCCGAGCGATCCGCTAAGCTCGGCCTCCGCTCCTTGGCTCTTCTGGGTACCCGTTATGGAACAGCACTCAAAGTTAGGGTTGTTCGCAGGTGGATCAGACCCCTAAAAGACCGGACAGATCGTAAATCTAAGCCAATGGGGTACGATCTATGTCCAGAGATAGTGTTATGCCTAGTGCTGAGCCGGAGGTCTTCGCCGTGCAGCGCCGTCGCAGGTA
>Ga0210391_10002145_pt1 | contig 17285 bp, 10 predicted proteins | sample IncBWC12OmetaG_FD_160573 | JGI IMG/M metagenome (GOLD analysis project Ga0210391, IMG submission 160573) | Forest soil microbial communities from Barre Woods Harvard Forest LTER site, Petersham, Massachusetts, United States - Inc-BW-C-12-O ... | reverse complement strand
GACCGTATCGCGCCATTGGTCCTCCCTTGGCGCTGCTGCCCGAATTTATCTCGTGTTTTCGCCAAACTAACCATCATTCCTTCATCACTTTGTACCCAGTTTTGAAACAGGTTCTAGTAAGTTAGGCCCTGCGTGCCTCGGTACCTCACATCCGACCGCAGTCCTGCTCGATAACCCGAAACAGCTATGGGCCACGAGTCCTAAATAGAACCATGGTTGCCATCTGACAACCTTGTGGGTCTCAGAACGAACTGGCTTCGTCGCGAAGGCGATGATAACCGCTGGTGGAGAAAACCAAGAGCGCTACATGAATGTCGTAGCGTCCCGAGTCAACGGAACGGAAGGCGAGAACCATCCGGCTCAATGGGGGGCTGGACGTCCAGAAAGACTCCGGCCGCGGGAGAAGTGTTTTTTCTTGACCGCTTTTGTAGAACTTGTCAGGGCTTGGGAATTGTGCCGGCATTGGCGAAAACAATGTCGAGCTTACTGAAATCTTTGGCCAGGGCTGCGAAGAGCCGCTTGCGATCCTCCGCAATGGTGACGTCAACGCGGTAGCCACGCGCGCTCGATCCAAGTTCGGCGATCGCTTCATCGAGAGTCTTCTGGTCGCGACCGGTAATGGCAACCTGTGCGCCCTCCGCAATGAAAAGTCGGGCTGTGGCAAGACCGATGCCACTGTTGCCCCCAGTGATAAGAGCCTTCTTCGATGTGAGCTTCATGATGCCTCCTTTTTGTACGCTCTTCTTGCGACCTGGGTACCGGGACCCACTTGCTGTCCGGTTAGTGCTTACCGGAGAAGTGGGTCTTAGGACCAAGACGTGCGGTTAATCCCACCGCGACCGTCGATGGTATTCCCCGCTACCAAGCCCGCCGACGTCGACAATTACGGCGACGACCAAGATGAGTAAATTGACACCCGCAAACGGCTGATGGGTATTAATCATCCACGCGTAAATCAGAGTTGTCAGTGGTAGAAAGATGAATCCGAGCAGCGGTACAATCAGCCCGTGATAGGCGTGTTGAAGGTAATTTGACGAGAAAAAGATGAGCAGGAGTGCAATTCGGGGAAAAGCCACCAGTAGAATGACCAAAAGACAGGGCATCGGGATTGTGCTCCTTTTTGCACCGGACCAACCTGCTGAAGTTCAGCGGTCACCCCTGACCTTCTAGCCAAAAGTTCGCCAACCGTCAATCCCGCAACAACTGTATACCGTGGGCGCGCTCGGTGAGGGGAGAAAGAACGCCTTGCCCCGCAATCCTAAGTGTCGCGCTAGGGACGGCTATCGCTGATCGCCCCCGACAGAACCGTACGAGCGGCATGACCGCATACGGCCCCCCACCTTGGATGAATGGCTAGGAGGATGCCTGTCGCACACCGCGCAATTCTGGGAACATTTACGTCCCCGCGCTGTGTCGGGCTCCTGTGGGAACCCGACGTGACCTGTTCGGATGCTTGACTCATGTGGTTCTAGGCAAAACAATTGGTCGATTTGAGGTTCGCCGAAATCAGCTACTTGGGCCACGAATTGAAGCAGGGTGATTGGGCGGGGAGCGAGTTAAGAAAAAGTCTTTGTCCCACTATCGGTCCCGTCTACAACGCGCCCGTCGAGTAAATGGATCGTGCGGTCGGCTATGTCGGCATAGCGTGGGTCGTGTGTGACCATGCAAATCGTCGCGCCATTGGCGTGCAAATCGCGGAGGAGGTTCATCACGGCTTCGCTATTGGTCGAATCGAGATTCCCGGTCGGCTCGTCCGCCAGCAGAATCGACGGCTGCCCCACCAGCGCACGCGCAACCGCCGCCCGCTGCTGTTGTCCGCCCGATAGCTGCGCCGGATAGTGTTTCGATCGGTGCTCCATCCCAACGCGTTCGAGCACTTCCTTAACTCTACGCTTCCGCTCGCCCGCTCCCATGCTCCGGTAGGTGAGCGGCAACTCGACGTTTTCGAAAACGGTCAGGTCGCCGATCAGGTTGAACGCCTGAAACACGAACCCGATCTCGCGGTTGCGAATGCGCGTCCGGTCCGAAAGCGACAGATTTTCAACCGCGTCGGCGTGAATCCAGTAATTGCCCTCGCTCGGTGAATCGAGCAGCCCGAGAATCGACAGCAGAGTCGATTTCCCGCATCCGGAGGGTCCGGCGACGGAAACGAATTCGCCATTCTTGATTTCCAGGTGTACGTTGCTCAACGCGTGTGTCTCGACTTCGTCCGCGTGAAACACTTTGGTTATGCCTTCGAGGCGAATCAATGTCTGGGCCGTGGTGTTCATTCGCTCTCCTTGAACAAGTGTCAAGCAGCTCCACCGCTACTGTAGTCTCACGCGGTCGTAGCTGTCGGATGCCGACATATCCGACAAAATCACCTCGTCGCCGATCTCCAGTCCTTTTCGGATTTCAACCGTGTTTACCGACGCGCGTCCGAGCATCACCTGAACGCGTACGGCTTCTTTGCCGCCGTCCACCACTTTGAATATTCCGATCGTGCTGTCCGCATCACCGTGGACCGGCCGTCCGACGTACAGAACATCTTTAAGATGCTCAATTTCGATTGTGCCCTCGACGCTCAATTGCGGTACTGCGCCCGGAGGCAGGGTGCCGTCCAGCTTGACGTCCACCGTACGTGTCCCGTTCAGTACCGCTGGATCAATGCGGATCACGTGCCCTGCAATCAGTCCGTTATGCGTGTCAATCGACGCAGCCTGCCCGACCTGTATGTCCTTGGCTTGCGTCTCAGCAATCTGAAGGGCGGCTTTCAGTTGCGTAGGCTGCGCCACTTTCAGTAGCGCGGTCCCTTGCGTCACCTGCTGCCCCACATCGACATCCAGTTCTTGCAAAACTCCGTCGATGCCTGGCCTCACGTGAAGTTCGGCGAGCTGGGACTTCTTCAGTTCATAGAGCGCTCGCTTCTGATCTACGGTCGCCTCCTGCACTGCAAGTTGGGCGTTGATCGAGCTCGCGAACGTTTCCACTTCCTTCTGCGCCAGGTCGTTTTGTTTCTCAAGCTCCTCGGCTTGCACTTCGGCGGTCTTCACATCGAGCGTCGGAGCCAGTCCATTTTTCAGCAGCTCCTCTTTCGCTTCCTTCTGCATCTCCGCGGTGCGGTATTGCGACGAAATCGACGCCGCCTGCGTGCGCTTGTCCATCAACTGATTCTGCAGTTGCGCCTTGGTTTGTTCGAGCGAAGCCTCCGCACCCTTCAATTGGTACTCGGCGTCCAGCGTCTCCTGCTCCAGTTGTGGGTTGGTCAAATCCAGAATCACCGTGCCGGCCTTCACCGGAGTTCCGGGCAGCAGGTATCGTTTGGCCACTCGGCCTTCCGTCGCCGCGGGTACGGTCCACGTTGTTTCCGGCACCAGCGTTCCGAGGCCGCGCACTTGGAGCAGCATCGGTCCGCGCTTCACCGTGTCTGTCCACACCGTGGTGCGGTCGACGCTCGGCGCCGCGGGCTTCAGTCGCGCCAGTGCGGTTGTGATCACCGCTGCGAGCAGGAGTCCCACTGCGGCATAGATCAGCCGCCGCATTCGCTTCCGGCGTTTATCTTCTGGCCGCGCTATATCCATTTGAAATTCCCGCTACTCATAGCGTAGCGCCACCATCGGGTCCACTCGTGAGGCCCGTCGTGCAGGAACGTAGCACGCAAGCAGCGCCACCCCGCTCAGCACCACCGCAGTAACCGCGAACGTAATCGGATCCCACGGCTTCACGCCGTAAAGCAGGCTACCCATCAATCGCGTAAGCGCCAGGCCTCCTGCGACTCCGAGCACGACGCCGATCAGAGCCAGCAGCATTCCCTGCGCTACGATCATTCTTTGCACAACCTCTGGTTCGGCCCCGAGCGTCATACGAATGCCGATCTCCTGCGTCCGCTGCTCGACCGAGTACGCCATGATCCCATAGATTCCCACGGCCGCAAGCAGCAGCGCAATCGCCGCGAAAATCGTCAGCAGCTTCATATTGAAGTTGTCGCGCGCCGTCGATTCTTCGGCCACCTGGTCCATCGTCCGGATATTTCCGACAGCCAGGCCACCGCTGGCGTCGCGCAGCTCTTTCTGAATCTCGGTGACGAGTGAATAGGGTTCAACGCGCGTGCGAACCAACCAGACCATCGGCTCGATGCTGTTGTCGAGCGCCGTGAGGCTATCGCTTACTTGGGGCGTCGGCACGTACATCTCGGGGAAAGGCTTGTTGTTGAGCCCCCCGTCCCGCACATCGGCGACGATTCCGATCACTTCGCGCGGTGGCTCGGTAAACTGTGGCCCCATGCCCTTTCCGATTGTAATGCGCGACCCCAGGGCGTCGCCTTTCGTCCAGAACTGTTTGGCCATGCTCTCGTCGATCACCACCACAGGCTCGGCCGCAGCGGTGTCGCGCTCCGTGAATGTGCGTCCGGCGACCAGCGGTATCCGATACACTTCAAAGTAGCCCGGAGCCACGCTGCGCCACCCGCCTCCGCCCGTATAAGGCCCATTCGTCGGCGGACGCCCTTCAATATTGAACGGAAGCCCGTATCCGCCTTCCAGAGGCAGGCAGCAGCTCGCCGCCGCCGCTTCAACTCCCGGCAAGCTCTCCAGCCGCTGCTGTCCGTCTCGCGCCAGCTGCGCCACCGCAGCCGTCTTCTCGAAGCGCGCCCCGCCGAGCGACATATCCATCGTCAGAATGTTGTGAGTTTCAAATCCCGGATTGACGGTGCGCAAATCCACGAAGGTACGGATCAACAACGCCGCGCCAACCAGCAAAATCATCGCCAGCGCCATTTCGATCGCCGCTAGCACGGACCGTGTCTTGTTCTGCCGAATCCCGGCGCCGGACCGCGAGCCGCTTTCGTTGAGCGTGGTTGCCAGATCTGTGTGGGACGCCTTCAGCGCAGGGATCACTCCCGACAGCACTCCGGTCAGAACCGAAATCGCTATCGCGAATGTCAGTACGCGCCAATCGAGTGAAATTCCAGCTCCATGCGCACCGATTCGCGGGATGTTCCCCGGCCTGGCCATGTCGCCCGCGTTCAGCGCGAGCAGGGCGCGCACCCCGAAGTACCCGAGGTACAACCCCAGCGCCCCGCCCGCCAGAGACAGCAGCATGCTTTCCGTCAGCACTTGCCTCACGATTCGGCCCCGCCCGGCGCCCAACGCCACTCGGATCGAAATCTCACGCTTTCTCAGACTCGCTCTCGCCAGCAGCAGGTTCGCCACATTCGCGCACGTGATCAACAGCACGAACCCCACCGCTCCCAGCAGGATCAGCAGCGACTCACGCACCCCGGACACCATCACGTTGCGCGTCGTCTCCACCGCGAAGCTCTGTTTCGGATCCATCATGTTCGGAAATTTCCGGCGATATTCTTCCGCCGCAATTTTCATCGCGGCGCTAGCCGTCGCGATCGTCACGCCGGGCTTGAGCCGCGCGCCCGCAAGCAAATAATTGCCCTGATTCCCGGTGTTCGGGTCAAGCTGTATTGGCAGATACAAATCGACGTCCGAGAAATCGGGCGAAGGGGTGGGAGTCATTACCCCGATCACCGTGTACGGCTCGTTGTCGAGATTGATGCTCCTCCCCACCATGTTCGGGTCCGCTCCGAACCGGCGCCGCCACAGCCCGTTGCCGATCACCGCCAGATGCGGCCCGTTCGGCACATCTTCATCGACCGTAAACGTCCGGCCGGCCACGAGCTGAATCCCGATAAGCCGGAAAAAGTCCGCTGACACGTGCATGCCCCGCAGCTGTTCCGGCACGTCCCCGCCTGTCAGGCTCACGCGCAGGTTGCCGATGTCGTGAACACAGAACTCCTCGAGGACGCGTGTCTGCTCCTTCATCACCTCGTATTTCGGGACGGAAATAATCGGACTGCTTCCCTGCGGAAAGGTCTGCATCATGAAAACGATGCGGTCAGGATCGGGGTACCCCAGCGGCTGCAGAAGCACCCGGTCCACGACGGTGAAGATCGCTGTGGTCGCGCCAATCCCCAGTGCCAGTGTCAGTACGGCGACCAGAGTAAATCCGGGGGACTTGCGCAGCATCCGAAAGCCGAAGCGAACGTCCTGCACCAGCGCCTCAACCCACTGGGTGGGGTGACGATCGAGTTCGACTTCCTGCGCGGGCTCGCCGCCGAGACTCGCGTCGCTGTGACTCATGAAGGCCCCTTATCGGCTATGGCCCGGTGAGTGCGCGTCGTTCCGATTGGCGTGTAGGCCAGTAATCTAGCCCAAAACGTACCGCTGCGTAAACCGTATCTCGCTCAATTGCGCTACGCTCATCGCTTTTTCGCCCTCAATTCACTCGTGCCTTAGAGCCACCACCGGATCTACGTGCGTCGCTCTCCGCGCGGGGACGTAACAGGCCACGAGTCCCGCTGTGACAATCACAAAGATCACTGTTCCGAATGTCCACGGATCGGTGGGCGAAACGCTCCCGATCTGACTTGTGAGGAGCCGCGCAAAGCCTAAACTCGCACACAGGCCAACGATTGCCCCGATCGTGATCAACACGAGTCCTTTCCCAAGCACCATCCGCAAGATGTCGCCCCGCTGCGCGCCAAGCGCTAGGCGGATGCCGAGTTCGCGTGTCCGCAAAGACACCGTGTACGCCGTCACGCTAAAGATACCGATGGCAACGAGAACCAATCCGATCTCCGCGAACGCCCCCAGCGTCACCAGTCGAAACTGAGGCCCCCGATAATACTCCTTAAGCGAATCCTCGATGGATCCGGAATCACGAATTCCCACACCAGGGTCTATGGTCCAGATTGCCTGGTCGACGGCCTTCGTGAGAGAACGTGGATCGACCGAAGTCCTAGCTATAAATGTGCGCCAGCTGAATCCCTGGACGCTGTATGGAATAAACGCTTGGGGCCAAATTTGCCATTCGTCGCCGCCCCGTGTTTTGTAATCGGCGACAACTCCGATGATTTTAAAATACGTGTTATGTGGCGCATCAAGAAACGGACGGTCGAGAACTTGCAACTTAACCCTTTTACCCAGCGGGTCTTCATTGCGGAAGAACTGACGAGAGAAAGCTTGATTAACGACGATGACATCGGCCGCGGCATCGACGTCTGCTGCCGAAAAAAGCCTACCCCGAAGTAACGGCAGTCCGAGCGTTTGAAAATACCCCGGACTGCACATTTCATACCTGGTATCCCATCGCTCGGCATGCGGTTTGCCCGGTATGATCGTGTCGCTCCAGTCGTACGTCAGGGGAGGCAGTAATGTCGACTCTGCTACGGAGACGACCCCGGGCAGAGCACTTATCCGCTCTAGCAGTTGGCGCGTAAAGGCATTTTGTTTGTCCTTCGAGTTGTATTGTCCCTGGGGAAACCACGGCCTTACGTAGAGAATATTCTTGGGATTAAAGCCCAGATCCACGCGCGTCATGACGAAGAAGCTACGCAGCAAAAGGCCAGCTCCAATTAAAAGGACGATCGAAAGCGCGACCTCAGTGACGACAAGAATGTCGCGAAGCCTGCCGTGAAAGGCCTTAGTGGTTTCTTTACCGCCGCTATTCAGCCGTGACCGTAAGTCGCCGTTTACGGCGTGAAATGCAGGCGCGAGGCCACAGAGGATCGCGCTTAAAATCGTGACGCCTAGAGACACCAGCAGAACGGGCGCATTCATGCGAATCGCGGTCTCCCGGGGGATTGTGTTGGGAGGAATCACAGCCAGCAGCACCTTCACTCCGCCATAAGACAAAGCACAGCCGATAACCAAGGCAGTTGCCGCCAGCATGAAAGTCTCTATAACTAGCTGCCGAATCAACCTGCCGCGCGTTGCCCCTACGGACGCACGCACAGCCATCTCCTTCTCGCGAACGATTGCGCGGGCCAGCAAGAGGTTGGCAACGTTGCTGGACGCAATCAGCAGCAACAGCAAAACCGCAGCGAGCAACGTAACGAGCGTCTTCCTGAAGTTTCCGAGCAGACTGTCCCGAAATGTTTGCACGACGACTGCAAATTTCTCTGGATTGGTTTCTCCCCCATCGTCCTTTGGAAGGCTGTGGGCAATTACATCGAGGTCGGCTGCAGCAAATCTGAGCGTCACACCCGGCTTGAGGCGCCCCGTGAGATACAGAGTTCCTCTGGCGTCGCAATCGGCGCTGGTACTTATACAAACAGGGAGCCAGATGTCTGCGCCATACGCGTTGAATCCGGGAGGAGTGACGCCGATCAAAGTTCGTTCCTTGCCATTCAGCGAAAACGGAGCCCCCAGAACCTTCCGATCGCCGCCGAAATCCGTCCGCCAGAGCTTGTAACTCATGACAAAAGTCGCCGAGGAGCCAGAGTTACCGTCTTCTGGCGCGAAGCCACGACCCAGGAGTGGCGAAACACCGTAAAAGTCGAACGCGTTCGTAGTTACATAGGCGCCTTGGAGCACGCGAGTGGATTTAGCGTCATCGTAAAGTACAGAGACGCTTTCAGAGCCGGTTAGATCTTCAAAAACATGGTTTTCATTTCGGAATGCCACGTATTCAGGGACCGAGAACCAATTCCGTCCTTTCCATCCCCCAACATTCGTCAAACCCTGCACGCTGAAAACGGCCCAACGGTCGGCATTTTTGTACGGGAAGGGGCTGATCAGCAGGTTGTAGAAGACACTAAACACTACCGTCGTCGCGCCAATGCCCAGCGCGAGGGTGCTGACGGCGACGGCGGTAAAGCCCGGGTTCTTCCTCAGCATGCGCAGACCGAACCGAAAATCCTGCAGAAGAGATTCGAGCCAGGGGATGCCGCGGCGATCGCGATAGGCTTCTTTCGTCTGCTCGATTCCGCCCAGCTTGATCGCGGCTTGCCGCCGTGCTTCTTCCGCCGCCATCCCCGCGCGAAGGTTGTCCTCAATATGCATTTCCAGATGGCTCGCCAACTCCGCGTCAAGCTCCCGGTCCCGCCGCTCTTTTCTAAACAGTCCGCCGAGTCTCGCAAACCACGCCCGCACTCGGCTCATTTCCGCCTCCGGCACTCGTCTTCCGTCCTGCCGAGCTCATTCATATCGCAGCGCCACCATCGGATCGACACGCGTGGCACGTCGTGCTGGAATCCAGCATGCGATCAAAGCGACAAGCGATAACGTCGCGGTCGCGACGGCGTATATCAGCGGGTCGGTTGCACTGACCCCCGCAAGGACGTGGCTGAGCGTACGGCTGAGAGCCCAGGAGACAATCAACCCGACGGACACGCCCGCAACGATCAGACCGGTTCCCTGCCGCAAGACCAGTACCAGAATTTCCGTTGAATTCGCTCCTAGCGCCATGCGAACGCCGATCTCATGAGTTCGCCTGGTGACCGTGAACGACACGACTCCATACACTCCGACGACAGCAATAATCAAACCAACAAGCCCCATCTGTACCGCCAGGAACGCTCCAAGCCGAAAAGCGAAATAGCCGGTGCCTCCTTCCAACGACTGTTTCATGGTCCGCAAATCAACGATCGTGACATTCGGAGCAATACCATGTATCTCGCGTTGTATCTGGGCGGCCAGCATCTCGGGCCGAACAGCAGAGCGGACCTCCAGCACGCGCCGCGAAGCATAGGTTTGCGCGAGAGGGACGTAAAAATAGGGTTGAAAGTCTTCCGCTACCGTCTGATATTTTCCGTCCTGCGCGATGCCTACGACCTCGACGACACGGCCGGCGCCGCTTCTCATTCGAAAGCTCTCGCCTATGGGATCCTCGCCGGGCCACAATTTCCTGGCCATGGTTTCGTTCACGATGGCGACCAACGGTGCCGTTTCGCCATCCGCATCGGTGAAATCGCGGCCCCGAAGAAGCGATACGCGCATTGTTTCCAGGTACCCGGGATCAATGATGTTGTACAGGATTGATGGAGGTTGCTGTTTCGGGTCCGCGGGCTGAAAATCCCCGAAGACGGATGTCCTCGAGGGGAACGATCCAAGCGGCACACTTGCGGCAAGGCTGGCTGACTGCACGCCGGGCAACGCGCGGATGTGTTCGTAGAGTTCGCGATAAAATTCCATCGTGCGGGCACGGTCGTAGCCGTCTTGAGAAGGATCCACAACGACGTTCAGAACGCGTTCAGGATCGAAGCCAAGGTAAGTCCCCTCGATGTGCTGCAGGCTACGGACAAAGAGACCGGCTGTAACCAGCAAGGTCAACGAACACGCGATTTGGGCGATGACCAGGTCGCTGTGAAGACGATGCTTCTCTCCAACGCCACGACTCAGTCCGTCATCTCGTAATACAGAGTTCACATCGGCACGAGAAGCCCGCAGAGCCGGCGGCAGGCCGGAGACCATCCCGGCGAAGACCACGGTTGCCAAGGCATAGGCATAGACGCGCCAATCAAAAGCGAAGTCCAGCCGAAGCGGAAACCCCGGGAAGTGAACGGAAGGAGCCAAACGATTCGCCACTTCTGCTAGAACGAGTCCACTCGCGCCGCCAATAATGGCCAGCAGAAGCGTTTCGGTAAGCATTTGAGAAATCAGACGGCTCCGCCCAGCCCCCAGCGCGGCTCGCACGGCCATCTCGCGTCGCCGAACCAGCGCCCGGGCAAGAACCACGTTGGCAACGTTGATGCATGCGAGCAGCAGGACCAATCCTGCGAAAACCAGGAACAGGGCGCCGATTACGATGAAAACGTCGTTGGCATACGGCTGCGGTCGAGCCAGTTTTTCTGGAATTGCGCGTACGCGGATTCCGGCATCCGTTGCGGGATACTGACGCGCGAGCCGCAACGCAATCACGTCGAGCGAGTTTTGTGCTTCTGGAAGGTTCATGCCGGGCTTCAATCGCCCGAACGCCAGAACTCTCCCCTGCCCACGAGCCAAAGTGAACTGGCTCAGCCCTTCTTCCGCAAGGACCGCGCCCATCGGCAAATATGCGTCGACCTCAAACGGAGAGAACATGCCCCGGAATTCTTTGGACGCCACGCCTACAATCGTGGCCTCTCGTCCGTTGATGCGAACGTGCTTGCCGACGACCTCGGCATCGCCACCGAATCTCTTCTGCCAGAACGTATATCCAAGAACGACAAAGATCGATTGGCCAAACCCCTCGCCGTCACTCGGCTGGATCAGACGTCCGACAGTAGGTCTCAAACCCAGCGCCGAAAAGAAATTTGCAGACACGTAACAAATGGGCAGTTGATCGGTCCTGTCCTCCGTGCTGAGCGCAACCGTGCTCAAGACATTGCCGAATATTTCGGAGAAGGCCCCAGCCTGGTTGCGGAAGTCGATGAACTCCGAATATGAAAATCCGGACACCCCCAGGGGAACATCCTTCTGCTGTATTGCGAGCGCGGCAATTTGTTCTGGATGGAGTACGGGGAGAGGGCGAAGGAGAAAACCGTTGACCAGACTAAATATAATGGCATTTGCTCCAATTCCTAGCGCAAGGGTGATGACGGCGACCGCGGTAGAGCCCGGATTCTTGCGCAACATCCGCAATCCGAAACGGATGTCTTGCAGCCGAGCCTCAAGCCACGGGATGCCACGGCGATCGCGATATCGTTCTTTGGTTTGGTCAAGGCCGCCGAGCTTGAGGATCGCTTGGCGACGGGCCTCGTCCGGCGCCATGCCAGAGCGCAGATTGTTCTCAATATGCATCTCGACGTGGCTTTCAAGCTCCTCACTCAGCTCGCGATCGCGCCGCTCCTTGTCGAACATTCCCCCGAGCCTCGCGAACCATGCCCGCACCACGCTCATCGTTCCGCTTCTCCCGGCGTGAGGAATCGCGCCACAATGGCCGCGGCCTGTTCCCACTCCCGCGCTTCTTTTTCAACCTGCTTTTTCCCCGCGCGCGTGAGTTTGTAAAATTTCGCCTTGCGATTGTTGTCCGAGACGCCCCATTCGGATGCGATGAAACCTTCCTGTTCGAGCTTGAGGAGAGCGGGATAGAGTGTTCCGTAGTTCACCGACAGCAAATCGCCGCTGGTCTGCTCAATCCGACGTGCGATGCCGTACCCGTGCAGCGGACCAATCGTTTCGAGAGTCTTCAACACCATCAGCGCCAGCGTGCCTTGCCAAACATCGTTCTTGTCGGCCATAACCCTCCTATTGGAAACCCATAAAAGAATACTCTTTCCCTATGGGAATGCAATAGGGAGGAACCCACCCTGCCCACAATGCTGGCTGAACGCTGGTCCTTAAGTCCCTGATTTGACGAGCTGAAATACGCGCCGGACGGCTGCCCGGGTAGAGACATTTCTGATCAGGCAACGAGGCCTAAGCCAGCCACCATCGGTGCGAAAGCGTCGATGAATCGGATTACATCTGGGAGTATGAATGCAGCGGTAGGAATAGCTGTTACGACCAGCCGGAGGATCAGTCAAGCGGGACGGGACAAATCGAATCGCCTTTTCCCAAGTCGCTCCCTGAGACAGTCTCTGGGAGGCAATTGTCCTTCGAACCCTAGTCATCATGGACGTACCGACTCAAGTTCGGTCGGCCGTGCCATGGAAAAAAGACCGACCTCCATTTCGCGGTGCGCGGATTACGCTGTGAGTCGGGTCTGGCTGGGTGCCGCGCGCGCGTACTATACTCACGGCCGAGCGTAAACTGCTTCGTCGAAGCGGCCTCACGGTTTAACATCGGCAATGAATTACCCAAGAACGAACACGACGTCCAGGATTTTTCAACCGGCCGATTGCCAAGCGATGTCGCGACAAGGGAGCTCCTGATTGGGGGTAGGATTCGGGCAGCTCAGCGTGCGGAGATATGGGCAGGGAAAGCAAATCTTGTATGTGACTACCATAGTATGGTAGTTATTTCGCAGACATGTCGCAGCACTTTAAGAACGTTTATTTTGTCGATTTCCCGGGCGCTTCAGCCAAAGAGCGAAACTTGACGCTGGCGTTCGGCAGCAAGGATTCATTGCTGTTCAGCGCCGTCAAACCTCTTACAAGCCACGAAATTCGCGAACTCATCGGACAGGATTCCTACAGGTCGCTTCAAGACGAAGCTGCAAGGGAAAGACTCGGAGTGAACACGCATTGCCTGCGGCGGCTTCGTGCCCGACTCGTAGACGCGCAGGATAACCGGCAATTGGTCTTGTTGCCAGGCGTGACGGAACGACTGCGACCTTTGATTGACCCGGTGCAGGCTACTTACCGGGGCGGTCAGGTTGAGCCGCTCCACGACTGGTATCCGTACTTGGAGGGATACTCGCCGAAGTTTGTTACGCAAGTAATTCAGGAATTTGCGCCACGCGCCTCACGGATTCTCGATCCGTTTGCAGGGACAGGCACGACGCCATTAACCGTGCCGCAGCTTGGCGGTGAGGCATTCCATTGCGAACTCAATCCCCTCCTTCAATATTTGATCGAGACCAAAACGATTGCCTTGCGGCTGGACGAAGCGGCGCGCAGCAGAGCTGCGGCGGCATGGCACGAGGTTGCCAGTGACCTTGTCACTCGCCTGCGCGACGTCCGTCCCGATGAGGAACTGCGCGTCGCCTACGAGCAAACATTTGGCAGGAGTCGCTTTTTCGATGGCCGCGTGTTTGAGCAGGTGTTGGCGATTCGCGCGTTTGCTGATCGCCTAGCTTGTGACGATCCGCTCGCGGCCCGATTTTTGACCGTGGCGGTGTTGGCGTCATTAGTACCGGCATCCCGCCTGATTCGGCGGGGCGATGTACGGTACAAGACACCGCGTGAAACACGGCAATTCCGGGTCGAATTTCTCCGGGCAGTCACGGAGCGTTTGAAGGTGATGAGCGCGGATTTGTTGCACTTGCGTCCACTGCCAAGAATTCCGCTATTGATTTGCGAGGACGCCCGGCATCTGGATCGCATAAAGCCGCTGGAGATAGACGCAGTGGTGACAAGCCCCCCGTATTTGAACGGTACGAATTATTTTCGCAACACTAAGCTTGAACTGTGGTTCTTGCGCTGCTTGAGAAAGCCGGAGGATTTGGCGGCGTTTCGGTTAAAGGCAGTGACAGCGGGCATCAATGATGTGACGGTTGCAAAGACGAATGGTGAAACGATTGCCGAATGTGCCGAGGTCGTGCGGCAACTGCAAGCCACCGCGTATGACATGCGAATTCCGCGGATGGTTGCTGGCTACTTTGCTGAAATGCAATCGATCTTCAGCTCCATTTGCAAGCATCTTGCGTCGCGCGCGACAGCCGTGATTGATATCGGTGATTCATCCTATGGCAATGTCCACGTGCCGACCGATGTCATCCTTACGGGTATTTTGGAAAAGTTAGGGTTTGCGCTCCGTCGGCAGGTCACGCTCAGGAAACGACTATCGCGCGGGGGGTTCCCATTGCGTCAGGTATTGCTCGTATTCGACTGGGCGAAGCCAAAGGTAAGCGCTGGGTCGGAGATGCCCGGATCGGCGACGTGGTCCGCCGCGTGGCCGAAGTTCAAGATTGATCTGCCGCATCAGCAGGGTGACTTCAGCAAGCGCAACTGGGGGCACCCACTCCATTCGCTTTGCTCGTATCAGGGGAAAATGAAGCCGTCGCTCGCTTATCATTTGGTGAAGACATTCGTGCGTCGCGACGGTGTGATGCTCGATCCATTTGGCGGCGTCGGAACGATTCCATTTGAAGCGGCGCTTCAGGGGATCAAGACGTTCAGTTTTGACATCAGCCCGGCAGCGCTGTGCATCTCGCGCGGGAAACTGGGATCCCCCGATCGGAAAGAATGTGCGCGACTCCTGAATGCTCTTGAAACGTCTCTGTGTGCCAGCGAACCGACCGCCGAAGAACGGAAGGCAGCGGCGAAGATCCACTTCAATGGTCCGCTGCCGAATTATTTCGATGAACGGACGTTCCGCGAAATCCTGCTCGCGCGACGGTTTTTCTTGAATCATCCGCCGCGTACTACATCTGGTTCCCTGGTAATGGCGTCTTTGCTTCACATATTGCACGGCAATCGTCCGTACGCCTTGAGTCGGCGGTCACACCCGATAACGCCGTTCGCGCCAACTGGACGAGCTGAATACAGGCCCTTACTCGGGCACTTGCGGGAAAAAGTGAGGCGCAGCCTGGAGGTTGACCGACCACCCGGTTTTGCCGAAGGTCGTGTATTTAAGCAGGACGCCACCTCCTGGTGGCCGCAAGAGGTGGATCGACTCGATGCGATCGTCACTTCACCGCCGTTTTTCGACAGCACGCGGTTCTATCTTGCGAACTGGATGCGGCTGTGGTTCTGCGGGTGGGATGTGGCGGAGTTCAAGTCGCAGCCGCTAGCCTACATCGATGAGCGACAGAAAAAGGACTTCGAGATCTATCAACCGCTCTTCCGCCAGGCTCGTGAACGCCTTCGCCGTGGGGGCGTGATGGTTCTGCACCTGGGCAAGAGCAAGAAATGCGATATGGCCAAGCGTCTTTCAGAAATTGCTGAACGGTGGTTCCACGTGAGGGACGTATATACCGAGGAAGTTTCACATTGTGAGTCGCACGGGATTCGCGATAAAGGAACCGTCACAGCCCATCAATTTCTTGTGCTGCAATAGCTGCTATACGAATCCGAGCGCTTTCCGATTATGCGGGGTTAGTTTCTCGACGAGTTTCCAGTCAACAAGCAATACCTTAAGTTCCTGCACGCGTTTTGCCAGATTGGACCGCTCGCGTACGGTCAGGTAGCGCGACACGCAGGCGTCGACGTTAATATTCGGATTCATAATGGGTTTGCTCGCCAGCAAACCGAGGTCAGCACCAGTTAATTTGCTTAGTCTGATTAGCTCCCCGTTCGAATAGATATCACTAGGCCAGCTTCCGTGCTTGGCGTTGTTGCAACCGCCGCACAACAGTGTTGCGTTTTCAGGGCTGAGCGGATAAAGGTATTTCGAGGGCAGCGTATGGTCTACCGCCCAGGTATTGCGAGCGCTGAACGACAAGGGCTTGCCGCACTTAAAACACTTCGAGCCGAATCGTTCGAACAACTGCCGAAGATCAACGTGCTTGTTTTCGCCCTCCAAAAGCAAGTCTGCCACACGGCGCCGAACCGACGACTCATGCAACTGCTGATGGCTGCGTCGTGGATTCAGAACGGCGTTAATAGCTCCTTTGCAGCCGCGACATTCCATTTGACGCTGCAATGGGCCCCAGTGAGCGTGACGGCTAAACGCGTGAAATGGAAGAACCCGCCCGCAGGTGTTGCACTGCTTATAGTATGAGGACGGATGTTCTGTTGCGATCCGAAAAAAACCGATCCAGAATCGCTCCGCCGGCAGTGTCGCATGTTTGCGATACTTTGGCGGCCAATTCTTAAAAGCTAAATCGGAGTTCCGGTTGTGGTTGTAGCCGCAGTAATCACATTTCCAATCTGCTGTCGCAAACGCCACCTGCGGGTCCAGCAAAGACGAGCCGATTCGGACGCAATTGGACTGCGAGCACTTCACGCAAACGAATCCGACCCACGCATCATGAAATGGAATCCCTTCAATTCGCCCCAAACCAGTCCGATGCTTGGACTTGCGCCTCGGCATATGAAGGATCTTACGCGACGGGGTTAGGTTTTGGAATGACCACGGCCCTCACGAAGCTGTTCCAAAACATCTGAGTTGAATTCACAGGCAGCATTGTTCAATCTTCAATGTTACAAGGATGCGACGAAACTGGCTGCGATACGGACCATCAGCAGCCGGCTATACACGAGATTGGGGATGAAACTGGCAGGGAAACCCAGTTCGCCCGGGCGGGCTCGCTGTCAGCATCGGTTTGAGGGTTCCGTGCCGGTTTTTCAAAGCTCATCATCTTAGGAGAATCGCGATGGCGAACAGCAAAGATGTCGTGGTCACCGGGGTCTCCACCGGGATTGGTTGGGGAACTACAAAGGTGCTTGTTTCAAAGGGATTTCGCGTGTTCGGTTCTGTACGGAAGCAGGCTGACGCCGATCGTTTGCAACGAGAGTTCGGTAGGGGCTTCGTGCCTCTCCTGATGGACGTTACCGACGCCGACGCTGTACATCAGGCTGCCCAGAAGGTCGGCTCCATGATCGGCGACAGGAATCTGGTTGGCTTGGTGAACAATGCTGGAATTGTGGTGAGTGGGCCACTTCTTTATCTGAGGCCCAGCGAGTACAGGCGGCAGTTGGATGTCAACATGATCTCCCCGCTTGTCGTAATCCAATCCTTCGCTCCTCTATTGGGAACGGATAAGAAGAGGCACGGTCCCTCCGGCCGCATCGTGAACATCAGCTCTACCGTTGCAAAAGTTGCTATCCCGCTTCTCGGTGCTTATAGCTCCTCCAAATCTGGTCTCGAAGGAATGTCGGACGCGCTGCGGCGAGAACTGATGTTATTCGGTATTGACGTCGTGATCATTGAACCGGGCACCGTGAACACGGCGATGTACGACAAGGGCGAAAAAGAAGATCTGAGTGAGTT
>Ga0210391_10002144_pt1 | contig 17287 bp, 13 predicted proteins | sample IncBWC12OmetaG_FD_160573 | JGI IMG/M metagenome (GOLD analysis project Ga0210391, IMG submission 160573) | Forest soil microbial communities from Barre Woods Harvard Forest LTER site, Petersham, Massachusetts, United States - Inc-BW-C-12-O ... | reverse complement strand
TGGATACCTGGTCGCGGTTCCGGAGGTGTATCACGAGCTGGAACCGGCTGGGACGGTGTTGCACTACGATCAGGCGGGATCAGACAAAGGCAATGCCGACAAGTACGCCAAACCGGTTTCCTCCTACGACAGCGATGCGCGCTGGCTGCTGAATTATCTGAGTGACCGTGAGGATTGCACTGGGCGGCTGGGAACCATTGGCATCTGCATGGGCGGGCACCTGGCCTTTCGTGCGGCGATGAACCCTGATGTACTGGCCACGGTGTGCTTTTACGCCACAGACATTCACAGCCACAGCCTCGGTCTGGGGAAAAACGACGACTCGCTTGCCCGCGCGGGTGAAATCAAGGGTGAGCTGCTGCACATTTGGGGACGTCAGGATCCCCATGTCCCGCTGGTGGGACGCAACCTGATCAAAGCCCGTCTGGACGAGGTGGGCGCGAATTTTCAATGGGTGGAAGTGAACGGTGCGCACGCGTTCATGCGCGATGAGGGATACCGGTATGATCCCGAATTGGCAGGGCTCTGTCTGCAGATGGCGCTCGGGCTGCTGCACCGTAAATTGACCTCATGACCGATCAGGAACTGAAAGAATTACCGGGCAAAATACCGGTCAGGCCGCCCGAAGATCCATCGAGTGATTTGGGGTTTGGCAGAGTCCTCTCACAGCAGCGTGAGCTGCGTTTGCTGAATCGGGACGGTAGCTTTAATGTGCAGGCGCGCGGCCGCGGACTGCATGCATTTCTGGCCTATTCCAACCTGGTCAGCACCACGTGGAACCGCTTCTTTCTTTTTGTTGCCATCGCCTACCTCGCGCTGAATGGCTTTTTTGCTTTGTTGTACGTGGCTGTCGGATCGGATGGGCTGGTCAACACGCTCAATACCGGTCTCAATACTCCTTTTCTGAAGGCATTCTTCTTCAGCATTCATACTTCGGCGACGATTGGCTATGGAAGCACGGTCCCGGTGGGATTGGGGACGGACATATTGGTCGCGCTAGAGTCCGTTGTTAGCTTGCTCGGTCTGGCGGTGGTTACGGGGTTGGTGTTTGCGCGTTTCTCCCGGCCGGTCGCTGACATTTTGTTTAGCAAAAACGCGGTGATGTCATGGATGGGCAATTTTCACGCGTTCCAGTTCCGCATCGTCAACTCGCGCAACAACCAGATCATTGATCTTCATGCCCGGGTGCTGGTGTCACGTTTTGAGAACAATGCCAGCGGGGTCGCGGTACGGCGCTACTATCCGCTGCAGCTGGAGCGCGAAAGCGTGGTCTTCTTCCCTCTGTCCTGGACGATCGTGCACACGATCGATCAGAATAGCCCGCTGTTTGGGATTACAGAAGATGAGCTATGTGCAAGTGGTGCGGAGTTTTTGATACTGCTTACGGGGATGGACGAGACCTTTTCTCAGGTCGTAAATGCTCGGTCGTCTTACCGCGCGAACGAAGTGATCTGGGATGCAAAGTTCGCCGATATTTTTGTGTACGACCCTGAAGGCAGGATGGCGGGTATTGACATGAAACGCTTTCACGATACAGCGCCGATTGAGAAGAAGTCCTAGGCCAATTCTGTGCGAGAGCTTCTTGGAAGGGCACAGCTTCAGCTGTGCCGTAATTGAGTGAGCGCTCCCGGGCTATTTCGCCGCTGCGAGCATTAGCCCCTGAGGGCATCTTGTTATCAACGCATAAGAGAATTAAGAGGATGGAAAAACGTACCCCAGCGGCCGAATCTTGCAGCATTCCTTGTGGCACGGCTGAAGCCGTGCCCTTCCAGGAAAAGCCCTCGGTAGGTCCGCAATGAAGTAATCCCGAAGGGACGGCACGGAACCACTACGCTTCGATGACCCGGGACCCCGTTGGGCCTGCAACAATGGCAACGGATGCCAATCCTAAAAAGAGGCCATGCTCTACCAAGCCTGTAATGCTCTTGAGCGCCTGGGCAAGCGCTGGCGGGTCGAGAATCTCCCCGTAGTGGCAATCGAAAATGTAATTGCCCTCGTCCGTGATGAACGGAGAGCCGTCGTGGCCGAGGCGCAGAACTGGATTTGCTCCCAACGTTTCCAGCTTTCTCCTGACCGAACCCGCGGCGAAGGGAATCACTTCAACCGGCAGGGGGAAACGGCCCAGATGCTGCACCACCTTGTGTTCGTCGGCCACGATGACCAGGCGGTGAGAAGCGGCGGCTACGATTTTTTCGTGTAGCAAAGCGCCACCGCCTCCCTTGATCAGGGCCAAACCAGGAGCAACTTCATCGGCGCCGTCAATGGTGACGTCGGTGTGGTCCACTTCATCGAAACTGGTGAGCGGAATTCCGAGGGATTGCGCCAGCTCGGCACTGGCCCGGGAGGTAGGAATTCCACGAATCTTCAGTCCGTCCCGGACTTGCTCGCCGAGAAAATGGATGGCAAAAGTCGCGGTTGAGCCGGTGCCCAGCCCAACCACCATTCCGTCCTTGACGTACTCGATACTCTTGCGAGCTGCAGCAGCTTTTTCAGTGTCTTCTAGATTCATGACGCACGCAGTGCCCTGGAATACATGAGACGGGTGAAACCACTCATTAACAGATTGATGCCGACAAGGGTTCCCAAGGCCCACACCGCGCTGGCCGGCCAGCTACGCCAGATCAACACGGCAAGGATCAGGGTCACAATCCCATCGAATAAAAGCCATCCGGCGCCAGGAGCACTGCGCACCTGGAACCAGGTCACGATGTGGAAAATGCCCTCAACGAAAAAGAGAACCGCCAGTGCCAGGGTGAGCGATACCAGGCTCAACTTAGGATGCATCAGCAGGTAGACGCCGGCGATCAGATAAGCACAGCCTACCAGCAGGCGCCAGAAAAAGCCTCCGGTGGTACGGGCGGCAAAGCTGCCGGCGAGATGGGCTATTCCTGCCACGATCACCAGCACGGCGACCACAATCGCGATGGCAATGCCTGCCTCGAAGGGCAACGCCAGGGCAAAGAACCCGACAATGATGAGCAAAATGGCCCATCCAATGGGAAACGAACCGCCCCTTGCTAACACACTATTCGGGGATGTAACCATGATGTGGCTCCTTCGGACAACGCCGCCACCAGCATAACTGGAATTCGATTCGCCTGGGCATGATTTCAGCATGATACCGGTCGACCGCACGCGATATCCTGATTTTGATCTGCAAACACCGCGATATCCACTTTAGAGGAGATTCATGTCGAACGATTTGCGCAGTTTTCTCACGCTCAGCTATGAAGAGCTCGAAGAATTGAATTTGAAAGCGAAAGAGGAGCGGAAGAATCGCGTTCCTCAGGACCAAATCCGGGAAGAACGGCTCAAGTACCTCACCGACGAGAAGCGTATCAAGGCGGTGACCGTTCTGTTCAGCGACCTTGAAGGCCGCTTACACATGCTCGATTACGACAAGAAATTCATCATCAAGAGCTGGGACAACCTCACTTTTGACGGCTCCTCGATTCGCGGCTTTTCCGCGCAAAGGGAAAGCGACCTGCGACTGGGAATTGACTGGAGCGCTTTTTATTGGGTGCCTGCTGATTTCTTCGGCGCCGGCAAGGTGATCGTGTTTGGCGAAGTAATCGATAAGAGCGGAGCGGTTTACCCCGCCGACATCCGCAGCGTGCTTAAATCCTTTGCCGCCGAACAGCACAAGAAGAATGGCTACACCCTGAACGCCGCCAACGAAATTGAAGGCTTCCTCTTCGAAGGTGTGGACGCCGAGCGCCGCTTCCACGACACGGGCAAGTTCGAGTATGTCAATACTGGCGGTTACTACCATTCCCTTCCCGGAGACCCGCTGCGCACATTTATCGACACCACAGCCGAAGTGCAGCGCGCGATGGGGTTCGAGAATGAAAAGGACCATCCCGAGGTCGCACCGTCACAGTTTGAGATCAACTACGGCTACGGCGAGGTGGTCGCTGCCGCGGACCAGATCCAACTCTACAAACTGATCTGCCGCCAGGTGGCGACCGGCATGGGTTGCACCGCTTCCTTCCTGCCCAAGCCGGTGATCGGCGTCAATGGCAATGGCATGCATACGAATGTGTCCATCAGCAAAGCGGGCAAGAACCTGTTTTGGGATCCCAAGGGAGAAGAGAAGATCAGCGGATTGGCGTGGTCCTTTATCGATCGCATTCTTTCCAGCGCCAGCGATGTTTGCCTGCTGCTGAATGCCAGTGTTAATGCTTACCGCCGGCTCGACCCGCATTTTGAAGCGCCCAATCAGATCAAGGCGTCGCCCATCGACCGGGGATCGATGGTGCGGGTACCCCTGGGCAACGAAAGAAGCTCGCGGGTAGAAGTGCGCTCGGTTGGACCGGACGCTAATCCTTACATGGTGATGTACTCCATCTTCCGCACCGGAATTCAGGGTGAGATTTCGAAGATCAAGGATCTGCGGCAAGCCAAGCGATATCTGCCCGATAACGTGTATACCGCGATCGACGATTTTCGCAAATCAAAGTGGACCACGACCCTGCTGGGAGAGGACGTGAAGGCTCGTTACGCCGACCTCAAGCAGGCCTCGGCGGACCGGTGCCCACGGCTGCTCGGCAGCTTGATCAAGGTTCCCGAGATTCAATTCCATCACGATGTGTATAACCAATACTTGTGGAACCAGTTCTAAGGCCACAAGGTTTCACCCGGGAAAGTTCAGACGCAACACTTGTGGTATCCCACATCTCGCAAAGTACAAGCGAGATGTCCGGATTTCCTGCAAGGGCACTGGACAAGACAGCGCGTGCGCCTTTCTTTAAGGAAAGGCGCATGAAGTCCCGAGAATCCAGGGGTCTTAACAGGAAATCCGGGATGTGGGGCACCCGGCATTTGTGTGAAGTCGAGTCGCAAAAAACATATGAGCATTCATCTTCTAGGCATCGATGTGGGTACGGGTGGAACGCGCGCCCTGCTCATTGACGAATCAGGCGCGGTCATCGCGTCTGCGATTCATGAGCACGAGCCCTTTGCTTCTCCACGCAGCGGGTGGGCGGAGCAGGAGCCGCACGACTGGTGGAAGGCTTGCCAGGGCGCCGTACGCAAGTTGCTTGCAGAGAGTGGGGTGCCTGCGGCGGAGATAGCCTGCATCGGTCTCAGCGGTCAAATGCACGGCGCTGTGCTGTTGGATAAAAACGATGAAGTGCTGCGTCCCGCACTCATCTGGTGCGATCAGCGCACGGCAGCCGAGTGTCGCTATTTAAACGAAAAAATCGGCCCGCAACGGCTGGTGGAGCTGACCGCCAATCCCGCTCTCACCAACTTCACCCTCACCAAGCTGCTTTGGGTGCGCACCAATGAACCCGAGATCTGGCGGCGATTTCACAGCTTTTTGCTACCCAAGGATTATGTTCGCCTGCGCCTGACCGGAGTGCGCGCAGTCGACGTTGCCGATGCGTCAGGCACCCTGCTGCTCGATGTAGTCCATCGCCGGTGGTCCGATGCCATGCTCGATGCGGTGGGGCTGAAGCCGGACTGCCTCCCCGCTCTCTATGAGTCGCAGGAAATTGTAGGCCAGGTGACGGAATCCGCAGCCGCCAGTACAGGGTTGAAGGCGGGCACCCCGGTGGTTGCCGGGGCCGGCGATCAGGCGGCAGGCGCAACCGGAATGGGTATCGTCCGCCCCGGAGATGTGAGCGCGACCATCGGAACATCGGGGGTGGTCTTCGCTGCCTCAGACGCGCCGGTAAGCGACCCCGCGGGACGGCTGCACACTTTCTGCCATGCCATTCCTGCCCGCTGGCACGTCATGGGCGTGACCCAGGCGGCCGGGCTCTCGCTCCGTTGGCTGCGCGACAACTTCGCCCAGGCCAGCAATTACGACCAGCTGACCAGCGAAGCAGCAAAGGTTCCACCCGGGTCCGGGGGCGTACTTTGGGCGCCCTACCTGATGGGTGAGCGAACGCCCCATCTCGATCCGGACGCACGCGCAGCATTGCTCGGCCTGGCCGCCGACCACACCCGCGCCCACGTGGTGCGGGCCATTCTCGAAGGGGTTGCGTTTAGCCTGAAAGACACGCTGACCATTTTCCGCGAGCTTGGCATTCCGGTGAAGGCCATTCGCCTGGGTGGAGGCGGTGCGCGCTCTTCTCTTTGGCGGCAGATCCAGGCCGATGTCTACGGTCAGGCGCTTGAGACCGTGCAGGCGGAAGAAGGGGCTGCCTACGGAGCCGCCTTGCTTGCCGGGGTAGGCGCCGGCGTTTGGAGTTCGGTCGATGCGGCCTGCGACGCGGTGGTGCATGTGGCCGGCCGCACAGCTCCCGATCCGCAAGCGGTGATCGTTATGCAGGAAAGCTACGCGAAATACCGGCGGATTTATCCAGCTTTGCGCGACATTGTTGCCGGCTCGCCCGCTTAAGCGTCATTCCGGGTCGAATTAGGAACTGGTATGCCCCATTTGAGGTACGGGGCAGCTTGGTTGAAACGGCACCCACCGCTTAAACTGAAAGCGTAGCCAGTCCCCCGCGGAGCGAGCGCGCTTAATGGAACCCACTCTTCTCGCTACACCTCCCAAAACAGCCCTATTCGCTGACACCCTGATCACCCGGCGAAATTTCCTTCGCCTGGCTGCCGGCTCTGCCGCCGGCCTTGTGTTCTACGCCAGTGAAATCTCCCGTCACGAACTCGAACTCATCGACGTAACCATCAAACTTCCCCGATTGCCGGACGCGTTTGCGGGCATGAAGGCGGTGCAGATCAGCGATTTTCATTTCCATGCGTACACCGAAGCTTTTTTCCTCGAGGCCATCGTCCGCAAGGTAAACGCGCTGGCTCCGGACCTGGTCTTCCTGACCGGGGATTTCGTCAGCTCGAATCCACTCCCGCAACACACGAATGTCAAGCTGGCCTATCATTGCGCGGAAATCCTGAGCCACATCGAATGTCCGCTGCGCTATGCGATTATGGGCAACCACGACGCCCTGGTCGGTGTTCACGCGGTGACGGATGCTCTGACCACCCATGGCATCCCAGTACTGGCAAATCGATCTGTACCCTTGGAACGCCAGGGCCAACGGATCTGGCTGGCGGGCGTTGAGGATGTTTTGATACAGAGGCCCGACCTGGCCACCGCTCTGCCGACGGGACTAAGACGGGACGGGGAGCCCACCATCCTGCTGGCACACGAGCCTGATTTTGCCGACTATGCGATGGGGCAAGGGGTTGATTTGATACTTTCCGGACATACCCATGGAGGCCAGATCCTTTTCCCATTCCTGCCACCGTTAATGTTGCCAGACATGGGCACCAAGTACGTGCACGGGCTTTTCAAGCTGGGCGATGGGATGCAGCTTTACGTGAACCGAGGCATCGGTGCGGTGACTCTTCCCTTTCGTTTTCGCTGTCCCCCTGAAATCACTGCCATCACTTTGCAACCCGGCTTATAAGCGCCGCTACTTGCGTGAAAACTCGGCCTCGGAAGGGCACGGCTTCAGCCGTACCGCAAATGACACAGCCATAGTCCGGCTTTAGCCGCTGAGGTACGCTTTTCGATCCGCTGAATCCTCTTATGCGCTGGCAGAAAGATGCCCTCAGGGGCTAAAGAGGCTGCGGAAAAATTCGGGGCTGGGCACGACAGGCAGGGGCTAAAGCCCGACATATTTTCGATCATTTTCGGCCCGACTAAAGTCGTGCCCTGATACAAAACCCAGTTCTCATGCAGACTTCTAAATCCCATTGCTGTTTAGAAGATTAGGTACACCATGGCTTAAAGCCCACGAGCTCTCAAATGCATTTCGGCACGGCGAAGCAGCCGTGTCCTTCCAGGACCGATTTCTCAGGCAGATTCTTTAGCCAAGCAGGCTACACCTTGATCCGAGCCAAGTCGTTGGTGCAAGCCCCTGGGTGTAGCCCCGGACTAAAACCCAACACACTCACCTTCGTCTACCCCGCAGATCTTATGTACCCCTTACTTGAGTAATGAAGATAGGCGAAATAGAGCCACAGGGAGCCTTAAAACTGTCCCAATATGGCACTATCGTTGTACCGTTCCGGGCGAGCAGCCCCATTACTCGACCAAAGTTGTAGATAACTCCTGCGATACCTCCCGTTCTTCCCGCTACACTCAGTAGCTGAAAGGGGAACACCATGGGCATCCAAGCATTTCCAAACTTAGCGGGGCAATCGATGAGGCCGGAGTTGCGCATTGTGCGCAGAGCAGAGTCCATAGTTTCCCTTAATGTCGCTGACGTCTGCGAAGACAATCCGGATCAGCCTTACTACGAAAACAAACTGGGCGCTGCGCGGGGCATCGTATTTGCTTTGGCCTTCCAGGTTGCATTGGTCGCTGTCGTGGCTCTCTGCTGGAAGCTCCTGCTGCACTAGAGCGCTAGCGGGGAAGGTTTAAATCGCCTTCTCCATAATCTCGGCATCCACCCTCCCCCCGTAGTATTTCGCAATCCTCCCCCTGTTCACAAAGCCAAGGCCACGATAGAACCGAAGCGCGGTGGCATTGTTCTCCGCCACCTCCAGGCTCATGACGCCGGCGCCTTCCTGCTTCATCTGGTTTTCCGCGGTTTGCATGAGCAGTGTGCCCAACCCGCGCCGTCGCGCGGAAGGGTCTACGTCCAGGGTCACAATGTGTCCGGCCGGAAGGCCGTTGCGGCGTGCACGCTCGGTGATGACAAATCCTGCCAGCTTGCGGTCAGGCTGCTCTGCAATCCAGCAGAAACACCGGGGATGATTCAGGAAATGCTGTAACTCCGCTTTGGAATAGGCAATCTCTTGCGGAAAACAGACCTGGTCGAGTTGATGTAACCCGGCCAGGTCTTGCTTTCGATAACTGCGCAGCTGAACCACCGTACCCTCATAGCTTTATGGGTTGTGGGCTACAGTCACCTTGGAACTCGTTGTCTGCGGCTCCAGAACCACTCCGTTGTACGACGTTGCGGCGAGCAGGCGCCCGCTCACAGACTGCACATGCCGTACCTTCCAGCCCGGGTCATAGAACTTGAAGGTGCGGTCTGCAGGATTTACAGCCAGCACCCAACTGGAGGCCCACGAGGTGATGACGATGCGCTTTAAATCCACGTCGTAGCTCAAACCGCTGATGTCGCGGAGGGGAAGAGACTTCATTTCGGTCCAGTTCTGGCCGTGATCGTCGCTGTAGAAGACACCCTCACGGCCACCCAGCCACAGGCTGCCACTGTCTGTCACCGCGGCGGCTTGCAACCAGGTCAGCCCTTGCGGCATCGCCAGGGGCTGCCAGGTCTTCCCTTCGTCATTGGACATCGCGAGCGCGGTTCGCTCCGACGCCACCACCACGGGCCCCGACACAACCACGGAACGGTACTCCGGTTTGCCCAGCACCGGACCGCCTTCCCACGTCGCGCCTTGATCGCTGCTGGAGTAGATTCCCTTCGCCGTCGCTGCATACCAGGTGCTTCCGGACGCGTTCAGGTCGTGGATCCGCTCATCGATCTGACCCGCCGGCACCATCACAGTTTTTTCTGTTTTGGTGCGCTTGCCCTTCTTCACCACGTAGGACGTCTTTGTCTCACCCTTAACGATCTTTCCAATGGGCTGCCAGTTAGACCCGTCGAGGCGGAGGATGCCGGCGTTGGTCCCGGCCAGTATGGTGCCTTGCGGAGACTGGGTAAGATTAAAAACGTCGCGTCCCTGCAGTCCATCGCTCTGCTGGGTCCAGGTAACGCCCTCGTCGTGGGAAACGAACACGCCGCCATAGGTCTTGTCGTTCACCACTCCGGCATAGATGGCTTGTGTCTTCGCATCCACCAGCAGCGTGGACACCTGGCGCTGTGAGAAGCCGGGATTGGATGCCTTGAAGCTAAACGCCGCGTCGTCGCTCTCCAGAACACCATTCCGGTCGGTCGCCAGCAGCACATGTTGCGCATTTTTGGGGTCGACGTAGACGTCGTTGACGATCACGTCCGGACCGGTCATCCGCTTCCAGTCTTTCCCCCCGTCGAGCGTCTTATACAACCCTTCGGTGGTGCCGGCATAGACGGTATTGGGGTTGGTTGGATCGAGCATCAGGACGCGCGTCCGGCGCGCGGTCATGGGAATGCCCTGAATCTTGTGGTAAAGTTCACCGGCGCTGTCGCTGCGATAGATCCCGGAGCAGGCGCTGGTGTAGACCACGTTGGGAGCGGTGGGATCGATGATGATCGAGAACACATCGGAGTCGTCGATCAACCCCTGCTTGATGTTGTGCCAGTTGGCGCCACCGTCGGTCGTCTTCCATGGCAAGTGCCAGGTGCCGGCATAAATGGTGTGCGGATCCTTGGGATCGATGGCGATGGACTCGACTTCATGCAGGTCCGCGCTGCCCTCCGGAGTAATCCGGTTCCAGGTCTGGCCGCCGTCTTCGCTGCGGAAGACTCCCTTGAGGGTGCCTGCAATTACAGTCTTGGGATCCGAAGGCGCCTGCGTGAGCGCGCGGATGGATTGTCCCTTCATGGCTGCCACCGTGGTCCAGGTCTTCCCCGCGTCGTGGCTGATGAAGAGACCGCCGTCCGGATGATCCACCACCCAGGCGCCCACCAGCAGGGTGTTGGGATCGGAAGAGTCGACAACGATGTTGTCCAGCAACAGGTCGTCGGTTTTGGCCAGCTTGGCCAGCCTCTGCCAGCTCGCACCGCCGTCTTGGCTCTGGTAGACCCAGCTATTGGTGGTGCCCAGGTAGATGTGCTTGTCGTTACTAGGGTCAGCGGCGAAACTGCGGGCGTCACCGCCGTCAGGGCCGACTGGAACCCAGGAAGAGGCTTGTGCCAGGGCCGGTTGATTGGGAACAAGAGCGACCACAAGAAACGCGGAGGAGAGGTAACGCCAGATGCATGATGTCATTGTTTTCTGCTTGTGTGCCTGAGATGCGGAAAAAGCTCAACGGATTTGTCCGCTTTCACCGTGCACCTGTGGAGGGGACAGGGTCAAGCCAAATGAAAAGGGTGGCCATTACCAACTGGCCACCCTTTCCTGTTAAGGCTACCCCGTCCGTTACTGGGCCGGAGGAGCTGCTGCTGCTTTCTTGTGCCGACGAGCAGGCGGTGCGGTTCTGGATTGAACCTTTACCGTGCTCTCGTCAACCGCCGTGGTGCCGGTTACGTCGTTGTCGAAGGATGCGCCGGCAGGGACAAGGTAGTTCTCCACTTCCTTGTTACCCTGGGTTCCGGTGCGGGTGGTGATCCGGGAAGGATCAATGCCCTTCTCCTTCACCAGGTAATCCTTCGTGTTGACAGCCCGTTGAGCAGCAAGCGTTTCGGCCTTCTTCTCATCGGGAGCTGCCTCGCCGACCACGACTGCGTTGGCATCTGTTTGTTGTTGCAGGTTGAGGGCGACGTCATCGAGGCAAGCCTTCGCCTCGTTGTCCACGCGAGCCGGGCGCCTCTTATCCCGATCGAAGGTGATCGAGCAAAGCGTCTTGGTCTTGGGAGCAGGCGGTGGCGGCGGCGCTTCTACATTGACCGAAGTCGAAGAAGTAGCCGTTTGTCCCTTGTCGTCCTGCACGTTGCAAGTGACGGTGATCGTCCCAGCAGGCGCACCAGTGGTGCTCAGCGTGGCGGTGTTGCCGCTGCCGCTGATCTGGCCGGCCGACGCACTGTACGTATAAGTCAGTGGCCGGTTCTGCGGGCTTACACCCTGGGCAGTGATGGTTGCCGTTCCACCTGGTTGCACGGTGGTCGGATTAGCCGAGCAGCTAATGGTCGGCGGATCGTACTGCTTGACGGTGAAGTTAGCCGTGCAGTCTGCGAATTGGCCGGGCTTCTGGCCTTCCGAGACGTGGCCGGTTACGGTGTAGTTGCCAGGAGCCAGGCTGCCGGTATCTATCTGTCCGACATTGCTGTCGCCGGTAACCTTGACGCCCTCGCCACCCGTCCAGCTATAGGCCGCTGTCTTCTTGGGATTCAGATTAGACGCCGTGCCGGTAACTGTAATGGGATCGCCGGGAAACGCCGGTGACGGCGCCGCGGTGCAGGTATAGGCCACGGGAGGCGGAGGAACGATGCTTCCCATGTGATAGATCAGACCGGTGCTCAGGCGCGCAATCTTGAGATTGGCCCGGCCGCCGGTTGGATATGGCGGTTGGGGACCAAAGTTGGTGTGGAAGTACTGGTAGTCCGCCTGGAACAGGCGCAGGCCAAGATGGCCACCGAGGAACGGCAGATTGTAGTCCATACCGCCGCCGACGGTCAGCGCAGGGCCAAAGGTGTAGGGCTCGTGAACCGGGCCACCCAAACGGTTGAAGCCGGCATCAGCGTGCACAAAAGGGGTGATCTCCGCAGTCGGATAGCGGAAGACCATGCCCAATTCTCCACTAGAGGCACCGTCATTGTTTCCAGAGGGATGGTTTGCGTACTCAACCTGTCCACCTACGTAGCGGTTGAAGTAGTAGGTAACGCTCCCTATGGCACCGTAATTAATTGCCGAATAGGTAACGGGGCCATTGACACCGATCGTGGCTCCGCCCGGTACGGTAAGTGAGCCGTGTGGCGCCCAATACGAATAGCCGGCAAAGATGTCGATTCGGGAGGCCGGCGTCTCCGTGGGAGCCGTCGGTTTCGGGGCTGTACTGGTCGAATCCTGGGCCAAGAGACTCACAGAACCGAGTCCCACAACGCCAGCTGCTAACAGAATTCGGCCCAGTGAAGACAAGGGGCGAGAGTGCATGCGTCTATCCTCCGCAACCACTGGAAAGTCATTCAAAAAGCTGAAAGTCATTCAAACAAAGCTAACGAGCCAAATTGGACGTGGCTCGACTCAACATCACTTTCATGTCACCCAATTCAGAACCTTGGATGCAAAACAGATGCAAAACAGCCACATCCGGTAATCTACAGCATATTTATTATCACGACTACCTTAATTTTCAACATCTTAACGACGGCGGCGCGCAGGGAGTAAGGGGTTAGTTACTCCTTTCGCCAACAAATATGTCGGGAATACGCAAAAAAGAACCGTCCAGCAAAGTTATTACAATTGCACAATTATTGGAAGTTTAACGCGCGTTTTGCGCTTCCCCGCTCGCGCAGAATTTTTTCCTGCAGCAGGGTTATCGCGTACATCAACTGTTCGGGGCGCGGCGGGCACCCGGGCACGTACACATCCACGGGAATAACCTGGTTCACTCCCTGGACCAGCGCGTAGTTATTGAAGACTCCGCCGGACGTAGCGCAAGCGCCCATCGAAATCACCCACTTCGGCTCCGGCATTTGCTCGTAGAGCCGGCGAATCACCGGGGCCATCTTTTGCGAGACCCGGCCGGCGATCACCATCAAGTCTGACTGGCGCGGGGAAGGACGAAAAACTTCGGCGCCGAAACGCGCAATGTCAAAGCGGGCGCCCCCCATCGACATCATTTCGATCGCACAGCACGCTAAACCAAAGGTCATGGGCCAAACGGAGCTTTTGCGGATCCAGTTGACGGCAAAATCCAGAGAGGTCAAGACCACCCCATCAGGCTGCTCGTACCCGAAATTTACTTCGCGGACCTTTTCCTGGTTCTTGGCGCTCGATTCCAGATTGCCGAAAAGATACCGATCGTTGGCCGGTGTACTCATAGCTACCACTATAAGGCATCGATTATTCGGGCGGAAAACCCATGCCGTAAAAATCCGGACCCGGGCACCCACGATATATCGCGTCATTTCCCCCATCTCGCAGTGTGTAGGATCGTTCCCCGGCGGATGCGGCTATACTCTGGAAATCAGATTATGCAAAAGATAGAAGCTGTCATTCAGCCGTCAAAACTCGACGCCGTCAAAGATGCCCTGCTCGCCATCGGAGTCGAGGGCATGACCATCCTTGAAGCACGCGGCCACGGACGCCAGAAGGGCCATACCGAGTTCTACCGCGGACGCGAATACACGGTCGACCTTCTGCCCAAGATCAAGATCGAAACCGTGGTCCCGGACGAACTGCTGGAGAAGGCCGTCCAGGCCATCATCACCGCAACTCGAACCGGAAAGATTGGGGACGGCAAGATCTTCGTCTCCGCAATCAACGAGGCTATCCGCATTCGCAACGGCGATCGTGGTGTAGCCGCGCTCTAGACTTCAGGCCGCGGAAAAACTCTGTTTTGTGTCAGGGCACGACGTTGGTCGGGCCCTAAACGATGAGAATACGTCGGGCAACCTCGCCGCAGCGAGCATTAGCCCTGTACTTCTTTCATCCCCGGTCCCAGTTTTTCCGCAGCCTCTATAGCAGTCCTCATTCGCGGTCGACATGAAAACTGCATTCACGTCTCACCAGCAGTTGCGCGAGTACTACCAGGCCGAGATGGCGGGCATGCGCCAGTCGTTCGAGCGCTCCGGAAACGGCGTGCTCTGCATCCGCCGCCGCGCCCTGATCGTCGATTGTCTGCTGGAACCACTGTGGCGCTTCGAAAGCGATGGACCGATCCCCCCAGGGCTGGCGCTGATCGCCATAGGTGGTTTCGGCCGCAAAGAACTGTTTCCTTCCTCCGACGTCGATCTGCTTTATCTGTGTGCCGACGAGCGGGTGGAGGATCAGCTTCGCGAGACTATTCGCAACTGCAATCAGGCTATGTGGGATCTCGGCTTGCGCGCCAGTCCGATGATCCGCGTCTTGAAAGAATGTAGCCGCTACGATCCCGACAACATCGAATTCACGCTCTCTCTGCTCGATCGCCGTTTCATCGCCGGTGACCACAGCCTGTACCAGGTTTTGCAGATGCAAACGCTGCCTGAAATGGCACTGCGGGAGTGGAGCGGCATCGTCCACAAATTGGCCGACCTGGCCCGCGCCCGCCACCAGAAGTACGGCAACACCATCTTCCATCTCGAACCGAATATCAAGGAATGTCCCGGCGGCCTGCGCGACCACCAACTGGCCCACTGGCTGAATCTGATGCACCACGTGCGTGAAAACAAAGCCTGGCCCAACAACTCTGGAAATTCCCTTTATTCGGTACACAACGACGCTGCCTCGGCGTTTGAATTTCTCAGCGCTACGCGATGTTTTCTACACCTGCGCAGCGGCCGCGATGACAACAGCCTCGATTGGCATGCGCAGGACGAAGCGGCGGCGCAGAGTATTGGCCTCGAGACCAAGGGCACGTCCGACCCTGCTTACTGGATGCGGACCTATTATCGCCACGCCCGCACGGTCTACCGCCGCGCCATCCTGGCCATGGAAGCACTCCCCCCGGCGAGGCAGTCCTTTTACCGCACGCAACGGCGCAAGCGCGTTCCCATTCCAGGAACTGATTTCGTGATCCAGGACGGCCGCGTCGATGTTTCCGAAGCTGCCCTGCTCACAGGTCCCGAGGGTATCTTGCGGGTTTTTGCGCTGATTGCCGCCCACGGCTACCGGCTGACACAGAATGCGGAAGATCGCCTGGCAGACGCCCTCCCGGTGCTCGATGTACACATCCCTGAAGGCCCATTCCTGTGGAATGGCCTACGCGAAATTCTGCTCGGACCGCATGCCGCGCATGCGCTGCGCACAATGCATGCTCTCGGCATTCTGGAGTTGCTGATCCCTGAGTTTCATGGCATTGACGCCTTGGTAATTCGCGACTCGTACCATCGCTACACCGTCGATGAACATACTTTTCTCGTCATCGACAATGTGCACGCGTTGCGCCAGCCGCACCTGGCCTGGGAGCGCCGGTTTTCCACGTTGTTGGGAGAGATCGATCGCCTCGATCTCTTTTTTCTTGCAGTGTTGATGCACGACACCGGCAAAGCCCGGCGCACCGGCGACCACACGGTGCAAAGCGTGGAGTTGGCAGATAGCCTGCTCGCGCGGTTGGAGCTGGACGCCGAAGAGCGGGACCAGGTGCGACGTCTGATCCGAAATCACCTGGAAATGTCGATGACGTTACGACGCGATATTTTCGACGCCGAAACCATCCGCGCATTTGCCGAAAAGGTGGCTTCACAGACCCATCTGAAAATGCTGTGCCTGATGACTTACGCGGACATCAAAGCGGTCAACCCCGACGCCCTGACACCGTGGAAGGCGGATAGCCTATGGCAACTTTATATTGCCACTTCGAACTTCATGGACCGCAGTGTTGATCAGGAACGCTATCGCGCCGATGTTGACCCTACCCTGCTGAAGCGCATCCTCACCCTTGCTCCGGAGAGCGCCCAGGAACTGCGCAGCTTCCTTGAGGGTTTCCCCCAGCGCTACCTGCATACGCGCATGCCGGAGCAGATTCGCGATCATTTTCAGATGGCCTTGCGACTTTCGCAATCGCCGGTGCAGATCAACCTGCGCAGCCAACGCCAGCTCTGGGAGCTCACCGTGATCACGCGCGACCGGCCGCTACTGTTTGCAGACATGGCCGGAGCACTTTCCTCGTGGGGCATGAACATTGTCAAGGCCGAGGCGTTTTCCGACGATGCAGGAATTATTGTCGACACTTTTCAGTTTTCCGACCCGTTCCGCACCCTTGAGCTCAACCCGTCTGAAGTAGACCGGTTCCGCGCAAGTCTCCTGGACGTGATCTCACTGAAGACGCCGATCGAAGTGCTTTTGCGTCGCCGCCAGGCGGTGCGTACTCCCATCATGGTGAGGGTAGCGACCCGTTTGGATTTCGATAACACTGCATCCACCCACAGCACCCTGCTGCAAGTGGTGGCTCAGGACGGCCCCGGGTTGCTGCGTCAAATCGCTACCACCCTGGCGGCTCACGATTGCAACATTGAGGTGGCCTTGATTGATACCGAAGGAGAGATCGCGATCGACGTCTTCTATCTCACCATTCGGGGCTCTAAGCTTGACCAGCAGACCCAGGAACAGCTCCAGGCGGCGCTTCTGCTCGCCGTCGAGGAACTGCGCCCGGCGCACGCGACTTAGCCTTGCTGGACTCCGTCTTACTGACCAATAGCTTAAGAGAGCGGTGGCGAGCTACCATCCAGAGAGCGCCCAAGTGAAACTGCGACGGACCATTCGCAAATACTTCCGTCTGCGCCGGCATTCGCGGCAGCGGCCCGCGTTCTCACGCGCCAAGGATGAGCTGCGCGCGCGGACGAAAGCCTTCAATGCTTCCGTCACCCTGGAAACGCAAACCTCTACCTTTGCCCGCCTCTTTCATACCATCTGGACCGGCTCCAGCGAACGCGCCTTCAATGTCCGGCTGTTGTGCTGGATTCGCATGCTGGAGCATGACGATCTGCTTCGCCTGGACTTTCAGGAAGCCTTGCAATCCATGCTTTCCCAGCTCGACTCCGTGGCCCTGCTGGCCGAGGCAGGATTGCCCCGGCACCACGCCGTGTTCTCCGAAGGGATACGCCGGCTGTTTAACCGCTTTTTACCTTCGGCGATGGCGGTCACGGATAGCTCACGGTTGATGATTTCGCTGTTCGCGCACTCG
>Ga0210391_10002143_pt1 | contig 17288 bp, 14 predicted proteins | sample IncBWC12OmetaG_FD_160573 | JGI IMG/M metagenome (GOLD analysis project Ga0210391, IMG submission 160573) | Forest soil microbial communities from Barre Woods Harvard Forest LTER site, Petersham, Massachusetts, United States - Inc-BW-C-12-O ... | reverse complement strand
GCCAATCGAAGCGACAAACGAAATCGCGATCATCCAGCGCGAGCTTGAAGCGCCCCGCATTCTGATCGCCGACGGACACCATCGCTACGAAACCGCGCTGAACTATCGGCGCTCGCGGCGTCACGAGCACGCGTCGAACGAGCCGCAGCCTTACGACTATACGATGATGGCGCTGGTGGCGTGTGACGATCCGGGGCTGGTGATTCTGCCGACCCATCGCGTGGTGAAGTCGTTGCCGGCCGCGGCCATCGCGTCGTTCACGCAGCGTGCGCGCGAAGTTTTCGACGTCGACGAAATCGCGCATCGTGACGAATTTCGCGCCCGCCTCAACGACTCGGGCAGCGGCGCAATCGGCGTCTCGCTCAAAGGAAGTTCCAACTATTTGATTTTGCGGCTGCGCGATCAAACTGCGATGCAGGCCGCGATGCCTGAGGCGGCCGCGGAAGTTCGGCGTCTCGACGTGTCGGTTTTGCACGCGTTGGTCTTCGATCGCATTTTCGGATTGAAGGCCGACGAGATCCGCAAGGGCGGTAATATCGAGTACACGATCGAAATCGGCGGCGCGCTCGGCGCGGTCGCACAGGGACATGCAGACGGTGCATTCCTGATGAATCCGCCGTCAATTACGGACGTCGAGCAGGTCAGCGACGCCGGCGCGACGATGCCCGAGAAATCGACTTACTTCCATCCAAAGCTGCTGACCGGACTCGTGATGAATCCGCTCTTCGACGACAAATGAATTCGCGCGGGTCGCGGTTGATCCTCGTTCGCCACGGCGAGACCGAGGGCGAGTCGAGCATCAGGTATCACGGCCGCACGGACGTAGCTCTGTCGGATCTGGGGCGCGCGCAGATGCGCCGTGCAGGCCGCGCGATCGAGACTCATCGGCGCGCCGACAACTTCGCGCGCGTTTTTTCGAGTGCCCTCGTTCGCGCGTCCGAAGGCGCGCGAATCGTCGCGGGCGACTCGGCCCAGCTTGTCACGATCGACGAATTCGCCGAGGTGCACTTCGGACTGTTCGAAGGCCTCACCGCCGATGAGATTCGCGAGCGCTACCCCGCCGAGTTCGCGCGATGGAACGCGGACCGGCTCGCGCCGAGCTACACGTTTCCAGAAGGCGAAAGCCGTGCCGCTTTTACCGACCGCGTCGAACGCGGTCTGGAACGCATGCTCGCGCTGTGGACGCCGCGCAGCGGTGCCGAAGATGACGACGTGCTGCTGCTCGCGCATCGCGGAGTAATTCGCGCGATCGTGCGAAAGCTCGCGCGCCAGGACCCGGTCGTCGAGCTCGGATCGATTCACATCCTGCGCTTCGACGGCGACTGGCATGCCGACATGCTCGATCAGATCGCTCACCTCGACAACGATTGAATTCACACGCGACGCAGGACCCCCGTCCAGCGGTAGCGGCATCTGGCGAGCGGCTTGGTGAACGACAGGTCGCAGTACGCAGCGACCATTTTGAACATTCCCGACGCCAACGCGGCGAGTTCCAGCGTCGCAGGAACGATGTATCGCACCGGGATCAAATCGCGAGTCGTCACTGTGCTGGTGGGAAATTTGAGGGTGCACTCGAGTTCGTAGATCGATTGCAGCGGCGAGTACCACGCGATTGGCCGATTGAACTCGCGGATGTCGAGTGCGACTCCCGGGGCGCGCGCCGTGCGCTCGCGCCACATCGTGCGCCGCGGCACGCGCGGAATCGGGTCGTGGCGATCGATGTCGACGCAGTACAGGCCGCCGCGCGTGAGCATCCGGCCGACGGATTTGAGATGCGACAACAAATCCGTATTCTCGACCAGGATCGGAAATGTTTCGGACATGAAAATGGCCGCGTCGAACGGCCGCTCGGGGAGTGTGAACTTCTCGATCGGCCGGCGGTAAAAGCGCAGATTCGAAAGCGCGCTCGCTTTGCGCCGCCCCGCCGCAATCATTGTCGGCGAACGATCGATCCCGACGACCTCGAACCCGTCGCCCGCCAGCAAACGCCCGTGTGGCGAATCGCCGCATCCGATATCGAGGATGCGCCGCGTCGGACTCTTGCGATGGCGACTCCAAACCCGCTGCAGGAAAACCACCTCGGCCGGAATTTCGCCGGGACTCTCCATATGAGCGCGTCGAAAGACGTCAGGATATTCATAGATGCTCGGTTCCATCGCCGATGAGCGTACCGGCGTCGCGCACTGAGATCGACGCTTGAGATTTCGCGGCGAACGGCGGGATAATGCCCGCGCATCCGAGTCCTGAACGACCGTTTAGGAGAACGCCACCATGAGCAAGCCGCTCGAGGGAATCAAAGTCGTCGAGATCGCGCAGGAAATCCAGGGACCGTTCGCGTCGCTGATCCTGGCCGACATGGGCGCCGACGTCGTCAAGGTCGAGAACAAGGAGACCGGCGATTTGAGCCGCTGGATGTTGACAGCGCTAATCGGCGGCCCCGACGTGAAGAACGCGACCGTGTCGCATTATTTCATCGCGATGAACCGCGGCAAACGCAGCATCACCGCCGATCTGAAAAAGCGCGACGCGATCGAAATGATCCGCCGGATAGTTAAATCGTTCGACGTGCTCGTCACTAACTACCGGCCCGGCGTGCTCGACCGGCTCGGCCTCGGCTACGACGATGTGCGCAAAATAAATCCGCGCATCGTGTACGCGCAAGGCAGCTCGTGGGGGCCGCGCGGCCCGTGGGTGACGCGCCCCAGCCGCGACACGCTCGCGCAGGCGGCCAGCGGAGTGATGGCGAAGACGGGGATGCCGGCCGATCCGCCGCTCGCTGCTGGCATGTTCGTCGCGGATCATTCGGGCGCGCTCAGCCTGGCGAGCGGAGTGCTCGCGGCGCTGTTCGCACGCGAGCGCACCGGCAAGGGGCAGAAGGTCGACGCGTCTATCTACGGCACGATGATCGCGATGCAGGGGATGGAGATAAATTACACTTCGATCACTGGTGTCGAGCCCGAGCGCGCCGGCCGCGGTCATCAGTTTCTGCGCGGCGTGTGGGGCGCGTTCCCCACCCGCGACGGCTACATCTGTATTGCGGGCGTCGACGAGAAACGCTGGCCGTCGTTCTGCAAGATCGTCGGAATTCAGCACCTCGAGAAAGATCCGGAATATTCGGATAACGTCATTCGCAATTTTCACGGCGACAAAATTCAGAAGGTGCTCGACGAAATCTTCCCGGCGAAGACGAGCAAGGAATGGCTCAAGGAACTTACCGACGCCGACATATTGGCGACCGAGGTCGTCGATTACCGCACGATGCTGAAAAGCGAGCAGGCGCGCGTCAACGGTTATCTGCTCGAACTCGACCATCCCGTGGCGGGCAAGGTGCTCGTATCCGGCACGCCGATAACGATCAACGGCGAAGTTACGACGATCGCAGAAGCCGCACCCGAGCACGGACAGCATACCGAGGAAGTGCTGCTCGAACTCGGCTACACCTGGGAAGAGATCGGCGCTCTGCGCGACAGCGGCGCCGTTTAGGGAAGAAGATTCAGGCTACGGCCGCGTCACTCGATAGATGACAAACGTCCCGTTCACGTTCTCGTGGTAGTAGAGAGATTTCTCATCTGGCGACAGCGCGGGTGCTTCGGCGAATCCCGTGATCGCTTCGATCACACTCGGTGTGCCAAACGGCTTTGAGGTGCTGGCGCGGGTCGCCGTGAAGATTACCGGTGGAGGAGTCGGCGGCGTCCCTTCGATCCGGGTGAAGAAGAATTCCAGCCCGGACTTCGAGATGTCCGGCGCGTAGTTAAGCCCGTCCGTGTTGATCTTCCGCATGATCTTCGCACTGTCACCGATACGCTTGAAGTGATTGCCGTGACGTTTGGCGATCGCGATGCTCGCGGCTTCCGGCAGACTGCCTCCGTTGAAGACCCCGTCGACGAAGTACAGCGTGCTGCCGTCGGGACTTATGCACTGGTCGAAATTTATGTCGCCCAACTCGTGTTTCGAAATCCCGGGCACAATCGCTACATTCGAAAGGCTGCCGTCGGAAAAGATGCCCCAGTAAATTGTCGAAAGCGTCGCCGAGTAACTCCTCGTCGAGACGAAATAGAATGTGTTGTTGACGTCCATCGAGGCGACTGCGTTCAGTCCCGTCGCGTTGGCGCCGCCAATTTCGCCTTGGAATTGAAACGTCACATCGTCGATACGCGTCGCGTAGTAAAGATTGGTCTGCGGCAACGAGTTCGAATCATTGAAGAACAGGTAGGTGCCATCGGGACTGATGAACGGCTCCATCGCGTCCGCGCTATAGCCCTCGATCGTTACCGGCTCAGGATTCGTAAAAACTCCGAAGGTGGGCGGGACATGCTTCTTTTCGGGGACTGCGGTGCTACTGCCGGCGTGTCCTGCGCTCACTGCGCATAACAGCATCAGTCCAATCATCGCGAAAACGGAAATGCGGCCGATCGTGATCATTTCAAAGCGTGCTTCCGATGTTACATATTACTTCAAACTCGTGCGCGGCGACGAGCACAACCGAACCGTGGGAGGAAATTTCTATGGCGCTGCCGGCTCGTATCTCTATAGCGACGCTCGGCGTGAGCGATCTCGCGCGTTCGACCAGGTTCTACCAGGCGCTCGGCTGGAAGCTGACCGCCGACTCTTCGTCGCTGATCAGTTTTTTTCAAACGGCCGGTGGCGTGCTCGCACTCTATCCGTTCGACGATCTCGCCAAGGACGCGGCGCTGCCGGCGCTGCGCTCGAGCGGGTTTGGTGGAGTCACGCTCGCGATCAACCTCGAGCGCCCCGAAGATGTTCAGCCGGGACTCGACGCGGCGAAGGCGGCCGGTGCAACAATACTCAAGCCCGCGACTAAGGCCGACTGGGGAGGAGTCTCGGGATATTTCGCCGACCCCGACGGTTATCCCTGGGAAGTCGTATGGGCGCCCAACTCGAAGTTCAAATCCGACGGTTCGCTGGACGTCAGTTAGCGAATCCGCATGGCGGAGCGGCACATCGTTGCGATGGGGGGTGGCGGATTTTCGATGGAGCCGCGCAATCCGAGGCTCGACGATTTTGTCTTGAGCCTCACGCGGTACAGGCGACGTCCGCGCGTATGCTTCGTCGGAACCGCCAGCGGCGACAGCGATATGTACATCAGGCGCTTTCACGAGGCGTTCCCGCCGTCGCGCGCCGCCGCGACTCATCTGACCTTCTTCGCGCGAAACGTCAGCGACCTCAAATCGTTCGTGATGGATCAGGACGTGATCTACGTCGGCGGCGGCAGTAGCGCGAACATGCTCGTAGTCTGGCGCCTGCACGGACTCGACAAAGTTCTGCGCGCGGCGTGGAACTCGGGCATCGTGATGGCCGGCATCAGCGCCGGCGCGATATGCTGGTTCGAGGACGGCCTGACGGATTCGTTTGGCATGCCGTATCGCGCCCTCAACGACGGCCTTGGCTTCGTCCGCGGCGCATGCTGTCCGCATTATGATGGAGAGAAGGAACGGCGGCCGGTGTTGATGCGATTGAGCAAGCGTGGTTTCCCGTCGACCCTCGCACTCGACGACGGCGCCGCGGCTCATTTTGTCGGCACGCGACTGAAGGAAGTCGTTTCATCGCGTCCGAAGGCGCGCGCATTTCGAGTCGAGCTCAAACGAGGCGTCGTCGTCCAGACACCGATTCCGGTGCGTCACTTATCCGCCGCAAAATGAAGGAGCAAGCGATGCCAACATCCGCAGCGATGGATGACGCCGAGCGAAGTTTTATTCCCGCATTTGGAAAACGCTGGCTGTTGCCGCTCTACGATCCGTTCCTGTGGTTGCTGGGAGCCGATGCGACAAAACGACCGTTGATCGAACAGGCGCAGATCAAATCCGGATTTCGCGTGCTCGATATCGGATGCGGTACCGGAACGATGGCAGTCCTGATCAAAAGGCTGCATCCCGCGGCTGATGTCGTCGGGATCGATCCGGACCCGGACGCTTTGGCGGTCTGCAAGCGTAAGTCGAATCGTGCCGAACTCGCGATCGAGTTCGATCGCGGATTTGCGGATCAAATGCCGTATGCGGATGCTTCATTCGACCGTGTGTTTTCATCGTTCATGTTCCATCACCTGACCGCGGACGAGAAGTCCGCGACGCTGGCCGAAATTCGCCGCGTGCTGAAAGCCGGCGCCTCACTTCACTTGCTCGATTTCATACGCGCGCATGGGGCCCAGTCCAAAACATCGGAGCGCGGTCTGTTAATCCATCGCGGCGGAGCGGTGGCAGAGCGAATCGAGGGGCGCATGACGGCGATCTTGGACGAAGCAGGATTCGTCGATGCGAAAGAAATGTCGCGCGGGAAAATTTTCTTCGGACCCATTGCCTACTACCGCGCGCAAAATCCCGGCGGCCAGCCTGCGTGACAAGCCGGGCCGGCCTGCTTTACAATGCGGGACTTCCGCAAAACGCGGTGAGGAAGGGTTGATGGCGGCATCCACTGAAATCGTAGAGATCAAGGCGCGCGAGATTCTCGACTCGCGCGGCAACCCCACAGTCGAAGTCGATGTTCGGCTTCGCGGCGGCGCTCTCGGACGGGCCGCGGTGCCTTCGGGCGCATCGACCGGCGTTCATGAAGCGCTCGAGCTGCGCGACGGCGATTCGAAACGCTACGGCGGCAAGGGCGTGCTGAAAGCACTCGCCAACGTGAACAAGACGATCGCAGCGAAGCTGAAGGGAGCGGACGCGGCGAATCAAACCGCCATCGATCGTACGCTGATCGAGCTCGACGGCACCCAGAACAAATCGAAGCTAGGCGCCAACGCAACTCTCGGCGTATCGCTCGCGAATGCGCACGCGGCTGCGGCGGCGAACGGCGTACCGCTCTACCACTATCTCAATCCCGACGCGCGCGTGATGCCGGTGCCGATGATGAACGTGCTCAACGGCGGGCGTCATGCGGACTCCAACGTCGACATGCAGGAGTTCATGCTCATGCCGATCGGTGCGCCCAATATCGCCGAAGCGGTCCGCATGGGTTCGGAAGTCTTTCATGCGCTCGCCGCAGTGCTGAAAAAACTCGGGCATTCCACCAACGTCGGCGATGAGGGCGGATTCGCGCCGAATCTCAAGAGCAATGAGGAGCCGATCGAGCTGATCCTCGAGGCAGTCACGAAGGCGGGCTACCGTCCCGGAGCCGACGTTTCGATCGCACTCGATCCGGCCTCGAGCGAATTCTACGAAGAGGGCAAGTACGTCTTCGCTCGCGGCGATAAAAGCTCGCGCACCGCCGAAGAGATGGTCGAGCTATACGCGGGGTGGCTCAAGAAATATCCAATCGTCTCGCTCGAGGACCCGTTGGCCGAAGACGATTGGGCGGGCTGGAAGATTCTAACGCGCGAGCTCGGCAAGAAAACGCAATTGGTCGGTGACGACATCTTCGTCACCAATCCCAAATTTCTCAAGCGGGGAATTGACGAGCACGTCGCCAATTCGATCCTCATCAAGCTCAACCAGATCGGCACGCTAAGCGAGACGCTCGCCACGATCGAGATGGCGCGCGCGGCCGGATACACCAGCGTGATTTCGCATCGCTCGGGCGAGACCGAAGACACGACGATCGCCGACCTGGTCGTCGCCACCGGCGCAGGACAAATCAAAACCGGATCGATGAGCCGTTCCGAGCGCAACGCGAAATACAATCGGCTGTTGAGAATCGCCGAAGAGCTCGGAGCCAAGGCGGAGTATCCCGGCGCCGCCGCATTCAAGCGCGGGAAATCCTGATGGCGACGCGGCCGCCGATTGCGGCGCTGGTAATTTTCGACGGATGGGGAGTCAGTAAGAGCGGCGCGTCCAACGCGATTGCGGCGGCGAAGACTCCGGTGATGGACCGGCTCTACGCGACGCAAGCGAACACCGAGCTCAATGCGTCGGGCGAGGCGGTGGGTCTGCCGCCGGACGTGATGGGCAATTCGGAAGTCGGGCATCTCACGATTGGCTCGGGGCGCGTCATCTACCAGGACCTGATGCGAATCACGAAAGCGATCGAGAGCGGAGCGTTCGCTCGCAACGCGACGATTGTCGATGCGATCAAAAAGACCGTCGGCCTCGGCACCACGCTGCATGTCTGGGGTCTGCTCTCCGACGGCAGCGTGCACAGTCATATCGATCATCTGAAGGCGCTCCTCGACGTTGCCGCGGCCAACGGTGCCACTCGGATTGCGGTTCATGCGGTGCTCGACGGACGCGACAAGCCGCCGCGCTCGGCGCTCGCTTTCGTCGATCAGCTCGAAGCGAAGCTGAAACAACTCGGACGCGGGCGAATCGCGACGGTCATCGGGCGCTACTACGCGATGGATCGGGACAAGCGATGGGATCGAATCGAGCGCGCGTGGCACGCGATGGTCGAAGGCGAAGGGTTGCCGGCGTCGAGCGCGCGTGAGGCGGTCGAGAAATCGTATGCCGCCGGCAAGAGCGACGAGTTCGTCGAGCCGCACGTGATCGGCACGCCCGCGCCGATGGCGGACGGTGACGAGGTCGTCTGCTTCAACTTCCGCGCCGACCGAGCGCGCGAAATGACGGCCGCAATCGCGCTCGGCGGCTTTTCAGAGTTTCGCCGCCCGCGCATCCCGAAGGTCGGCTACGTGTGCATGACTGAGTACGATCGATCGTTCGCATTGCCGCTGGCGTTCGGTCCGGAGGATGTGCGCAACACGCTGGCCGAAGTGCTGGCGCATGCGGGATTGAAAAATCTGCGCGTAGCGGAGACCGAGAAATACGCGCACGTCACCTACTTCCTCAACGGCGGCGTCGAGAAAGCATTCCCGCTCGAAGCGCGCGCGCTAATTCCGTCGTCGAAGGTCGCAACCTACGACCTCGAGCCCGCGATGAAGGCCGCGGCCATCGCGACGCGCGTCGCCGAGGAAATCGCGGGCGGCAAGTTCGATGTGATCGTGATGAACTTCGCCAACCCCGACATGGTCGGTCACACCGGCAAGTTCGACGCGACGGTAGCCGCCGTCGAGGTGACGGACGCTGCCCTCGGTGTGGTGATCGACGCGCTCGAGAAGCGCGGCGGCGTCGCGCTGATCACGGCGGATCACGGCAACGCCGAATTCATGGCCGACCCTGCTACCGGGCAGGCGCACACGGCGCATACCACGAATCCCGTGCCGCTCATTCTGTACGATCCGAAGTTCACCGGACGGCTCAAGGACGGCGGCACGCTGGCGGACGTGGCGCCGACACTACTTGCGATGCTCGGCGTGAAAGCGCCCGCCGAGATGACGGGACACGATCTGCGAGTCGACACCGCTCGCTGAACTAAATTTTTATTGACGCGGAACTACCAACGGATTACCTGCTCGTAGATTTTCGGCAGCTGGCGCGGTAGCGACGCGATGTCTTCGATTACCAGGTAGCGCGACGACTGGCACATCTGGCGCAGGTAGTCGTGGCCGGTTTTGTCGACCGTGATGCAGAACGGCAGCACGCCCGCAAGCTCGAGTTCCTTCAGCGCGACCATCGTGTCCTGGATTCCGTAGGCGTTCGAGCGCCGGTCGTGGCCGTAGTCGAAATCCTGCGGGAAGCCGTCACTCAATAGGATCATGTGCTTGGCGCGCGAGGCGACGTCCTTGAATTTTTCGCGCACGTGGCGAATCGCCGCACCCATCCGGGTTGAACGCTTGGGCTCGACCGAGCCGATGCGCGCCTTTACCTCGTCGCTCAGTTCCTGATCGAATTCCTTGATGACGTAGAACTCGACGTTGTCGCGGCCGTGGCCGGAGAAGCCCATGATCGCGTACGCGTCACCGATCTCCTCGAGCGCCTGCGCCATGATGACCAGCGCTTCCTTGTTCACGTCGATGATGCGGCGCGGGCGGTTGGCGGTTTGCGGGCGCCGCTGCCATGCCTTCATCCAGTCGTCGGTGTCGTCATCGTCGGTATGCTTGCGCGGTTCGCGATGGACCGGCTCGTCGGTCGAGGCCGACATATCGAGCAGGAACAGCGTCGCGACGTCGCGCGCTTCTTTCTTGCGCGCCTTGTAGAAGCGCCCGTCGGGCGTCTCGCCCATCAGGCGCGCAACCCGAGCCTCGATGGTGCGGTCGATATCGATTTCCTCGCCGTCCTCGAGTCCGCGGACCATCCGGTACGACGCCGGCCGAATGCGCTGGAAGTTGCGGCGCACGCCCGGCAGCATCTCGGCGTAACGCAGGAGGGTGTTCTCGTAAAAGTCGCCCTCGTCTCCCGTCAATGGAATTTCGCGCAGCCGGCACCAGTTGCGGCGATAGTCGTTCAGCACGTAATCCCATTCGTCGTATGCGTAGTACGAGTCCTGGCGGCCACGGCCGATCATCAGGCGTCCCTGCCCGGTGACGGAGCCGACTTCGCCGAGCTGCTCGCGCATCTGCTCGAGTTCGCTGAGCTGCTTGCCGGTGAGCTGGGTCAGGTACATGCCGTCGCCGTCGGCGCTGCCGTCGCCTTGAGACGGTTTGATCTCCGCGCCCTGCTCGATGAGCTTGCGCAATTCTTCGGGCGAGAGCGCCCTGCCCTGTCCGCCCTTGGACTGCTTGCCCGAGACGTCCATCTGCACGTTCTGATCGGTCTCGCCGCCGCCGTCGCCCTGCTCGCCGTCCTCGCCTTCGCCGGCGGTCTGCGATTCCGATCCTTTCATTCCTTTGATCAGGTCGTTGCGCATCCGCTCGGCTTCTTCCTCGGTAAGCGGATCGCCTTCACCGCGCTCGCGCGCCTGCCGAATCAGCTCCTGCAGCCAATTGTAGAGCGCACTGACCTGGCGGACGCTGGTCATCACGTCGGACCCCTGCTCGCGCACGGGTGCGAAATGATGCGATGCCATCAGCACGAGCGGTGAGTCGAGCGTTTCGCCCGACGCCTCGAGATCGAGCGCCGCGCGCACGAGCATCGTACTTAGTGACTCGGGATGGAGCCGATCGAGCAGCGTTCGATTGAGGCCCGCAATGCGTGGTGCGAGTCCGCGATAACGCCGCGCTAGCTCGGCGTCGATTCGCGCCGACTCCGCCAGCCGCATCAGCGCTCCCGCAAGACCGGGGTCCTCGAACGATGCGACAAAGCTGTCTATCGCCTCGACGCCCGTCTCGCCGCGCTCCTCGAAGCCCGCGATATCTGCCAGCTTGAGCTTGAAGGTGCCGAAGTCGTGACGCGCCGCGAGATGCGCGGTGGTGACGAAATAGTAGATGTAGGCGTCGCCGCGAGTGCCGAACGGTTCGAGCCGCTCGGGCAGATAGATCATCTCGCCGGGCAGCAGCGGATAGTGAAACGGCAGCATCGGCGCGCTGTTGGCCATCGAGTCGATGCGGAACTCAAGCGGAAACAGCATCCGCATGAACTTCGTCAGCACGCCTTTTATTTCGAACAGGTCCTGCGCTTTTTCTGCAACTTCAGGCATCGTCGTGAAATGATTGTGGCAAAGACCGGTGCAAGGATGCAATTTGGTTTCAAATGCCGCGGCCGCAACTTTGATTCCTTGACTTGGCGCTTAGCGACAGACTTACAATGATCTTACCCTATGCGCATCACGATCTTTGGCAATCATCGCCGTCTCGCCTCGGTGGCGGCGCTCGGTACTCTCCTGTGTCTGACTGCTGCGGCGCCCGCACGCGCGGGATTCTCCGACGCGGTCAAAGCCCAGACGCTGCCGAATGGGCTACGCGTGCTGGTGCTGGAAAATCACAAGGCTCCCGTCTCGACCTTCAACGTCTTCTACCGCGTCGGCTCTCGCAACGAGCAGTTCGGCAAGACCGGGCTGTCGCATCTGTGCGAGCACCTCATGTTCAAGGGCACCAAGAAGGTCGGGCCCGAGGAGTTCTCGCAGATAATCCAGCAGAACGGCGGCGAGGACAACGCGTTCACCGAATCTGACTTCACGGATTATTTCGAGACGATCAACAAGGACCATATCGACGTGCCGATCACGCTCGAAGCCGATCGAATGGCCAATTTCGCGCCCCAGGATTTCGACAAGGAAAAGCACGTCGTGCTCGAGGAGCGGCGCCTACGCACCGACGACAATCCCGAGGATGCCCTGGACGAGATGGTCCGCGCGCAGGCCTACGTGGCACATCCGTACCACTGGCCCGTGATTGGATGGTTCCACGACGTCGACGGGCTGACGCTGGCGGACGCGATGGCGTATCACAAAATTTATTACTCGCCGCAAAATGCGCTGATTGTCGCCGTCGGCGATTTCAACGGCGACCAGGTAATGAAGCAAATCAGCGAGGCGTTCGCGGGAATCAAGAACGGTCCCAAGGCGCCGCCGGTCACCGAGGTCGAGCCGCCGCAAACGGGAACGCGGCGGGTGGAACTGCAGCATGCGGCGAATCTGCCGGCGTTCGAAGAGGCTTATCACGTGCCGAATCTGACCAGCCCGGACGCCTTCGCACTCGAGATCGCGTCGGAGATTCTGAGCGACGGACAAAGCTCGCGGCTGTACAAAAAGCTGGTGGTCGAGAAGCAGATGGTGGTCGATATCGGCGCCGGCTACGACATGACGTCGTTTGACCCGGGGCTGTTCGTCGTGTCGGCGCAAATGCGGCCGGGGGTGAAGGCCTCGGACACGCAGGCGGAAGTCGAAAAGGAACTTGCCGCGATGCGCGACAATCCGGTGGGCGCCGAGGAATTGCAGAAGGCCAAGAATCTTGAAGCGGCGCAATTCGTCTTCGGACAGGACTCGGTCATGCGCGAAGCCGAGATGCTCGGCGTGTACGAAATGCTCGGCGACTACCACCTGGTCGATAAATATCTGGACGGCATCGACAAGGTGACCGCGGCTGACGTGCAGCGCGCCGCGAAGACTTACCTGGTCGCGGGGAACATGACCGAGGGAGTGCTGGTGCCGACGGGCGTGCTAAATCATGGCGGCGACGGACTTAGCAGCGGCGAATTGCATCACGCTCCCGCGCTGGGCGAGAGCGCCGAGGTGGTGCGATGAGCGGCGCGGCCAAGCATACGAGAATTTTTGCGGGTGTCATTGCAATCGCGGCGTTGGTCTTTGCGGCGACTCCCTCGCATGCGCTCGATATCAAGAAGCTGACGCTCAGCAACGGCGCGACGCTGCTCGTCTCGGAAGAGCATCACCTGCCGATGATGACGATGATGATCGAGTTCGACGCGGGCACGCGGCGCGATCCAAAGGGCAAGGAAGGACTGGCCGAGTTGACGGCGCGATGCCTGTCGCAGGGCACCAAGGAACTCAATGCGCCGGAGTTCGATCAGAAAGTCGATTTTATGGGCAGCTCGGTCGGAGTGTCGGCCGAACGCGATTACGCGACCGCCGGGATGACGACGCTGAAGAAATACCAGGGCGAGACGCTGCAGCTGATGGCCGGAATTTTGACTGAGCCCGGCCTACGCGACGACGATATCGCGCGCAAACGCGCGGAGCAGGTAGCGGAAATCAAGGCGGCGGAAGAGCAACCGGGCTACACCGCCGATGTGGAGTTCACGAAAGATCTCTTCGGCGACCGGCCGTATGGGCATCCGGGCGCCGGCTCGTCGGACTCGGTCGCCAAGCTCACGAACGACGACGTGCGCGGGTTTTATCGCGACTACTACAAGCTCGGCAACGCGATCATTGCGGTGGCCGGCGATGTGAGCGCGGACGAAGTTAAAGCATCACTTGAGAAATCGCTGGCAGGCCTCGCGGGCACGGTCGAACCCCAGGCGGAGCCGTCGCCAATCAGCGTGGCGCCGGGCCTCGGCGTGAAATTGATCGACCGCAACGTGATGCAGGCGAACATCATCATGGGTTCCGGAGGCGTCGCGCGCTCGAATCCGGATTTTTACAAGCTCAAGGTGATGAACTACATCCTGGGCGGCGGCGGATTTTCATCGCGGCTGGTGAAGGTCGTGCGCAGTGCGCACGGCCTCGCCTACTCGATCGACAGCGGCTTCGAGCCGGGTAAGTTCCAGGGCGCGTTCGAGATATCGCTGCAAACCAAGAACCAGAGTTCGAACGAGGCGATCGATTTGATCTTGCAGCAGCTGCGCGAGATCCAGGAGAAGCCGGTCAGTGACGCCGAGCTGGACGGTGCGAAAAAATTTCTCATCGGCAGTTTTCCGTTGGGAATCGAGCGCCAGAGCTCGATCGCGTCGTTCATGGTGCAGGTCGAGTTCTACGGCCTCGGCCTGGACTACGCGGAGCGGTATCCGAAGCTGATCGAAGCGGTCACCAAGGACGACGTGCTGACGGTGGCGAAAAAATATCTGCATCCCGATTCGATGATCGTCGTCGCAGTCGCGAATCAAAGCGACGCCAAGATCAAAACCTCGCAGTTGGAGAAAGCAGCCGACGCCCCCAGCGCGCAATAAGCCTGCGCTGATCTTCACGATCGGACACTCGACGCATCCGATCGAGCGGTTCCTCGAACTGCTCGGCGAGCATCGCATCGCACTGGTGGCCGACGTGCGATCATTCCCGAGCTCGAAGCGATGGCCGCAATTCAACCAGGCGGAACTGTCCGGGTCGCTCGAGCGCGCGGGAATCGAGTATCGATGGATCAAGCGACTCGGCGGCCGGCGCAGCTCGAAGCGCGTCGACTCGCCTCACACGGCATGGCAGCTCCCCGCCTTCAGATCCTACGCAGACTACACGGAGAGTGCGGATTTTGCCGATGGCCTGCGCGAACTAACTGGGGCCGCGACCGGCGCGCGCACCGCGTACATTTGCTCCGAAGGACTGTGGTGGCGATGCCACCGGCGTATCATTTCGGACAATCTGCTGGTGCGCGACTGGGACGTCGAGCACATCATGCCGACCGGGAAGCTGTCGCAGCACGTGCTCGCGCCTTTCGCGCGCGTTGTCGACGGACGAATAATTTACGACGGTACTGCTGCGGCGGAATCGTAAACTACGCGGCGGCGCGATGGTTGAGCGCCTGCCGTAGGAGGCCAGAGGTGTAGGATGCCTTGACGCCGGCAACTTCCTCGGGCTAGTCGCTGTCTGGATCGTCGCGGTTCGTCGAAAGCCGTTCGCGACGGTGTCCTAGTCTGAAATCTTTTGGTTTGCTGAATTCAGCGCCAATCTCACGGTAGCCAGAAATGGACCCTTGAGTTCGTTGTACCTCGCTCGTCCAATCGGTGCCGCCGCGATGGCGCGTTCCTTCTCTTCGAGGTACCTGGCTCGCAAGTCCGAATCTCGACGGAACGCATCGCGAAGCGCGATGTTGCCAAGCCACTCTTCCCCAAGGAACTCGACGACGTGGATCAGATGTGTGCGCTCCGTCGAATCACGTCCGCGTCCAAATATCTGATGGCCGGGGACGCCAGCACTCGCCGCGTAGTCGTACCCCAATGCTTCGAGCGGGGCTTTGCACCAAGACCATTCGCTGATCGGGATTACTCCGACAAGGATATCTAAGACCGGTTTGGCGCGCATCCCCGGTACCGCAGTTGAACCATAGTGCTCTATGCCCTTGGCGATGGTGCCAAGCGCGTCGGAAATACGATTCTTTTCGTCGATGAACTCAAACGGCCATCGGAGATCATAGTCCACGAGCAAATTAACGTTGTGCTTCAACCCCAGCATGTTTCGCCCCCGAGCTTCTGTCGGTTAAATTAGAACAGCGCCAAACGAATGAACAGCTTGACCTGCTCCACGTATCCAGCGGCGTTCGCGCGCGTTGTCGACGGACGAATAATTTACGACGGTACTGCTACGACGGAATCGTAAACTACGCTGCGGCGCGATGGTTGAGCGCCTCCCGTAGAAATCCTGCCGTGTACGAAGCCTTTACGCCGGCAACTTCCTCGGGCGTGCCCTTGGCGACGACCTGGCCACCGCGATCGCCGCCCTCCGGCCCAAGATCGATCAGGTAGTCGGCGGTCTTGATGACGTCGAGGTTGTGCTCGATCACGACAATCGTGTTGCCCGCGTCTGCCAGACGGCCGAGCACGCCGAGCAGCCGCTTGATGTCGTCGAAGTGCAGGCCGGTGGTCGGCTCGTCGAGGATGTAAAACGTGCGACCGGTCGCGCGCCGCGCGAGTTCCTTGGCGAGCTTGATGCGCTGCGCCTCACCGCCGGAGAGAGTCGTCGCCGACTGGCCGAGGTGAATGTAATCGAGGCCGACGTCGCGCAGCGTTTCGAGCTTCTGCCGGATCGGCGGAACCGAACCGAGAAACTCGACCGCGTCGAGCACGGTCATGTTGAGCACCTCGGCTATATTCTTGCCCTTGTACTGAATCTCGAGCGTGTCGCGATTATAGCGTTTGCCGCCGCAGACCTCGCAGGTGACGTAAACGTCGGGCAGAAAATGCATCTCGATGCGAATGATGCCGTCGCCCTCGCACGCCTCGCAGCGGCCGCCCTTGACGTTGAACGAAAATCGCCCCGGCCCGTAACCGCGCATGCGCGCCTCGGGCAATTGCGCAAACAGCTCGCGGATATGGGTAAACAGACCGGTATAGGTCGCGGGATTCGATCGCGGCGTGCGCCCGATCGGGCTTTGATCGACGTGAATGACCTTGTCGAGATGCTCGACGCCTTCGAGCGTCTTGTACGCACCGGCGCGCTCGCGGCTGTGATTCAGTTTCTGCGAGAGCGCGCGGTACATCGTGTCGAGCACCAGCGTCGATTTGCCGGAACCCGAAACGCCGGTGATGCAGGTGAAGACGCCGAGCGGAATCGCGACGGTGAGATCGCGCAGATTGTTCTCCCGCGCGCCCTTGACGGTCAGCCAGCGGCCGGAGAGCTGGCGGCGTCGCGAGGGCACCGGAATCTCGACTTCGCCTGAAAGATATTTGCCCGTGAGCGAATTCTCGTCGCGCATCACATCGTCAGGCGTGCCCTGCGAAACGATGTAGCCGCCGTGGATTCCGGCGCCGGGCCCCATGTCGATGAGATAATCGGCCTCGAGCATCGTCTCGCGATCGTGCTCGACCACCAGCACGGTGTTGCCGAGTTCTTTGAGGCGCTTGAGCGTCGCGAGCAGGCGCTGATTGTCGCGCTGATGAAGTCCGATCGACGGCTCGTCGAGGATGTAGAGCACGCCGACGAGGCTCGAGCCGATTTGCGTGGCGAGCCGGATGCGCTGGCCCTCGCCGCCGGAGAGACTGCCCGACGGGCGATCGAGGGTCAGGTACTCGAGGCCGACGTCGGCGAGAAAATTCAGCCGCTCGCGAATTTCCTTCAGGATGAGCCGTCCGATTTCGGCTTCCTGCGCACTCAGCTTCGGCGCGGCGAAAAACGCGAGCGCCAGCTTGATCGACATCGCCGTCACGTCCGAGATCGACTTGCCGTTGAAGCGCACGAACAGACTTTCCTTCTTGAGGCGCGCGCCGTCGCAGGTCGGACACGGACGCATGTTCATGTAGGCCTCGAGA
>Ga0210391_10002140_pt1 | contig 17299 bp, 9 predicted proteins | sample IncBWC12OmetaG_FD_160573 | JGI IMG/M metagenome (GOLD analysis project Ga0210391, IMG submission 160573) | Forest soil microbial communities from Barre Woods Harvard Forest LTER site, Petersham, Massachusetts, United States - Inc-BW-C-12-O ... | reverse complement strand
ACCTTCAGATTGTTCTCATGGTCGTCGGTGTGGTTCATGAAGGTGGTCGGGTAATAGTCGACGTCGAACAGCCGTACCGCCCAGCGCGGGGAGATGTTCCGGTCGAGTCCGCCGCCGATCAGTCCGGTGAAGGCCCATGGGCCGCCCCCCGGCGTGATCCCGATTTTCCTGAAACCGCCGGTGGCCTCGGATCTGCCCGCCATCACTTCGCCGAACGGTTCCCACTTCCCGTGGATCCTGCGATAACGAAACCCGCCCACGATCGATCCCAGCGTCAGCGAGGTGTTCGTCCCGTCAACGTTCTTCTGCGTCACCACGCTCGCGTTCCCCACGATCGTGAACGCCCGCGGAATCGGAGCCACCACCTGCAGCGTCCCGCCGTTCATGCTGAAGCATCCGCATCCGCCCGGAGGCGCGTTGGAGCGCAGGTAGCTGTATCCCAGCGACACTTCGCCCGGATACTGCCAGGGCCCATGCGCCGCCGGTGTCGACTGCGCCGAAGCAGTTAACGTCATCGAGGAAACGGCGAGCAGGAAGGCAATTTGCATTTTCATCGTCATGTCTCCTTTACTCGACCGTCAGCTGGACGGTTGTGGTTTGTGTCTCTTCACCGCTGGTGCCGGTCACGGTGATGGTGTAGGTCTTCGACGGCGGCAGCGTGTTCTTGTCGAATCCGCCGCCGCAGCCCATCAACCCCATGGTGGCTGCGCCGATTGATCCCAGCAGCAGCGCCATCGATACGATTCTCGCGAACCGTTCTCGATGCCTGCGCCGGAACAGCGCCCACGCTCCGCCGAACATCAGTGCCAGGCTCGACGGGATCGGCCACTTCGACGAACCGGCCGGAACGAACAGCGCGTTGTCCGCCGCTGTCTGCACCGACATCGTGCTGGTCGCCGTGCTTGTTCCCGGCGTCACCATCACCGGGCTGAAGCTGGCCGTCGCGCCGGCTGGCAGTCCGCTGGCCGATAGCGTGACCGGGTTGTTGAAGATGTCCCCGTTCGGCGCTACCGAGACGTTGATGGTGTAGCTGGCCTTCTTTCCTGGAACCACCGTCTGGGGAGGTGTGGGCGAAGCCACCGTGTAGTTGCCCTGCGTCACGCCGGTACCCGTCAGGCTCGCCGTCTGCGGCGAGTTCGCTGCGTTGTCGGAAACGCTCAGCGTCCCCGGCAGCGATCCCACCGACTGCGGCTTGAACGTCACGCTGATGGTGCACGATGCGCCTGCCGCCAGGGTTGCGCCGCAGGTCGTCGTCGCCGAGTAATCCGGAGAAGACGCAATCGTGATGGCCGAGGCGCGCGGCCCCTTCGCCACGTCCTCTTCGTTCGGTTCGTTGAGGTAGATCGCGATGATGTTCAGCACTCCGGTTCCGGTGTTCGACAACGTCGTCGTCATCACCGCGCTCGATGTGTTCACCGCCTGGTTGCCAAACGGCAGCGTAGTCGGCGACAGCGAAGCGGCCGGAACCAGCGGCGCCGTGCCTGTTCCCGTCAACGCTCCGGTTTGCGGCGAGCCGGTGGTGTTATCAGCCACGTTCAGCGTCGCGGTTTCCGCGCCCGCCACACTGGGCGTGAACGTCGCGTAGATTTTGCAGCTGGTGTTGGCGGCCAGCGATGCACCGCACGCCCCCGTTCCCGTGGTCATCGCGAAGTCGCCTGCGTTGGCGCCGGTAATCGTGATGCCGGAGATGGTTAGCGCCGCGCTGGTGCTGGTGTTGGTCAGCGTTGCCGTCATCGCGGCACTCGTGACTCCCTCCGTCACGCTGCCGAATGAAATGCCGGTCAGCGTTGCTGTCGCCGCAGCTGACCCGGTGGCCGTTCCGCTGACAGGGATATTCTGCTGGTCGTTCACCCGGTTCAGGCTATTGTCCGTGAGAACGATGTCCCCGCTCAGTGTGCCCGCAACGGTTGGCGCAAAGTTCGCCGATACGTCGCAATAGGAGCCGGCCGAAACCGAGTTGTCCTCTTCGCACAGATTGTTGTCATTGCTGTTGATCGGGAAGTTCACCGGATAAACAGGGTTGTTGTCCTGCGCGTTGAAGTAGAGATCGGTGTTGCCGATGTTCAGGATGGTTTCGGTCATCGGGCTGTCGGAGCTGACGGAACCGACTGCAGTGGTGGCGAAGGTCAGCGGGACCGTCAGGGAATAGGAGTATTCGACGACGGAGTCAGTCGAGCCCGGGTTGGGGATGGCGCTGAGGCCTGCGAATACATCGCCCTGCTGATCGACGGCAAGACCCACACTCTCCTGGTTGAACAGGGTCATCTCGGCCGACTGGTTGTGATAAGTGACCACCTGTCCGTTCAGTGGATCGGCGATGTAAAGGTCGTCGTTGGCGTCTCTGGCCAGTGCGGTGACCGACTGGAGGCCGGTGAGATTAAGAGTGGTGCCGGAGGTAAACGTGCCCGGCCCGGTGGGTGAGAATTCCACGACGGAGTTTGTGCTGAAGACCCCGGCGTAGACGTTGCCCTGCGAATCGACGGTGAGGCCGAAGGGCACGGACCGTTGGTCGTCCCAGCCGGTGAAGAGATTCTGAGCGATAGTGATCGGATTACCGAACGCGCCGAAATTCGTCTGGGGCAACTCGAGGATTTCGGCCGTTCCGTTCGGGCCATCGGAGGAAATGTCCACACCAAGGTACAGGTTGCCGTAGTTATCGACGGCGACGCTGACTGGCAGGATGCTGGATTCGCCCTCCTCGTTATAGACCACGAACGGCGCGCCGAAGGTGCGGCTGGAACCATTCCACATCATCTCCCACACCTGGTTGTTACCAGGGTCGGCTACAAAGACATCCCCGGCGCCATCGACGGCGATGCCGCTGGGATTGTCCCACACGCCGCCGCCCAGGGGTATGGGTGCGCCGTACGCGGTGTTGGCAGAAATAGCCCCTGCACCGACGCGGTGGGATTCAGGCTTGCGGATTCCCCCTCCCGCACTTACCGGCGGGATCTGAAGCACGTTGGAACCGTTCGATTCCGCAACGTAAACGTTCCCGGCTGTGTCGACCGCAATTCCGTAAGGACCGGAGAGCGACGACGCGACAGTGTTCGGCGCGGTGTGCGGCGAGTAGAACACAGCCTGGGACCCCTGGCCGGTGCCGGCAAGGTAGGTTTCGCCGAGGACGTTGCCGTTTGCATCGCTGAGGATGACGGCGCCGGGGTTGTCGCCTGGATCCAACGGCGTGAAGAAGATGCTGACCTGGCACAGCTGGCCCACCGTGTACGCGGTGCCGTAGGTGCAGGTGTTGCCGGTGTTCTCCACGCCAAACACGTAGTTGCTGGAGCCGGTGCTCTCGATATTGATAGCCGCGAGCGTGCCCGCGGCGGCGATGTTGACGGCGACGAGCTGCGGTGTGGTGGCCTGTTGAACGTCTATCACGAAGCTGACGCCGGTGCCGGTGAGGGAGACGGTTTGGCTGACGCCGCCAATGGTGAGCGTCCCGCTGGAGGCAGCTCCGGAGACCGTCGGATTGTAGGTGACGTAAATGTTGCAGCTGTTGCCGCCGGGCAGCGGGTTGGTGGAGCATTGGTTGCCGCCACTCACAATGGCGAACGCGCTGCCGGTTTGGGTGATGGATTCGCCCGTGATATTCAGCTGGGCGCTGCCGGAGTTCGTGACTGTGACGACGAGTGGGACGCTGGCGGTATTGATTTGCACGCCGCCGAATTTGAGGGCGTTGGCGCTCAGGGTCGCGACGGGGCTGCTGGTACCAGTTCCGGTGAGAGGTGCGGTTTGCGTTGAGCCAATGGCGTTGTCAGCGACGTTGAGCGTCGCGGATTCAGCCGCAGTGGTGCTGGGAGTGAAGTAGGCGTAGATGGAGCAGCTCCCGCCGGCAGCGACTGGAGTGCTGAGGCTGCAAGCGTTAGCGCCAGTCGTGATGGTGAAGTCCGCGGAGTTCGTGCCGGTCACCGTGATGCCGGTAATGCTAAGCGCAGTGGTGGTGCTGGTGTTGGTGAGTGTTGCGCTCATCGTCGCGCTTTGCTGGCCCTGGGGCTCATTGCCGAAGGAAATGCCGGTCAGTGTCGCGGTGGGCAGCGAGGACCCGAGCCCGTCTCCGGCGAGCCCGATGTTCTGGGTGGCGTCGCCAGCGCCCTCCTTTGTCGTGTCCGACACCACGTAGAGATTGTCGTCGGTAAAGGTCAGGTTACCGGTCAGCGTGCCACCGTCCAGCGGTGAAAAGCTGATGGTGAGATCACATTGCGCGCTCACCGGGAGAGTTACCGCAGCCGATGCGCCGCTGACGACCGACGGGCAGGCGCCTGTAGCCGTGGTGTTCCAGGTCCAGTTGGGATTGATCGATGGGTTCACGCCGCTCGAGGGCACCTCGAGCGTGAGGGGCATGTTGCCGGCGTTTTCAGCAAAGGCCTCGAAGGTTTGGGCAGCGGTTTGGCCAACATTGGTTTGACCGGACCAGGTGAAGCTGGGCGGGTCGGCGAAATCGTACTCGATCAAGGAGTTGTCATTCCCGCCTTCGTATGTTGACCAGAAAACGTTGCCGTTCTCATCCAGTCCCAGGCCGAAAGCGTAGGTGCTGTAGTCAATGATGGTGGGCGAGGCGGGAATGACGCCATTGACCGCTTCGACCTTGCTCACACCGGAGTAGAAGTCCGCCTCCCAAAGATCGCCCGCGGCATCAATCGCGATGGTCAGAGGAAGGCCGAAGCCACAGACGACCTGTTGGCTCGGGGTCGAGGCGAGAATCTGGCCGCCTACCGCGGGGATTTCATAGACGCAGGCATGCTGGTATTGGCCGGTGAAGTAGAGGTTGCCGCTCGAATCGAAGGCCATCCACAGCGGTGTATAGGTATTTTCAATCAACTGCACGGTGGACGATGAAGAGACGGCGCCATGGACGGCAACGATCTCGTAGAGACCAGGGTTATTGCCCGTGTTTGCGACGAAGACGTCGCCCTGGGGGTCGACGACGGACGACCACGGGACGGACCAGCCGGAGCCCAGCGGCACCGGTGTGGGGTTAGCGGGGATGACGCCGTTGACCGCGACGGCTTCGAGGATCTGGCCAGAGCCGTAGTCTGTCCAGATCAGATCGCCCGCGCCATCGAGCGCGACCGAATTGGGGCTGTTGGCCGCAACGACGGTGTTGGTCGCCTGGTAGCTGCTGGCGGCGGTAGCTTCAAGGATGGCGTTGCCGGCGTTGACGTAGAGGTTGTGGTTGGGGTCTACGGCGACATTCGTGCCGGCATTGAAGCTGAAGGTGGTGCTGGTGGTGGGGGCGTAGACACCTGGACTGGGTTCAATGCCGAAGTTGATGAGGGGAGCTACGCCGACACCGGACAGCAAGGCGGTGGCCAGGGCGGCGCCGGACGCGGGATTGAGCTGCACCGCGCCGAGGCGCTTTCCTGGATAGAGCGGGGTGAAGGTGACATCGACAGTGCAGACAGAGCCGGGACTCAGCCCGCTTGCACCCAGGCTCGCGCAGCTGTTGGTTTTGGATTGAGTCGACAGGAAGGCAAAGTCGAGGCCGGTGATGCCCTGGGTATAGACGGCCGGGGTGAACGCGGCGGCGACAGAGCCCGTGGATCCGAAGAGCAGGGTCGCGTTGGCTGTGGTGGGCAGGACTTGTGCCGAAGCGCCTTCGCCGACATAGGTCTGGCCAAAGTTGACCGACGGCGTGAGCTCGCTGACGATGCTATTGGTCGAGCCTAAACTCTCGCCCAGGAAGATATCGCCCGCGGCGTCGATGGTGACGGCAGCCGGCTCCTGTCCGGAGGGGCTAGTGGGCCACGTGGCGAAGGGAAGAATCACAGGATTCGCAGGAATGCCTCCGTTGACCGCAACGACTTCACTGAAGTAGCCACTCTGGTTATCGGCAACCCATACATCGCCCTGGGAATCGACCGCGACGCTTTCCGGAAAAGTGAATCCAGTAGCGATGGTGTTGATGGTTGGGGTGGCGGGAGGAGTCGAAACAGCCGGCGGCGCAACACCGACCATTTCCTTGATGACGCCGTTTTGAGTATCTGCGACAAAGACGTTCCCGAGCGCGTCTACCCATACACCCTGAGGAGAGTTGAAGCCGCTGCCTACAACATTGATGGTCGGGTTCGCCGGGACCGATCCGCTGACAGCAAGAGCTTCTTTGATTTCGTTATTGTTGCGGTCGCAAAACCACAAATTGCCCGATGCATCGAAGGCCACGCTCCACGGCAGGGAAATGCCGGTGCTGATGATGGTCTTTATGGTGGGATTGGAAGGAAGGGACCCGCTGATAGCAACCATTTCGTAGATCGCGTTCGCGCCCTCGTCGGCGACCCACAAATCACCGGCGGAATCAAAGGCGAGACCCTCAGCGTTCACGAAACTGCCGCTGGCAACGTTCACCGCGCTGGGAGTTGCGGGCGGCACAGGAAGGACACCGTTGACGGCCAGGACTTCGGTGACGCCGGACCCAAATTGGGTCGACACCCAAAGATTGCCTTGCAGGTCGCGTGCGACGCCCTGCGGTAATCCCGGGAGAGCGCAGGAACCGGAACACGGCTGCACGAGCGCGCCCATGAAGTTGGTCGACTGGCCTTGAGCCGGGAGCGCTGCGCTCACGCCGATCGCCGCAACAATGGTGGCGTAGGCGATGCGACGCGCGAACCTCTGTCGGCCAACTCGCGCCAGCCACTCACCTGCGTGGTGGGCTGGGGCAACTACCGGCTGGTGGACAGAGCGAGACTGGGGCAGAGGGCAGATGTTCAATTCCGGCATCGCACTGGTGTTACGCGACATGACTTTCTCCTCAAATGCGGTGTAAAAGAGCAGAACTGTGGTCTGCCGTCGGTCTGAGTACGCTTGGTTTACACACGCCTCCCCGGATGTTTGGCATCCGTGGGATTGCATGTGGGATCAGGTCATGGCGTTATCGCAGGATCAGCCGCCAGGTGTCCTAAAATTTCGTCTCAATCGTTCTCAATTCTTCTCAATGCCAGTAAATGATTGAATATGAATGCTTTGCTCGCCTGGAGGAATTCGAGCTGGGCATTTGGGTGCGCATGTTTGCCCAGTCCTGGCACGGGCGTTTGGCCTGAGGGGTTGATCGGGACCAGGTGGCAAGAGATAAGACGGGCGCGGCGACGGCGAGCCTGCGGATTTGAGATCAGCTCGATCGGAGTCAAAGAGCGGAGGGCGAAGGATCATGCCCAGATTGAAGGGCGAAGAGCCGGAGTGGCTCCTGCACGCGGAGTTGGCACATCCGGAAAAAGGCCGACATTGTTTCAGGCGACTTGTGGTTCAGGAAACACCACGACGCAGAGAGTGGTTCTGTTCGGCCGGTTTGCGTTTCTGAGCACTACGAATGCGATCGCTGTGCCGCACCTACTGCGATATAGTCGCAACCGGGATACAGGGCGATGAAATTGCGATTCCTGAAGCTGGTAATCATTTTGATTTTTTGCGGACTGGCGCCTTCGCTGTCCTTCGCGCAGGTGCGGGTCCTCGTCGATCTGGTGGGATATGAGACCGCCGCGCCGAAGGTCGCTCTGATCGAAAGCACAACCGATGCGGCCCTGAGCGGCTTTGCTCTCGTCGATGATGCCACGGGCGACACCGTCTTCACGGGGAAGATTGAGCCGGCGGGTACTGTGGACCAATGGGGTCGCTGGCATTTCTGGAAGGCGGACTTTTCCTCCTGGCACACTGCCGGCGAGTATCGTCTGCGCATCGCGGGCGCGGAATCCGTAATTAGTTCCTGCGCCTTCGAGATCGGCGACGACCTGCTGGAGCGCCGCACCCTGTCCAACGTCCTCTTTTATTTCAAAGGCCAGCGATCGAGCGGGGATTTCGATCGCGCTGACCGGCACCTCGCGATCCCCGGCGCCCCGGGCCATTTCGTCGATGTGCATGGCGGCTGGTACGACGCCACCGGCGACTATGGCATCCACCTCTCGCACCAGAACCCGACGTCGTATTTCAATCCGCAGCAGGTGCCGCTGGTCGCATGGACGCTTCTCTCCAGCTACGAGGTACTGAAGAGCCGAGGCGACGACAACTTTAGTGAGTACAAGCGCCGCCTGCTCGACGAAGGTCTCTACGGCGCGGATTTCCTGGTGCGCATGAAGCGGCCAAACGGCTCCTTCTTCGAAAGCATCAACGCACCGGGCGAGGGAAAGCTGGCTGGGGATCGTGGGATCGGCAACCCCAACTGGCGCACTCAGATCAAAACCTCCTCGAGCGGATCGACGGAGAGCGTGGGACCCGCGATGGGGCCGCGCGCTTACGAGGCCGGCTTCCGCGCGGGCGGTGGCATGGCCATTGCCGCGCTTGCGCTGGCCAGCACCATGCCCGAAGACGGGGACTTCCCGCGTGCGCAGTACCTCGCGACGGCCGAGGCAGCCTTCGCGTTTCTCGAAGCGCACAACGCGGAGCTGCTGAACGATCACACCGAGAACATCCTCGACGATTACTGCGCGTTGATGGCAGCGACCGAACTCTACCGGGCCACGCATTTACCGATCTATCGTGCAGCGGCCGACCGGCGCGCCGATCATCTGATGGAGAGGCTCACTCACTCCAACGGTTTTCAAAACTACTGGCGTGCGGACGACAGCACGCGTCCTTTCTTCCACCCTTCTGATGCCGGGCTGCCCGTCATCAGCCTGGTCCGCTACGCGACCATTGCCGTTGCGCGGAACCAGCAGCGTGTTCGCGACGTGGTCCGCAAGTCCCTGGAGTTTGAGCTCGCCACAACCCACGACGTCAACAATCCCTTCGACTACGCGCGCCAGTTGGTGCGCATGGGCGACGGTCAAATTCGGACGGCATTCTTTTTCCCTCACGACACCGAGGCAGCTCCATGGTGGCAGGGCGAAAATGCGCGTCTCGCCTCGCTGGCCGCTGCCGCCCGCATGGCGGCGCTTCTCTTCGCCGCCGACCCACAGTTCGCGAATGCGCTTGAGACTTACGCCGACGATCAGCTGCACTGGATCCTCGGCCGCAATCCCTACGACACCAGCATGCTGATGGGCAGCGGGCACGGCAACTCGGCCTACATGTTCTTCCGTTCCTGGAAATACACAAACGCTCCCGGCGCCATCATCAACGGCATCACGGCGGCCGCGAACAACGAGGACGGCATCTCGTTCAACGAGGGTTTTGCGGTTACCGGCAAAGACGAAGACTGGCGCTGGACCGAGGAGTGGCTGCCCCACGCCGCCTGGTATCTGTACGCCGTGAGCTTGCCTCATCCACAGTTCGCGCGCTGACCGTTTGCCGTACGAGGCCTAAGTAGTGGTGACGTTTTCGCCCATGCTGGAGTTGGAGGCTCTTGAAGAAGACGGTGAACCGTTCCTGGATTCTGCCCTCTATACTGTCCGGCAGGGAAGAGGAGCCGTGCAGGTGAAATCGGCGCACCCTTTGGCGAGCTTCCGATGAAGTTGCGGAGAGGCGCCCATGTAGGGGGGCTTCTTTGCGGAATTCTGCTTGTCGGCAGCGGCCTCGGGGCTTCTGGCCAACAAGCTGGAACTTCCGCATCGCAATCACCCGCGCCTGATACGGCGGCGATGCGCCAGTTGCGCCAGGCGGTCGGTCTTGCTGAGCATCATGATCTGCAGGGTGCGCTGACGATCGTGGATCAGCTGCTCGTGAGGTATCCCCGCTTTGCAGATGCGCTCAAGCTGAAGGCGATGCTGTTCGAGGATTCGGGCAGAAGAGCCGAGGCAGCGACTCTGTATGACGAGGCGCTCCAGTATGCGCCGAACGATCCCGATTTATTGCTGAAGCTGGGCATGTACCAGCTTGGCGCCGGGAATCGCAACGAGGCGATCCGCCTGCTGGAACATTGTGTGCGCGTGGCGCCTAAAGACGGCGACGCGCAGTTTTACCTGGCGCAGGCGTACCACCTGAACGGCGAAACGGATCTGGCGCTGCGGTCGATCCGCGAGAGCGCGATCCTTGAACCTGGGAACGGGGACATCCTGCAGAAATGCGGCGAGTATTTGCTGAGCGCGGGAAAGTACCCGGATGCACTGGACTGGCTGACGCGCGCGCAGAAAGCCGAACCGAAGCAGCCCGGCATCGACTACGATTTGGGCGCGGCGAGCTATAAGCTGATGGACCTGGCCGGGGCTGAGAAAAGCCTGGAGCGTGCGGTCGAGGGGCAGCCGAACGTTTTTGACGCGCTGGCGCTGCTGGGCACTGTGCAGATCCACCTCGCGAAGTGGGACGAAGCGAGTGCGAATTTGCGGCGGGCGCTGGCGATCAAACCGGATGACACGGGAGCGCTGCTGGGGCTGGGCCATTGCGAAGTGGAGTTGAAAGATTATGCTGCGGCGGTCGATACGCTGCGCCGGGTGCTGCACGCCGATCCGACGCAGCTGCAGGCGCATTTCTATCTTTCGCGCGCGTATGCTGCGCTGGGGCAATCGGCTGAGGCACAGCACGAAGCCGCGCTGCATCACCTGATGATGCAGCAGTTCACCTTTATACCTTCGGAGGGGAAAGATGCTGCCGAGGACGCCGTCGTACCGCAGGCGCGCGCGTTGCTGGCGCAGCACAAGGAAGATGAGGCGCTGCGGCTTTATCAGCTGCATTTCAGCGGAACGGGCGCGCGGCCCGGCGATGCCTGGGTGTTTGTTGGGAAGGTCTACTTATTGCTCGGGGATCGAAGCAACGGATTACGCTGCCTGCAGCATGCTCTCGTTGTGGATCCTCAGGTGCGCGATGCGCACACGTATGAAGGCATGCTGGCGCTGAAGAACGACGATTTGAAGAGCGCAGAAACTGACTTCCAGACCGAGCTGGCGCACGATCCGAATTCTCAGGCGGCGATTGCGGAGATGGGCGAAGTCCGTTACAGGCAAGGGCGCTGGGCCGATGCGGCGCGGCTGCTGTCTGAGTCGAAAACGATGACGCCGCAACAGCTCTACATGCTGTGCGACAGCGAATTCAGGCTGAAGGACGATGGGAACGCCGATTTAACTGCGGAACTGACGGCGGCTTACGGACGAACTGACTCGGCGTTGATGCAGGAACTGATGGCCTTGCTGCGGAGCAACGGCCAGGCGCAACTGGCAAATCGGCTCAGCCAGGATTTGCCGTGAGGCTTACGATGCGCTTTCCGTCACGGTGAGCACCTGATCGGCTTTGACATTCCTGAGAACCTGGCGGATGCCGCTGGGCCAGCGAAGCTCGATTTGGTCGATGATGGCGGCGTCGCCCAATCCGAAATGGACACGCTTGTCGCTGGATGAGTTGTAACCGACGGCGGTGGTGGCGTGGTTCGACTGCGTTCTGCGTACGGTGGTTAGTTTGATTTTCGTGCCGAGCCCGTCGCGGTTGGATTTGTCGCCGATGAGGTTGAGGAGAATCCAGTGCTCGTTGTTCGCGGTGCGGTTGATCAGAATTTTTGGGGGACCGTTGAGCACGGAGACGACGGCATCGATTCTGCCATCGTTGTTGAGATCGCCAAACGCGGCTCCGCGGTGAGCTGAGGGCGCGAGAAAACCCGCGCCAGCGGTGGCGCTGACATCCTCGAAGGTCATGTTGCCGTGGTTGCGAAATAATCCGTTGGGCAAACCGTAAGGACGATGCGCGATGACGGGCGCGTTGTCCAGGATGTCGGCGTTGGCGGTGAAGAGATCCTTGTTGCCGTCGTTGTCGAAGTCGTAGACACCGGCGCCCCATGCGGTGAGGCGGCTGGTTCCTCCAGTGAGGCCGGCTGACGCGCTGACGTCCTGGAACTGTCCGCCGCCGAGGTTGCGATAGATGGGAAAGCCTTCGCCGAACATGGAGGTTTGGAAAATGTCGGGGCGGCCATCGTTGTCGATGTCGCGGAAGTCGGTGCCCATGCCGGCGACGGCGTTGCCGAATCCGTTGTAGGCGACGCCGGCTTCGACGCCGACTTCGCTGAAGGTACCATCGCCGTTGTTGTGGAGCAGGTAGTTCTGAAAGGTGTCGTTGGAGATGAAGACGTCGGTGAAGCCGTCGTCGTCGTAGTCGGCGAAGGAGACGCCCATGCCTTTGCCGATGAAGTCCGCAATGTGCGATTCGCGGGAGACGTCGGTGAAGGTACCGTCGCCGTTGTTGCGGTAGAGGATGTTGGGCGTTCCGAGAAACTGGACGGGCGAGCAGTAGTCCGGATTGCCCTGCGAGGCGCAGTGAACGGCGGTGGCCAGATCGTAGTTGAGGTAATTGATGACCAGCAGATCGAGGAGGCCATCGTTGTTGTAATCGAACCAGCCCGCGGTGACGGACCAGGCCTTGCCCAGCTTCGGAATGACTCCGGTGACGCCTGCTTTTTCCGTGACGTCGGTGAAGGTGCCATCGCCGTTGTTATGCAGGAGCTGGTTGCGGTTGAAGCCGGCGACGTAGAGGTCGGTGTGCCCATCGTTGTCGTAGTCGGCGGCCGCTACTCCCATGGAATAGCCGAGGCCTTTGAGGCCGGCGCGTTCGGTGACGTCGGTGAAGGTGCCGTCGCCGTTATTGCGGTAGAGGCGATTGTGGTACGCGGCGGTGGTTTTTTCGAGGGACGGAATGGCTGCGCCGTTGACGAAGAAAATGTCGAGCAGGCCATCGTTGTTGTAGTCGAAGAGAGCCACGCCGCCTGTCATGGTTTCGATGGTGTAGCGCTGCGGGCTGACGCTGTTGCGGAGGACGAAGTCGATGCGCGAGGTGCGGAGTTTGTCTTCGAACTGGATCGGCGGCGTGGCGGTGGCCTGATCGCGGAGGCCGCGCAGGAATCGCTGAGCGATGGCCGGCTGGGTGAAGGCGGCGGAAGCGGCCAGGGCTGCAGCTTGCTGGGCAAAGACTCGTCGGGTGACTCGTCGGGTGCTGCGGGCCATGGTTCATTATGCCCCGACCCCCCTGGGTGGGTCGGGTGTGGGGTTCGTTTGGAATCATGGGTTTGGCTCTGTTAACTAGTTTGACATCAGGGGGACATTCTTCCGGTGCGGCTACGGCCTTGAGCGTGAGGCTGGGGCTGGGGACGCGGGTGTCTTCCTCGGGGTGGAGGCGGATGCGCTCTTCGCGTTCGCGGAGGCACCAGGTGCAGGGGCGATGGTATTCGCCGAGGTCCCAGGGGCCTTTGCAGATGCCGGAGACCCGGTAGGAGCAGGCGCGATCCTGGAGCGGAGGGAGTTTGCCCAGGTGGTCGGCGTCGATGCGCAGGTTCAGGATCTGATCGCAGAAGCGGTCGTTGGTGTCCTGGGGCCGGTGGGGGTCGTATTCGTTCATGTCGTCCTGGTCGAGCCAGCCTTCGGCGGGCATTTCTTCGGGGGTGAGGGGGACGGGGATGCCGAGGCGTTCACACTCCTTGACCCAAAGGCGTTTGTGGAAATTCCAAATGGGATTGAAGGCCTGCTGGTTGCCCTGCCAGGGGACGTCGGGACCGAGGAGGTGACCGTCGAGATCGGGTTCGGCCTGGGAGACGGGCTCGTTGACGATGGGCTTTTCGTCGGAAGGTTTGGGGCGCGCGGGGCGAGGGAGGGTGCTGGCGGCGACCTGGGCGGCGTAGAGGATTTTGCCGGCGCGCCAGGCGTCGAGGGTATCGGTGAAGAGGCCCTGGACGACCTGGGTGGCGACGAGGCGAACGGATTCGAGGTCTTCCATGAGAGGGATGGAGACGCGGGGGCCGGTGGGGCAGACGGGGAAGCGGTTGCGGAGGTGGCGGACGCAGTAGATTTCGCCGTGCACGGCGCAGCCTTTGCATGGGAGTCCACCGACGGTGAGGGAGCGGCATTGGCGGCGGTTGGGCTGTTGCGGGGTTGTTTCGGGCATGGGACCTCTTTCGAGCGTGTAGCGTATAGCGTGTAGGGTGTAGAAAAACGAAAGGCGTTCGTGGGGGCCTTGCCCGCACGAGCGCCTGGAGAAACAGAAAGGCCTCGCCGGATTGGCGAGGCCTTTTTTGTTTTTCTATCCCTAAGTTCAGGATAACAAGTGGGGGTTCTAATCGCGCCAGGTTTTTTGGGAGGATTTGGCGGGGAACGTCTTTGAAATGAGTGGGGGTTACTTTGGGGTGGGGGCTGGGGGGTTGACAGTTTTTGAGGGGAGCAGGGGTGGGGTGTAGGGGGGAGGGTGTAGAAGGAGCAAGACGAGCAAAATGTCGCGATAATAGCTATAATAGGGATGTTGGCTAGAAAGGGTTGACCATGATCAAGATGACGTCCGTTGTAGCGCAGAATCGGTTTGGGCAGTTGCTGGATATCGCGCAGCGGGAGGCGGTGGCGATCACTCGTCATGGACGGCCGACGGCGTTTGTTGTGTCTCCTCGGGATATGGAAGAGTTGCTAAGCGCGCGGCGCACGCGGAGCGAGGCTGTGGCCGAGTTGGAGGCGTGGAGCGCGGAGGCCCGGGCGAGCGCGACGCCGGCGGCGGCGGCGGGGTTGACTGATGAAGAAGTGAATCGGCTGGTTCATGAGGCTCGGTGAGCCGGCGCGCTGTGATCGACACCAGTACGCTCGTGAGCGCTGCGTTGCGCGTCGATTCAGTTCCGTACCAGGCTTTGCATGAGGCGTTCGCGAGTTGGGACCTGTGCGTTAGCGTGGAAACGCTCGATGAATTGGACCGGGTTTTCAGCCGAGCTAAGTTTGACCGGTATTTGCCCGAAGCGCAGCGGCGAGCCTTCGTTGCGTTGATTCGCCGGAGGGCGAGGCTGTTTCCCGTCGAAGACGCTCACAACCAGGCTGTTGATCCGCGCTGTCGCGATCCGCTGGATGACAAATTTCTTGCGTTGGCATTGAGCGCGGAGGCAGGGGTCGTGGTCAGCAGCGACGAGGACTTGCTGGTGCTGCATCCCTGGCGTGGGTTGGCGATTGTGACGCCTGGGGATTTTTTATTGCGGTTCAAAGATCCTGGATTGGAATAGAAAAACGCTTCCAGTGAGGGGGATGCACCGTGACGAGAATTTCCGCAGTGTTGTATCCCGGGTAATGGACGTGGAGAGAGCTAATGCTTGCCCTTCGGCACGGAGTTAGTTTTCTGAGTGGCGCAAGCCCCTAAGGGGTATTATGACGATTACCAATCGGATGGGGGAATAGGTTATGAAATACGAACAACTTAAAGAAGAGGTCAGAAGCATCGCCGAGATAGCGCAATCCGTGCCGGAAGTGTTCAGGGAGAGATGTTTCGAATTGCTCCTCAAGAACCTCCTTTCGTCAGCCGCTCCGGCTGAGGTCCGGACAGAGATCAGCGAGGAGGCTCAAACCACCGAGACGGATGGGAAGAAGCCACCTGCTGTTTCAAAGACAAATGGAGCCATCCCTACACCCGCGCAAGTCAAGGTGTTCATGCAGAAGACTGCTACGACCACGGAGGACCTTGCGAAGATTTTGATTTACGAGGACGAGAAGGTTCTGTTTATTCACGAGCCGTCTGGTAACAAAATCGCCAAGGGACAGATTCAATGGGCCCTCCTCCTCGCTTTGAAAAATGGCATTGAGCGGAATGTGTTTGATGTCGATCCCGAGGCCGTGCGCTCGATCTGCCAAGATAAAGGCTTCTACGACGGCGCTAATTTCGCGAATAACTTCAAGACAGCAGCGGCCAAAAAGTTATTCCAGGGGGAGATGGAAAAGCAGGGCGCTCCTCAGAAGCTTACGGTTGATGGATTTAGCGAACTCGCCGTGCTAGTTAAGGCGCTCGGCAGCCAAGCCACTAAATGAAGCAGCCAATACTGGAGAAGCTTGAATCGTTCAAGTCGAGGCTGCAGCTCCTCAAGAGGGAGTTGAACGCGTTGACTTCAGCCCAGGTCAACCGAATTGGTATCCGCACCCTAGCAGATGAGGTCGCGACAATGTGGGTCGAAGACCTTCGGAGTCCGCTGGAACACAAGATAAAGTTATCGCCCGATGTGATAGAAGAGACTTCGGCGGATATGAAGCGCCTACACGTCTTGAGCAGGCCTAGCAATCTGAAGACCTCTTATCTGGAGGTGATCAACAATACTCTCAAGAAGTTCGACGATAAGTTCGTTCTGCCGATAAAACAGATCGCAACGGAGGTCGAAAGCATATTTGATCTTCAGAAGCTTGTCCCCAATCTTCCCGACCCGAAAGAATCTGCGTACCTTAAGGAGGCTGTGGAGTGCGCCGCGGCTGGACACCGACGTGCCGCAATTGTTATGGGGTGGTGCGCAGTTGTCGACAAATTTCAGAAAAAGATTGCGGAGGTTGGATTTGACAAGTTCAACACGACCTCGAGGGCACTGAAGGCGCAGACCTCCGGCAAATACAGGCGATGGAACAAGGAATTCAATGTCAGCACGCATGCGGAACTGCAGACTGTCTTCGATTCGGATTTGGTAGTCGTGCTCGAGGGAATGGGTCTTCTCGATGGCAACGAAGCAGAGCGGCTGGAGATGTGCTTCACCTATCGCAATCAAAGCGCCCATCCCAGCGAGGCGCCAATTGCGGATCCGAATGTTGTGGCGTTCTTCTCCGATATAACCGCGATCGTGTTAGCGAATGCGAAGTTCAGCGTTTAAAAGGCCTCGACGTGATCAGAGTCGTCTCAGCAAGGTGCGGGACACGAGCAGCACGAGGTGGAGTCGGAATGTCGAATCATCCACGTCGGACAATCCAGGGTGAGCACCCGCGGGGTGTAACCTCCTAAAAAAGCCGTTCAAGAAACCCGTGCCCTGACCGTCCCACTCGTTAAGCTCGGCCTGAAAGAACGGTTGCGCGCTATTCGCCAGCCATATCCGACGCTGATGGCCAGGCGCTGGAAGCGGCGCTCCGTCGGCCAGGTGTGCCGCGATCGAATCGAAAAGGGATTCAACGTACGTGCGAAACTGGGCGTTCGCGGCTTCCCAATCTCCTCTGCTGTGGGCAGTAATGCCTTGATCGAGGTGCCGCCGGGGTATGTTGAATCCATACTGCTCAAGCAGCGCATGGACCTCGTCGTCTGCGGCCGGCAGATCGACGTTTTCAGGAAGCGCCCTCCGGAGCGTCCCGTCGGCTGTCGTGAATCCGTCGCGGGCCAAGCCCCTGTGGATGCCTGGGAACCGCTCCTGGAAGAGGTCAAAGCAGTACCCATCCCAGCGTACCGAGCTCCTCATGGATCGTTCCACAATCGCGGAGACCACAGCATCAGTGACATTCTCGCCGTACTCATTTTCTGCTCCGGGGTGTGCGATCAGGTAGCGTGCGAGGTTGTTTGCGCGGTCCACCCTGGAGGTGCCATCTGCCCGACCCTCTACGCCATATTCCATTGCAAAGCGAGTGATGTCGGTGTGGCCCCACTGCGCCATCTCGTCCATTGCCGCCAAGATAGTGCGTCTTGAAAATTGTGCCATGGTTTGCGCTCTAGTGTACTTAATATCGCATGCTAAGTTGGCCGCATTCGACGAGTAAAGCGCGGG
>Ga0210391_10002139_pt1 | contig 17306 bp, 15 predicted proteins | sample IncBWC12OmetaG_FD_160573 | JGI IMG/M metagenome (GOLD analysis project Ga0210391, IMG submission 160573) | Forest soil microbial communities from Barre Woods Harvard Forest LTER site, Petersham, Massachusetts, United States - Inc-BW-C-12-O ... | reverse complement strand
TATCCAGAAAGTCCGACTTGATGCCCATTTCATATTCGGTCAGGTACTCCGGCTTGAACGGCTGAACCTGGGTCGGCAGAAAAGGTCGTGGATTGATGCCGCCGCCCTTGAACGCGGTTGAGGCATTGACGTAGGACATCAGATCCGGAGTGAATTGATACTCGAGGTTCGCGCGCCAATCCACCTTGTTGCCGGAGTAGGTGCCGGTGTAGCCGTTCAGCGCGGTGAGGCCGAGCGTCGCCTGGTTATCGACCGGCTCGCGCGAGAAGGTGTAGCTCTTCTTCTCATCCGTGTAGCGCACGCCGGCATTGAAGGTCAGGGCATCGGTGATGTGGAAGCTGCCGTTGGCAAAGCCCGCATAGCTCGAAGCGGCCACGACGTCACCGGTCGAATTGAACTCGAAGATGCAATCGGTCGTGCTCGGCCCCGAGCACAGGAACGGCGGGAAGATGCCGACATAGTTGAGGACCTGGTGGGTCGCGTAGGTGCTGCCCTGACCGAAGTAGTAGGCGCCGACGGTGTAGTCGAGCAGGGAATACTTGCCATCCAGCCGCAGCTCCTCACTGAAGGAGTGATTCCAGATGTGTTCCGCGCCGAGCGATCCGGACAGCGGTGAAATATCGTTGTCCTCCACCCAGCTGCTGTCGAACTCCCGATAGGAGGTGATGGACTTCACCGCCATGCTGTCGCTCGCCGTCCAGTTTGACGTGAGGTTCATGCCCCAGACCTTGGTGTGCGTGGTCGGGTCAAAAGTCAGTGTCGTGCCATCCGGACGCACGTCCGAGAAACTGGCATAGCTGATCCAGGGGTTCGGCGGCACGAACGCCGAGGTGTAGGGGACGCCGTAAGTCGCCGAGGCAATGGAACCACTGGCGGTCGGATTCACCGCCTGCAGGACGGTCGCAGCGACCGGCGAATCGTCAACCGTGACGTCGATGGAGTAGTTGACCTCCAGTCCTTCGATCGGCAACCAGCGCAGCGCCGCGCGCCCCGCCGTATAGTCGGTGCCTCCTTCCTTGCCCGAAACGCAGTTCGACGTGGCTGAATTGTCCGGAATACCGCTGTCCGGATACAGGCAGCCGTAGTCATAGCGCGTGACATAGCCGTCCTGCTTCTTGTCGACTCCGCTGACGCGCAGATACAGACTGTCCTTGATCAGCGTGGTGTCGGCCGACAGCCGCTCTTCGATCAGGTTGCGCGAACCATAGGTCACATCCACCGAGCCCCCGTCGTTGCCGTCCGGCTGCTTGGAGTACAGCTTGACCGAGCCGCCTTCGGAGTTTCGCCCCCCCAGCACGCCCTGCGGACCGCGCAGAATCTCGACCCGATCCAGATCGAGCAGGTCGAAGTTGGCTCCCGTGAGGCTGGGGTAGTAGACATCGTCGATGTAGATGCCGACTCCGGGCTCCAAGGCCGGATCGAAGTCAGCCTGGCCGACGCCGCGGATGGAGGCCGACATGCCCGGGCCGAAGGCGCCGCCGGTCTCGCGCAGGTTGACGTTGGGGGCCTCGGTGCTCACGTCCACCAGGTTCGAGTCGCCGCGCGCTTCCAGCTGCGCCGCGCTGATGGCGGTGATGGCGAGCGGTGTCTCCTGCAGGTTCTGCTTGCGAAACTGCGCCGTGACGACGACCTCCTGCAGATCGGCATCGCTGGCCTGTGCCGCTGGCGGCGGCGTGGTCGTGGTTTGCTCATCGGCCATGGCCTGACCGACCAGGACCGACGATGCGAGCGATACGATGAGCCAGGGCCGAAGGATTCGGCGCACGGACTGCGTGACGGAACAACTCATGAAAGACCCCCCTTTTGCTGCAGGCGCATCATAGGGGACGGTTCAGAGAGCTGTTTGTCGCGCGGTGACCTCCTACTTGTCTGGCGGGGACAAATCCATTGTTGTACGGCTGCGACGATACTCGCGCGGGGCTACGCCGAACTCTTCGCGGAACAGGCGCGAGAAATGGGGCAGCGAACGGAAGCCGTATTCGCTGGAAATATGGGTGAGGCTCAATCCCGCCAGCAGCGGATCCAGCAGCGCCGTGCGGCACTTTTCCAGGCGCCGGCGCAGTATGTAACGGGCCACAGTGTTGCCGTCCAGGGCGAACACCCGGTGCACGTGGCGCGTGGAGATCTTCAGCGCCTGCGCCACCATCGCCGGCGACAGATCCGGATCACCCAGCGACTGCTCGATGAAATCCAGGATCCGCAGCCGCTGGGCGGAGCTGAGACAGGAACGATCCACATTCGCCCGGGCGACTCCCACATAGGCGCTGGCAATGAGTTCCAGCACCACGTTCGCCACCCGCGGTGTCACCGCGGGAACCAGCGGCTCATCGGCCGACTCCCAGATCTCGCGGATCACTCGCGATGCCAGGTGGCCCGCGCCCCTGCTGCCTGAGACCGGAACACTCACCAGGTTTTCGGGACTGCCCACGTAGCGCTGCAGCAGGTTCTTACTGACGCGCAAGGTAAGGATCGAAACCGGATGCGCGAACGCCAGCTGGTAGGGTCGCTCCGAGTCGCACAGCGCAAAATCCCCAGGCTTCAGCAGCACGTCCGCGCCACCTTGCGAACACACACTCTCGCTGCCCAGCTGGAAGCGGATCAGGTAATTGTCTTCATTTGAGCGTGCAATATGCTCGCGCGAGCGGCGCACCACGGCCGGTTCGGAATTGAACTCGACGAAACGCAGATCGCCGATGTCGGCGCGCACCATGCGGCCGCCGAAGGTAGGCGGGCTGTAGGGCTCTGCGGCCTGCGGCGTCAGTGAATCGCAGGCCATGTCGTTCCAGAACATGACCCGCCGCCGCGGCTGCACGGTGTCGGTCGAAATAACCTCACGCTGCGTCATCGCCGACACTTCAAAACGCAATGTGCTCCATATAGCCGCCATCCACGTGCAGGTTCTGACCCACGGTGAATCCGGACAGCGGGCTGGCGAGGAACACGACCGAGGCGGCCACATCTTCCGGACGTCCCAGCCGGCCAATGACGCAGTGTGCCTCCGCATCGGCCAGCACGGCCGGTGCCTTCTGCCGGATCCGATCCCAGGGACCGCCTTCAAAGTAAATCGGCCCCGGCGAGACGGTGTTCACGCGGATGCCCTCTTTGGCCACCTGCTTGCTGAGCATCGCCCCGTAGGCGATCAGCGCCGCCTTGCCCGCGCCATAGGAATAGGCACCCGGCGCCGGGATCATCTTGGACATGACTCCCGAGATGCTGCCGATGAGCACCACGGCGGCCGAAGAGGACTTGCGCAGGTACGGCAACGCCGTCTCCACGCCACGTACCGCCCCCATCAGATCGATTTCGAAAGTGGCCTTCCAGCCGGTCTCGCCCGCAAGGCCCGGCGTGCCGGTGGTGTTGGAGACGAAGATGTCCAGACCGCCGAGCCGCTCGCACGCGGAACCGATCCACTGCGTGTAGGCGTCGCGATCCTGCACATCCACGGCGTCGCCGTAGGCCTTGACACCCTTGCCGGCCAGCGACTTGACGGTGGTCGCGACATCGGCGGCGGTGCGTGCGCAGATCGCCAGATCGACGCCTTCGTCGGCCAGCATCCGGGCGATCGCAAGCCCGATGCCCTTGGTCGCACCGGTGACAATGGCCTTGCGGCCGCGCAGCTGAAGATCCATGGTTGCCTCTCGATACGTTCAGAAGGGATAGTGTCGCGGCGTGGTCTGAATGGTGACCCAGCGCAGCTCGGTAAATTCCGCCACTCCGGCCCGGCCGCCGAAGCGGCCATAACCCGATGACTTCACGCCGCCGAAGGGCATCTGCGCCTCATCCTGGACGGTGGGCGAGTTGATGTGCGTGATACCCGCATCGATGCGCTTGGCGAGCTCCAGACCCTTGGCGATGTCGCGCGTGAAAATGGCCGATGACAGTCCGTACTCGGTGTCATTGGCGACCGCGACCGCCTCATCGGCGGATTTCACGCGGATGATCGACACATGCGGACCGAAGGTCTCTTCGCGGAACAGCGCCATCTGCTGCGTCACATGGTCCACGACGACGCCCTTCATGAGTGTGCTGGCGGTCTTCTCACCGCCGACCAGCACCTTCGCGCCCTGCGCCACCGCGGCGGCCACGAGCTGCTCGACATGATCGACCGTCGGCCGGCCCACCACCGACCCCAATACCACCTCGCCCTCGCGCGGATCACCCGAGGGCAACCCGGCGACCCGTTTGGCGAGCTTGGCCGCAAACTCGTCCGCCACCCTCTCATGGACCACGACCCGCTCGGTGGACATGCAGATCTGGCCGGAATTGGCGAAGGCGCCGAATACCGTGGCACTCACGGCCGCATCGAGATCGGCGTCGTCCAACACGATCAGCGGCGCCTTGCCTCCCAGTTCCAGCAGCACCGGCTTCAGGTACTTGGCGGCGGTCTGGGCCACGATCCGCCCCACGCGGCTCGAGCCGGTGAAGTTCACGCGGCGCACGGCCGGATGACCGATGAGGGCCTCCGACACCGCCGCGGCATCCTTGGCGTCATGGGTGATCACATTCACGACGCCCTCGCCCATCCCGGCTTCCTTCAGTACCGAGCCGATCAGACGGTGCGTCGCCGGACACACCTCCGAGGCCTTGAGCACCACGGTGTTGCCGCAGGCCAGGGGCATGGCGATGGAGCGCACGCCCAGAATGACGGGCGCATTCCACGGCGCGATGCCCAGACACACGCCGACCGGCTGACGAATGGCCATGGCCATCATGCCGGGTACATCCGAGGGCACGACCTCGCCGGTGATTTGCGTGGTCAGGGCGGCCGCCTCGCGCAGGATCAGTGCCGCGAAGTGGACGTTGAAATGCCCCCAGCCATTGGTACAGCCGGTCTCGGCCATCATCAGCGTTGCGAACTGGCCGGCGCGCGCTTCGAGCAGGTCGGCCGCCTTGTTGAGCTTGGCGCGGCGCGCGTTGGGGCCGAGCGCCGACCAGGTCGGGAAGGCCTTGGCGGCCGCCTCGGCCGCGGCGATGGCGTCCTCGACCTGCGCCGCGGCCGCCTTGGTGGCGACTTCACCGGAGAGCGGATTCAGCCGGTTGAACGTCGCGGCGCCCCTGGCGGCCACATCACGATCACCGATCAGCAGTTTTACGTCTTCCATTGCACGAATCTCCGTATTAATCCCGCGCTGTCACGCCAATTTGCCGACGGCGTCCGCCAGCGGATAGTCCGTCTGTGTCCGGGCGTACTCCACAAAGTAATCCAGCGCTGCCGGGTTCGCGACCGCATCGCGATTGGCGGCCTTGGCCGGCGGCGTACCGGCCAGTATGCGCCGCACCGGAACCTCCATCCGCTTGCCCGTCAGCGTGTAGGGGATGTCCGGTACCTGATAGATGATGTCCGGCACGTGCCGCGGTGAGTACTCCGAGCGCAGCTTGGCGCGGATCCGTTCGATCAGGCCCGCGTCCAGTGACTGGCCGCCGCGCAGCTTCACGAACAGCGGCATGAAGAATTTCCCGCCGGCCAGGTCCAGGTTGACGATCAACGAGTCTTCGATTTCCGGCAGCAGGGCGAGCGAGCGGTAGATCTCGGCGGTGCCGATGCGGATGCCATGGCGATTGAGCGTTGCGTCCGAGCGCCCCAGCACGAAACCGCCGAGACGCTCATTGATGCGAAAGAAGTCGCCCTGGCGCCAGACGCCGGGGAATTCGTCGAAGTAGGACTCCTTGTAGCGCTTGAAGTCCACATCGCCCCACAGGTAGATCGGCATCGAAGGCAGCGGGCGCGTCACGACCATCTCGCCCACTTCGTTGACCACGCTCTTGCCTTCGGTGTTGAACGCCGCGACCGCCACGCCCAGCAGCGGTGCCTGCATCTCACCGGCCCGCACCGGGAGGATGGGCACACCGCCGATGAAGCCGGAACAGATGTCCGTGCCGCCGCTGCCGTTCTGGACACTCATGTTGTCCTTCACGTTGAGGTAGAACCACTCCATCACTTCCGGCGTCACCGGCGAGCCGGCCAGCATCGCGATGCGCAGGTGCGGCAACTTGAATTTTTCCTTGGGCACTATCCCGGCCTTCTGCAGCAGCGTCACGTAACCGGGGTTCGCGCCGATCACGACCGCCTCGGTTTCCTCGTACATCCGCCACAGCGAGTCCGGTTCCGGATACATCAGGCTGCCGTCGTACAGCACCGGCACGACCTGTTTGAGCAACGAGCTCGCCAGGAAGTTCCACATCATCCAGCCGGTGGTGGTGTAGAAGAACAGACGCTCGCCGGCCTTCATGTCCATCTGGAAATTGAAGGCCTTCAATTGCTCGAGCAGGATGCCGCCCTGGCTGTGAACGATGGCCTTGGGCAAGCCGGTGGTGCCGGAGGAGAACAGGATCCACAGCGGGTGCGAAAAAGGCACCTGCTCGAATTTGAACTCCGAGCGGGGGACCGGGCGTGCCGCGAGCAGGTCGTCCCAGAAGACCGTCGGCTTGGCGAACGGCGTGCGGTCGGCGGTGTTCAGGTACGGCAGGCACACCACCTGTTCGAGCGAATCCAGTCCGTCGACGATCTGCGCAAGCTCCGGCCGGCGGTTGAACGGCTTGCCCCCGTACTGATAGCCGTCGACGCAGAACAGCACTTTCGGTGCCAGCTGCGCAAAGCGGTCGAGTACGCCGCGGGTTCCGAAGTCCGGACCGCAGCTGGTCCAGATGGCGCCGATGCTGGTGGTCGCGAGCATCGCGATGATGGCATGGGGTGAGTTCGGCAGATACGCCGCGATGCGATCACCGGGCACCACGCCCAGTCGCCGCAGCTGGGTGGCGAGGATGCGCACGGCGCCGCCCAGCTCCTGCCAGCTCATCGCCTTGAGCGCGGTGCGCTCATTGAAATAGAACAGCGCCGTCGCGTCGGGGCGCTCCGAGCGCAGCACGTTCTGGGCGTAGTTCAGGCGCGCCCCGGGGAACCAATCCGCGCCCGGCATCTCGCTGCGACCCAGCACCCGCTCGTAGGACACGGAGGCCTGCACATCGCAGTACTGCCACAGCGCGCCCCAGAAGGCTTCGATGTCATCGACCGACCAGTGCCAAAGATCCGCGTAATCGGTGAAATTCAGACCGCGATGCTGCCGCAGCCACTTCATGAAGTGCGCCAGGTTCGAGCCGGCCACCCATTCGGCGCTTGGCGTCCACAGCAGATCACCCTCTTTAACCATTGACAGCGGTACTCTTGGTAGTTGCGGGACGGCGAGCAGCCAAGCATAAAGCGTCAGGCCGTACTGGCGCTACGCCTGCACAGTACGCCCGGGAGCGTACCGGGCGTCTCTTCCCGGCGCGGCGCCCTGCCTCTAAGGTGGCATGAGATGTTCGCGGAGATAGCCCGATGTTGGATCCCCTGCCCTGTGCGACGTACGCGTTCGTTATGTCCATCACCCCCGGACCGAACAATGTGATGCTGACGGCCGCGGGCGCAAATTTCGGCTTGCGGCGCACCGTGCCGCACATCCTCGGAGTGACCTGCGGCTTCGCCTTCCTGGTGGCGGCCTCCTGTGGCGGACTGGGACTGCTGTTCACCCGCTTTCCCGAAGTGCATGCCGCGCTGCGCTGGGTAGGGGCCGCCTACCTGCTGTTTCTGGGCTGGCAGCTGCTGCGGGCCAAGGGCGGCGCGGTCGGCAGCGCCGGCAAGCCCGTGACCTTCTGGGAGGCCGCGGCCTTCCAGTTCCTCAATCCCAAGGCATGGGTCATCGCTCTGACCGCGGCCACGCTGTTTCTGCCGCCGCAGCTGGGCCAGTTCCTGGGGAGCAGCTATGTGGCCACGATCATCACGCTGGTCAATCTGCCCTGCATCACGGTCTGGGCCGTGTTCGGCAGTTCACTGGGACTGATCCTGACCCGTCCGGGCGCACGCCGGGCATTCAACTGGGTGATGGCGGTGGCCTTGGCCGCCACGGGCGTCATGATGGTCACCTGATGTTCGAGCTGGCCCGTGATTCAACGGTCCCGCTGGTGGACCAGATTGTCGGACGGCTGAGCGGACTCATCCAGGACGGCCAGCTCAGCGCCGGCACGCGCCTGCCATCGATTCGCAGGCTGGCAAGCCTTACCGGGGCGAGTCCGTTCACGGTCGTGGATGCGTATGATCGGCTGGTGGCCCGCGGCCTGATCGCCTCGCGCGCCGGGCGCGGCTTCTATGTGGCCGCGCGCGTCTCGGGCACGGCGGTTGCCGTCATTGAGGCCGTGCCGGATCCCGGATCCGATGCGCTGGCGCTGCTACATGCACTGTTTGCCGAACCCGCGCGGCTGATCGCGGCGGGGTCCGGATTTCTTCCCGACAGCTGGGTGCAGGAACTCACGACCAGCGCCGTGGTGTCGCGCGTGGCGCGCAGCCGCCGGCCTCAACTGTGGGCGACCTGTCCGCCCCAGGGACTGCGCGAATTGCGCGAGCAGGTCAGCGCCAAACTGCAGCGCCAGGGCATCGCCGCCGGCGTCGACAATCTGATGACGACCATCGGCGCCTCGCAGGGATTCGATCTGCTGTGCCGCAGCCTGCTCGCCCCCGGAGATGCCGTGCTGGTGGAGGATCCGGGATATTTCGTGCTGTTCGAACAGCTGCGCGCCCATCATCTGCGACTGATACCGGTGCCTCGACGCTGCGATGGACCTGACCTTGCGGCGCTGGAAGAGGCCTGTCGTACGCACCGTCCGCGCGCGTTCTTCGTCCAGACCCTGCTGCACAATCCTTCCGGCACGACCATGGACTCGGCCCGCGCCCATCGGCTGCTGTCGCTCGCCGAGCAGTATGGCTTCACGGTCATCGAGGATGACGTGTACGGTGACCTGTACGAAGGGACCGCGGTGCGCCTGGCGCAGATCGATGGTTTCCGACACGTGGTTCACGTGGGCAGCTTCACCAAGCTCATCGGGCCCGCGCTGCGCGTCGGCTACGTCGCCAGTCACCCGGCGCTCATCGCGGATCTGGTTCAGCGCAAGGTACTCTCGATCCTGTCCGGATCGACGCTCACCGAAGCCATTGTTGCCGAGGTGCTCGATGGCGGACGCTACCGCCGCCATATCGAGCAGGTGCGTACGCGCATCGCGCGGATGCGGGCCGACAGCCGCCGCGCGCTCGAGTCAGCGGGCGTCCGGTTCGACGGCGATGACGGCGCCGGCATTTTTCTCTGGGGCGAGGTCCCGCCAACGACGGATCTGGACCAGCTGGTGCGCACCGCCCGGGGCCGGGCCATTCTGTTGGCAAAGGGGGCGCTGTTCTCGCCCGCCAAGACGCACGTGCCGCGACTGCGGTTCAATGTCGCCTACAGCGCGGCACCCGAACTGACACGGTTCCTGAGTGAGGCTCTCGCGCCGGCGCTACTATAGCGCATGCTTGCGAAAATCCCGCCCGTCACCCGGGCCCTGCTGCTCACCAACGTGGGCATCTTCCTGCTGCAGCTGCTGATCGGACCGCAGCTGGAGCAGTGGTTCGCCCTGTGGCCGCCCGGCACGAACTTCGAGCCCTGGCAGCTTCTGACCTATGCCTTCCTGCATGAGGGCTTCCTGCATATATTTCTCAACATGTTCGCCCTGTTCATGTTCGGCACGCCGATCGAATCGTATCTGGGTGCACGGCGCTTCATACTTTTCTATTTCGTGTGTGTGCTGACGGCAGGCCTGACGCAGCAGACCGTCGCCATGTTCCAGCATTCCGATGCCGATACGATGGGGGCTTCCGGCGGCATTTTCGGACTGCTGCTGGCCTTTGCCATGTACTTTCCCCGAGCGCGAATCACGCTTATATTCCCGCCGATTCCGCTGCCCGCCTGGGCCTTCGTCTCGATTTACGGCCTGGTGGAATTGTTCCAGGGGGTCAGCGGCAGTGAACCCGGCGTCGCTCACTTTGCTCATCTGGGCGGTATGCTGGGCGCCGCGGCGATGATACTTTTCTGGCGCAGCAAGGATGCTCGGACTTAGTCTATGGCCCCACCATGATCAAAACTGAATCGCTCACCAAGCAATACGGGTCGCTCACGGCGGTGGATGCCGTGAGCTTCACGGTCTCACCGGGGGAGGTGCTGGGTTTCCTCGGCCCCAACGGCGCGGGCAAGACCACCACCATGCGCATGCTGGCCGGGTTCATCAACGCCACCTCGGGGCGCGCCAGCATCTGTGGTCACGACGTGGACAGCGATTCGCTCGCGGCGCGTGCCTGCCTGGGGTATCTCCCGGAAGGGGCCCCCGCCTACGGTGAGATGACGGTGCGCGATTTCCTGGACTTCATCGCGGCGCTGCGCCAATTGCATGGCAGCGCGAGGTCGCGCATCGACGCGGTCATCGAGCGTCTGCAGCTGCAGAGCGTGTTGAACCAGACCATTGAAACCCTGTCGAAAGGATTCCGGCGGCGGGTGGGCCTGGCGCAGGCCATCATGCACGATCCGCCGGTGTTGATATTGGATGAACCGACCGATGGGCTGGACCCGAACCAGAAGCACGAGGTGCGCACGCTCATCAACGACATGGCGGGCGACAAAACCGTGATCATCTCGACCCATATCCTCGAAGAGGTGGACGCCGTGTGCACGCGCGCCATCATCATCGCGCACGGCCGCATCGTGGCCGACGATACGCCGCAGGGGCTGGCGGCGCGTGCGCCCTCGGGGCGGCTCGATGACGTCTTCAGAACCATCACCGCTTAGGTTCACCGAACATGCGCAACGTCGGCATCATCATGCGCCGCGAGCTGGCCAGTTACTTCGCCACCCCGCTCGCCTACATCTTCCTGCTGATCTTCCTGGTGCTCGCCAACCTGTTCACCTTCTATCTGGGTGAATTCTTCGAGCGCGGCCAGGCGGATCTGAATCCCTTCTTCACCTACCACCCGTGGCTGTTCCTGTTCCTGATTCCGGCGGTATCGATGCGCCTGTGGGCGGATGAGCGGCGCACGGGCAGCATCGAACTGCTGATGACCCTGCCGGTGACGCTGTGGCAGGCGGTCGTCGGCAAGTTTCTGGCGGCGTGGCTGTTCACGGTGCTGGCGCTGGTGCTCACCTTCCCGCTGTGGATCACCGTCAACTACCTCGGCAGCCCCGATAACGGCGCGATCCTCGCGGCCTATATCGGCAGCATGCTCCTGGCCGCGGGCTTCTTGAGCATCGGATCGCTGGCCTCGGCGCTGACGCGCAACCCGGTGGTGGCCTTCATCGTCGGCATCGCCGCCTGCTTCGTGTTCCTGGTCGCCGGCTTTCCGCTGGTGCTCGACGCCTTTCGCGGCTGGGCCCCGCAGTTTGTGGTGGACGGCATCGGCGCGCTCGGGTTCCTCACGCACTACGAGGCCATCTCAAAGGGGGTCATCGACATCCGCGACCTGATCTATTTCGCGCTGCTCATCACCTGGTTCCTGCTGGCCACCGCCGTCGTGCTCGACGTGCGCAAGTCCGAATGATCCTCAAGGGCGATTCACGATGAAACGTTCAACCCTGGGAAGCGGTACGCTGATCGCGCTGGCGCTGCTGTTCGCCGGCATCACGCTGCTGGGCGGCTACGCGCTGCGCGGCTGGCGCATCGATCTCACCCAGAATCATCTGTTCACGACCGCACCCGGCACCGATCGCATTCTCAAGGGGCTCAAAGAGCCCATCAACCTGTACTTCTTCTACAGTGCCGCGACCGGCAGCCAGTACCCACAGGTGGCGAGCTACGCCAATCGCGTGCGCGACCTGTTGCGCGAATTCGAATCCCGCTCCGGCGGCAAGGTTCATCTGCACTTCATCGATCCGCAGCCCTTCTCGGCCGACGAGGATCGCGCGGCCGAACTGGGCGTGCACTCGGTCAACGTCGGCGGCAACGCCGCCAACGCGCTGTACTTCGGGCTCGCGGGGACCAACTCCACCGATGGTCACGCCGCCATCGACTTCTTTGATCCCAACAAGGGCGAGTTCCTGGAGTACGATCTGTCGAAGCTGGTGTACCAGCTGAGCGGCGCGAAGCGTCCGGTCATCGGCTGGTTGTCGGAGTTGCCGATGAGCGGCGGCTTCGACCCGAACACCGGTCAGCCGCGCGCGGCCTGGGTGGTGCTGGATCAGATCCAGCAGGTCATGGACGTGCGCATGCTCGACGGCAACGTCGGCAGCATCGACCCGGCAATCAATGTCCTGGTGCTGGTGCATCCCAAGCACCTCTCGACCGCGGCACAGTTCGCGATCGATCAGTTCGCGCTGCGCGGCGGCCATATCCTGCTGTTCGTGGACCCGCTGGCTGACCAGGATCCGGCGGGCGCCGATCAATCCAATCCGGCGGCCGCGTTGACCGCCGATCGCTCCTCGCACCTGGAGACCCTGCTCGGCGCCTGGGGGGTGGACTTCGATGCACACCAGGTAGTCGCGGATTCGCGTTACGCCATGAGCGTCACGGTGCGTGAGGGCCAGGAGCCCGAGCGCCACCTGGGGGTGTTGGGGCTGGATGCCTCGGCCATGAACCCGAAGGATGTGATCACCGAGGGTCTCTCCAACATCAATCTCGCCACGGCCGGTCATCTGACCTTGCACAAAGGCGCGACCGTCAGCTTCGAGCCGCTGCTGTTCTCGAGCAGCGAAGCACAGCTGATGCCGGTGTCTCGCTTCCTCGAGCTGCAGGACCCGGCGACGCTGTTCGATGGTTTTCATGCCACCGGCGAGCACTACACACTCGCGGCCCGCGTCAGTGGCAACATCACCACCGCCTTCCCCGGCGGGCTGCCGCAGGGCGTGACGCTCGCTCCCGGGGCCAGTTTGCTGACCCATTCCACCAAGCCCCTGGAGCTGATCGTCGTGGCTGACACCGATGTGCTGTCGGACTACCTGTGGGTGCATGCCCAGGAGCTGGCCGGACAGCGGATCGCCCAGCCGTTCGCCAACAATGGCGATCTGGTCGCCAATGCGTTGGACAATCTCGCCGGCAGCGATGATCTGATTTCGATTCGCGGCCGCGCGACCTACCAGCGTCCCTTCGCGCGCGTGGAAGCACTGCGGGCGCGGGCCGATGAGCGCTTCCGCGACAAGGAGCAGGAGCTGGAGAAGCAGCTGCACGCCACCGAGGACCAGCTCGCGGCCCTGCAGTCCCAGCGCGCGGATCGTGGCGTCGCCATCCTCACGCCCGATCAGGAACAGGCGCTGACGCGCTTCCAGGCCGAGAAGCTGCGCATCCGCAAGGATCTGCGCGGTGTGCGCCTGGGACTCGACCAGGACATCACACATCTGGGCAACTGGATGAAGTTCATCAACATCATTCTGGCGCCGGTGCTGTTTACCGTCATCGCGGTGCTGCTCGGTCTGTGGGTGCGCCGACGGCACCAGCGCGGCGCGCGGTCATGATCCGGCCGGCCCAGGTTCTGACGCTGATCGTCGCCGGCTGCGCAGTCGCGGGAGTCGGGCTTTGGCTCGTGTCGCGGCACAACTCCGATACCGCTGCCGATGCGAGCGGCCAGGTCCTGCCCCTGCAGCGGAACGATCTGAATGCCGTGACGCGCCTCTCGATCTTCAAGGGCGATGGCAGTCGCACGACCCTCAACCGGGATGCCACCCGCTGGCTGGTCGCCGAGCGCGGCTATCCGGCCGATACCGGCCAGGTGCGCAAACTGCTGCTGGATCTGGCCGCGCTGAGGATCGAAGAACAGAAAACCTCAGATCCGACGTTGTATTCGAAGCTGGGAGTCGAGGATCCGCGCGGCGCGCAGTCGGCCAGCACCGGGCTCGACATCGGACTCAACGCCAAGACCTTGAGTCTCATCGTCGGCAAGACTTCGGGCACCGGATCGGTGTTCGTCCGCCTCGCCGGTGCAGCCCAGAGCCTGCTCGCAAGTCCGCAGCTGACACCGGATGCTGATCCGCGCCATTGGCTGGATCGTTCCATCCTCGACATCGCAGCGGACCAGGTCGTCGAAATCGATCTGAAGGTCCCGGGTGGGCCGGACTACGTCATCAAGCGTTCCGGCACGACCGCCGGCGCCGACCTGGTCGTCACTCCCATCCCCAAGGGCCGGGAGCTTTCCGATCCCAGCGCGCCCGCTGCCCAGGCCGGTGCGCTCGCCGGGCTGCAGCTGGATGATGTCCGCAAGGCCGGCACGCTCACGCCCACCGCCAGCGCGATTTTCCAGACCCGCGATGGCGTGACGCTCACGATCGCCGGTCTGCAGCAGGGCGCGACGCGCTACCTCACGGTCGTGGCAAGCGCGAACGCGTCCGCGGCCCGGCAGCGCGTCCAGGATCTCAACAGCCGCCTCGGTGGTTGGGAGTTTGAGGTGCCCGGCTATCGCTACGACGGTATATTCCGCCCCCTCGAGCAGTTGCTGAAGCCCAAGCCGGCGCCAGCCCCGAAGGCAGCCCCGAAGGCGACCGGCAACCCGGGCAAGGCCACGCCGCTGCAGAGTCATTGAAGGAGATTCCCATTAGCAAGCATGTCGCGGTGCGCGAGATCGCACGACCGGACCCGGACGTCTGCAAGGCGCTGGGCACTTATGGGGTGGCCACGGTTCATGAGGCACAGGAGCGCATCGGTCTGCTCGCGTCCTACATGCGGCCGATCTATGCCGGCAAGTCGATCGCGGGTCCGGCCGTCACGGTGTCCTCCCCGCCCGGGGATAACTGGATGATTCACGTCGCCGTGGAGCTGTGCAAGCCGGGGGATATCCTGGTGGTGGCGCCCACCTCACCGTGCGAGGACGGCTACTTCGGCGATCTGCTGGCGACCTCGCTGCAGGCGCATGGCGTTCAGGCGCTGATCATCGACGCCGGGGTGCGCGATGTGGCGACCCTCAAGCAGATGGACTTCCCGGTGTGGAGCAAGGCGATCTACGCCCAGGGCACCATCAAGGCAAGCCTCGGGTCCGTCAATGTGCCGGTGATCTGCGCCGCCCAACTGATCAATGCGGGCGATGTCGTGGTCGCCGACGATGATGGCGTGTGCGTGGTGCGCTGCAATGATGCGGCGAAAGTGGCGCAGGCAGCCGCCAAGCGGGCCGCGGCCGAGGAAGACAAGCGCAAGCGCCTCGCCTCGGGGGAGCTGGGAATGGATATCTACAAGTTCCGCGAGAAACTGGCGGCGCTGGGCCTGGAATACCAATGATCCGGAACTGCTGCCGCGGCGCTCCTGCTCGCGGCAGCAGTCAGTGAACGACGCGCCGCCGCTTCAGCCGCGTCCTTCCTTCTTGGCGCGCTTGGCCGCGCGCTTCTCTTCCAGCGTCTTGGTCGGCTTCTTCTTTTCCTCTTTCTTACGATCCATGCCCTTGCTCATGTCGTCGCTCCTTTGTTGGGTGATCGGAAACTGTAGCCGAAGATACCCCAACCTACAGAAATGCTTCCAGGCCCCTCATCTCACCCGCGAAGTGTTGCCCGTGGTCCGGCACTTCCCGGACCCAGCGGAAATCCTGGTCCTCGTACCCCGGTGAGACCGTGCAGCCGACCAGCATGTACTCGCCCAGACAGTGGGCGGCCTGCCAGCTGCCGGCCGGAATGACCGCGACCTGCACCCCGTCACCCGTCACCGCATCCAGCCGATAGCGGATGAGCTTGCGCGTGACCGGGTCGTAGCAGAACAGCTCGGAGGGCGCTCCGTGATAGAAGTGCCAGATCTCATCGGACCGTACGACATGCCAGGGGCTCGCCCGAGCGTGCTCGAGCAGGTAGTAGATCGTCGTGACGGCGCTGCGTCTGCCCTGTGGCGCCTGAACCTCGGTGGCGGACTTGTAGGCCTGGCGGAACCAGCCGCCTTCCTGATGGGGCTCCAGTTGCAGCTTCGCGATCAGTTCCTTGGGCGTCGGCTTCATCACTTAGTCTCCTTGAGGGCCGGCAGGGCGTGCCGCCCGATCTGCCGTTGCAGAACATCCTGCTCCAGGGCCCCCTCCCAGCGCGCCACCACGATCGTGGCCAGGCTGTTGCCCACCAGATTGACGAAGGTCAGCGCCTCGGCAAGCAGCCGGTGGATCCCCAGCACGAGCGCGATGCTCGCCACCGGGATGCTGCCGACCGAGCCGAGGGTCGCGGCCAGCACCACGAACGCCGCACCGGCCACCCCGGCGGCTCCCTTGGAGGTCAAAAGCAGCACGCCCAGGATGATCAGCTGATCGGACAGGCCCAGCGTGGTATCGGTCGCCTGCGCCAGGAATACCACGACCGTCGCCAGATACAGGCAGGTGCCGTCGAGATTGAACGAATAGCCGGTGGGCACGACCAGGCCGACGACGGTGTCTTCGCAGCCCAGCACCCGCAGCTTGCGCATCAGCTGCGGCAGCACCGTTTCGGTGGAGGTCGTGGCCGCGACGATCACGATTTCCTCGCGAATGTAGCCCATCAGGCGCCACAGGCTGATCCCGCACCACCAGCTGACCGCACCGAATACCACGATCACGAACACGGCCGACACACCGTAGAGCGTCAGGATCAGGCGCGCCAGCGCCACCAAGGAATCCGTACCGAAGCGCCCGACTGTGAAGGCCATGGAACCAAACGCACCCAGTGGCGCGACCCACATGACGATGCCGACCAGGCGGAAGAACACTTCGCGCACGCTGTCGATCAACTCCTGCACGGGGCGTCCGCGCTCGCCGCAGGCGGCCAGTCCGGCGGCGAACAACACCGAGACGAACAGCACCGGCAGCACTTCCGTGTGTGCGAAAGCATCCACGAAGGTCGTCGGGATGATCTCGAGCAGGAACTGGGCGACACCCTGCGCGTGCGCCTTGGCGGTGTACTGACTCACCGCCTGCGCATCGAGCGAGTGGGCGGCGACATGCATCCCCGCGCCCGGTCGCAGCACGTTGACCGCCACCAGCGCCAGCACCAGCGCCAGCGTGGTGATGACTTCGAAATAGATCAGCGCCTTCAGTGCCACGCGCCCCACCCGGCGCATGTCGTTCATGGCGGCGACCCCGTGCACCACCGTGCAGAAGATCACCGGCGCGATGAGCATGCGTATCAGCGCGATGAAGGCATCGCCCAGCGGCTTCATGTCGGCGCCGAGCTTCGGCCACCAGTGGCCGAGCGCGATGCCCGCCAGCATCGCCAGCAGCACCTGCACCCATAATTGTTTGAGTACCCCCACGCCGATCTCCTTCATGGTCCGGTCTGCAGCAACTCCGGCCGCGGCGGCGACCACGGCGCTGACAGGCCATCGCAGGCCGCCGGCGGCTGCGTCAGCAGCTGCGAGAATCCCCGGCCGCGCACGTCCCCGAAACGCAGATCGCCCAGCCACCAATCCGCGCCCTCCGCGCTCGCGAGCGGTACGCGCGCGAACTGCATGAACGCCCGCGCGCGACACTGGGTCAGCGCGAGGCGCGCAATCGCGTCCGCCGGCATCGAGAACTGCTGCAACCACTGGATGCCGGTGGTGGCGGCGGCCGGAACGCGCTC
>Ga0210391_10002138_pt1 | contig 17307 bp, 31 predicted proteins | sample IncBWC12OmetaG_FD_160573 | JGI IMG/M metagenome (GOLD analysis project Ga0210391, IMG submission 160573) | Forest soil microbial communities from Barre Woods Harvard Forest LTER site, Petersham, Massachusetts, United States - Inc-BW-C-12-O ... | reverse complement strand
GGAAACGGCGCAGACGCTCATCTCCGGGATGGGCGAGTTGCACCTGGAAATTATCGTCGATCGCATGCTGCGCGAGTTCAAAGTCGACGCCAATATCGGCAAGCCGCAGGTCGCCTACCGCGAAACCATCAAGCGCGCGTCCGAAGCCGAGGGCAAGCTGGTTCGCCAGAGCGGCGGTCACGGCCAATACGCCGTGGTCGAGCTGCGCATCGAGCCGCTCCCGAAGGGCGGCGGATTCGAATTCGAGGACGGCACCAAGGGCGGCTCGATTCCGCGCAACTTCATCCCGGCGGTCGAAGACGGCGTAAAAGAAGCGATGGAGAACGGCGTGCTGGCCGGCTATCCGATGGTCGATATCAAGGCCACCGTTATCGACGGCAAGTATCACGACGTCGATTCATCGGAACTCGCGTTCAAGATTGCCGGCTCGATGGCTTTCAAGGAAGGCTGCGAACGGGCCGAGCCGATTCTGCTCGAACCGGTGATGGAGGTCGAGGTCGTCACGCCGCAGGAGTTCATGGGCGAGGTGATCGGCGACTTAAGCGGGCGCCGCGGCAAGATTCTCGACATGGAAAATCGCGCCGGCGCGCAGGTCATCGAGGCTCGCGTCCCGCTCGCGACGATGTTCGGTTACGCGACGCGGCTGCGCTCGATGACGCAGGGCCGCGCCACTTACACGATGCAGTTCGGCGCGTATGAACCCGTGCCAAAAAATATTTTAGAAGAGTTGATGGCGCGCGGCACCGACGACGAGAAGAAGCGCGCATAACGACTCATGAGCAACGCGCTCAATCGGAGGTTACGTTAATGGGAAAAGCTAAATTTGAACGCAATAAGCCGCACGCCAACGTCGGCACTATCGGTCATATCGATCACGGCAAAACGACTTTAACCGCGGCGATTACCAAGGTTCTCGCCTCGAAGAAGCTCGCGACCTTCACGGCGTTCGATCAGATCGACAAGGCGCCCGAGGAGAAAGAGCGCGGCATCACGATTTCGATCGCGCACGTTGAGTACGAGACGACCAAGCGCCACTATGCGCACGTCGATTGCCCGGGACACGCCGATTACATCAAGAACATGATCACCGGCGCCGCCCAGATGGACGGCGCAATCCTCGTGGTCGGCGCCAACGACGGCCCGATGCCGCAGACGCGCGAGCATATCCTGCTCGCCTACCAGGTCGGCGTGCCGTCGATCGTCGTCTTCATGAACAAGGTCGATATGGTCGACGATCCTGAGCTGCTCGACCTGGTCGAGCTAGAAGTCCGCGACTTGCTGACCAAGTACAATTTCAAGGGCGACGACGTTCCCGTCATTCGCGGCAGTGCGCTCAACGCGCTCAACTGCGGATGCGGCAAGCCCGACTGCCCCAACTGCAAGCCGATTCTTGATCTGATGGATGCGGTCGACAGCTACATCCCGCAGCCCGTGCGCGAGACCGAAAAGCCGTTCCTGATGCCGGTCGAAGACGTGTTCTCGATCTCCGGCCGCGGCACCGTCGTGACCGGCCGCGTCGAGAAGGGCAAAGTCAAAGTCGGCGAGGAAGTCGAAATCGTCGGCTTCAAGGACACCAGCAAGACCACGGTCACCGGGGTCGAGATGTTCCGCAAGCTGCTCGACGAAGGCCAGGCCGGCGATAACATCGGCGTGCTGCTGCGCGGACTCAAGCGCGAAGACGTCGAGCGCGGACAGGTGCTTGCGAAGCCCGGCTCGATCACGCCGCACACTAACTTCGAAGCGTCGGCGTACATCCTGACCAAGGACGAAGGCGGCCGCCACACGCCGTTCTTCACCGGCTATCGCCCGCAGTTTTACTTCCGCACCACCGACGTCACGGGCGTGCTGACCCTGCCCGAGGGCACCGAGATGGTGATGCCGGGCGACAACATCAAGATCCTTGGCGAACTGATCACGCCGGTCGCGATGGACGAAGGCTTGCGCTTCGCTATCCGCGAGGGTGGCCGCACGGTCGGCGCCGGCGTCGTTTCGAAGATATTGAAGTAAGCGACTGAGAAGAGAAACGGACACTGAAGAATCGTGCGAAATCGAGCAGGGATGGAGCGGAGCGCTGAGCGAATCGGGCGCGGTATTTTCTAGATGAACGACAAGATACGCATACGCCTCAAGGCGTACGACTACCGCCTGCTCGATCAGTCGGTGCGCGAAATCGTGGACACCATCCGGCGCACAGGCGGCCGCGTGGCCGGCCCGATTCCGCTGCCGACTCGCATAGAGCGCTTCACCGTCAACCGCTCGCCGCACGTCGACAAGAAGTCGCGCGAGCATTTTGAGATACGAACGCATAAACGTCTGCTCGACGTCCTCGAGCCGACCCAGCAGACTATCGACGCGCTGGGCAAGCTCGACCTCGCCGCCGGCGTGGACGTCGAAATCAAGCTCGAGTAGAGACCGATGCTGACCGGATTGATTGGAAAAAAAATCGGGATGACTCAGATGACCGACGCCGCCGGCCGCGTTCGCGCGGCCACGGTCTTGACGCTCGGGCCATGCACCGTCTCGCAGGTGAAGACCGCCGCGACTGACGGCTATGACGCCGTGCAGGTGACGTTCGGCAAGCGCAAGCTGAGCCGCGTGACGGGAGCAGTGCGCGGCCATTTCGCAAAGGCCAACGTCGCGGCCGGCATCAAGTCGGGCGAGTTCGAACGCCGCGGCGAAGCCGAGCTGACGCTTGGACAGCCGATCGCGGCCTCCGACGTGTTCAAGGTCGGCGACCAGGTCGACGTAACCGGCGTGTCGAAAGGTCATGGCTACGCCGGCGTCATCAAGCGCCATCACTTCTCCGGCTTCCCCGGCTCACACGGTACCCACGAGTATTTCCGCCACGGCGGCTCGATCGGGAACCGCTCCTACCCCGGGCGCGTGCGCAAGGGCATGCGGATGGCGGGGCAGATGGGCAACGCGACCGCCTGCATCCTCAACCTCGAAGTGCTCGAGATACTTGCCGACGACAACGCGGTGGTCGTGTCGGGCGCCGTGCCCGGCCCCGACGGCGCTTTGCTCGTCGTCCATCACGCGGCTCGCCCGCGCAAGCGCTCAAATGTGAAGGTGACGGTCAGTGCCTGAGCGCAAAGAAAAAAGAGAAGCTCAATCGCCAGTGAAGCTGCCGCTGTACTCGGCCGCGCACGAAAGGGTCGGCGAGCTCGAAGTGGCAGGCGCAGTCTTCGGCCGCGACGGCGACGTATCCTTGCTCCACGAAGCAGTGCGGATGCAGCTCGCCAATCGGCGCTCCGGCACCGCGTCGACCAAGACCAAGGGACTCATCTCGGGCGGCGGCCGCAAGCCGTGGCGGCAGAAGGGCACTGGCCGCGCGCGCGCAGGCTCGACTCGGTCGCCAATCTGGCGTCATGGCGGAACGATCTTCGGACCGCAGCCGCGCGACTATTCGTACAAAATGCCGAAGAAAGCCTGGCGCGCCGCGCTATGCCTCGCGATTTCCGATCGCGCCAAGAACGGCAAGCTGTTCATCGTCGAGTCGCTCGATCTGTCGGAGCCGAAGACCAAGGCGGCGAAGGCTGCGCTCGGCAAGCTCGGCGTCGAGCACGCGCTGATCGTGACGGGCGAGAACGACGGCAAGTTTTTTCTCGCCGCGCGCAACCTCGCTGCGCATAAAGTTCTCGCGATTGAAGGCCTCAATGTTTACGACGTGCTCAATTACCGGGAACTCGTGATGACGAGTGAGACCGCCAAGGCGATCGAAGCCCGTTTTTCGGGAGAAGCGAAATGAGCAGTCCCGAGAGCCTGATTCTCGCGCCCATCATCACCGAGAAGGGCACTATGGCCAGCGAAAAGGCCGGCCAGGTGCTGTTCCGCGTGCGCCCCGGTGCGAGCAAGGACAAAATTCGCGAGGCCGTCGAGCATCTGTTCCACGTCACCGTGACCAAAGTTCGCACGTCGAACTTCATGGGCAAGGAACGGCGCAAAGGCGCAATCAAGGGTCGCCAGAGTGATTGGAAGAAGGCTTACGTAACTCTGAAAGAAGGCGACAAGATCGAGTTCTTCGAAGGTCTATAGGAACATGGCAGTCATTCAGCTAAATCCGCGCACGCCCGGGCAGCGCTTCATGCAGATAGCGGACTTCTCCGAGCTCACGAAGAAGGAGCCCGAGAAGAGCCTGCTGGTTCCGGTCAAGCGGACTGGCGGACGCAATAATCGCGGACGCATGACCTCGCGTCATCGCGGCGGCGGGCACAAGCGCCGTCTGCGGCTGATCGATTTCAAGCGCAACCGCGATGGCATTCCGGCGGTCGTCGCCGCGCTCGAATACGATCCGAATCGCTCGGCCAATATCGCGCTGCTGCATTACGCCGACGGCGTGAAGACTTACATCCTCGCGCCTGACGGTTTGAAAGTTGGCGCCAAAGTCGAATCGGGCGAGAACGCCGACATCAAGCCCGGCAACGCGCTGATGCTCAAGAACATTCCGCTCGGCACCGTCGTGCACGCGATCGAGATGAAGCCGGGCGCCGGCGCCAAGCTTGCGCGCGGCGCGGGCGTGCAGGCGCAGTTGATGGCGAAAGAAGGTAAGATGGCGCTGCTCAAGCTGCCCTCGGGCGAGCAGCGGATGGTGCAGGCCGATTGCCGCGCGACCATCGGCCAGGTCGGCAACCTCGATCACGAAAATATCTCGATCGGCAAGGCCGGGCGCTCGCGATGGCTCGGCAAGCGCGGCCATGTGCGCGGCGTCGCGATGAATCCCGTTGACCATCCGCACGGCGGTGGCGAGGGCAAGTCGAAAGGTAACCATCCGCAGTCGCCGTGGGGCCAGCCCGCCAAGGGATACAAGACGCGCAAGAAGCAGCCGTCGGACAATTTGATCGTCAGCCGCCGGCCGAAGGGAAAGCATTAGAAGGTTATGGCCAGGTCACTGAAAAAAGGTCCGTTCGTCGACGGGCATCTGCTGAAAAAAGTCACCGTCGCGACCGCCTCGGGCGACAAGCGCATCATCAAGACCTGGTCGCGGCGCTCGATGATCACGCCCGACATGATCGCGCTGACTTTCGCCGTCCACAACGGCCACAAGTTCATCCCGGTGTACTGCACGGAGAACATGGTCGGTCACAAGCTCGGTGAATTCTCGCCGACGCGCACCTTCCACGGCCACGCCGGCGATCGCAAGGGCGAAGTAAAGCAATCATCCGCGCCGGCGGCACCGCCTCCGGCGGCCAAGGCGTAAGCGGGGAAAGTAGTTAGAGTCATGGAATCGATATCGCGAACCCGCTTCATCAGAATTTCGCCGCGCAAGCTGCATCTTGTGTGCGAGTTGATCGTCGGCAAGAAAGTCGATCAGGCGTTGTCGATTCTGGAGTTCACGCCCAAGAAGGCGGCGCGCTTCGTCTCGAAGACGCTGCTGGCCGCAATCGCCAACGCACGCGATCAGCAGAACGTCGACGAGGACAAGTTGTTCGTAAAGCGCGCGACCGCCGACACCGGGCCGACCTGGAAGCGCTCGATTGCGCGCGCACATATGCATTCGACGCCGATCCATAAACGCACCAGCCATCTCACGGTAATCGTGGACGAGCGGGCGTCCTGAGGTCTCCTATGGGACAGAAAGTACATCCGCGCGGTTTTCGCCTCGGCATCATCGAGAGCTGGGACTCACGATGGTACGCGAGCCACGACTACGCCAAGTTGCTGCACGAAGATTTGAAGCTGCGTGAGTTCATCAAGAAGCGGCTCTACCACGCCGGCATCTCGCGCATTGAAATCGAGCGCATGGCCAACAAGGCCAAGATAAATATTTACACGGCGCGCCCGGGTATTGTCATCGGCAAGAAGGGCGCCGAAATCGACAAGCTCAAGCTCGATATCCAGAAGCTGATGAAAGGGCGCGACTCATTCATCAACATCCACGAAGTGCGCCGTCCCGATCTCGATCCGCAGCTGGTCGCCGAGAATATCGCGCTTCAGCTCGAACGCCGCGTCGCCTTTCGCCGCGCGATGAAAGAAGCGGTGACGCGCGCGATGCGGATGGGTGCGCAGGGCGTCAAGGTCCGCGTGGCGGGACGCCTCGGCGGAGCGGAAATCGCGCGCCAGGAATGGTATCGCGAGGGCCGGGTGCCGCTGCAGACGCTGCGCGCCGACGTGGCCTACGGCTTTGCCGAAGCGCGCACGACCTACGGCCAAATCGGCGTTAAAGTCTGGATTTTCCGCGGCGAAGTGTTGACTCGCAAAGACGCAGACGCAAAACGCGCAGGAACGCCTGTGCAGGCGAATTGACGAAGTAAGATGCTCGCACCAAAAAAAGTCAAATGGCGCAAGATGATGAAGGGCCGCGTCCGCGGCGCCGAGTCGCGCGGCCTCACGCTGGCCTTCGGCGACTACGGCCTCAAGTCGCTCGAGACTTGCCGCATCGACACGCGCGCGCTCGAGGCCGCTCGTATCGCGCTCACGCGCCATATCAAGCGCGGCGGCCGCGTCTGGATTCGCGTGTTTCCCGACAAGCCTTTCACCAGGAAGCCGGCCGAAACCCGCATGGGCAAAGGCAAGGGCTCGCCCGAAGGATGGGTTGCGTGCGTGAGGCCGGGCCGGATTCTGTTCGAGATGGAAGGCGTCGATTACGCGACGGCGAAAGAAGCGATGCGCCTGGCGGCGCACAAGCTGCCGATTAAAACAATAATGATCCAGCGCGAGGAGGGTGGCCTTGGAGCTTGACGAACTGAGGCAGATGACCTCGCCGGATTTGCAGGTCAAGGAACGCGAGGCGCGCGAGGAAATCTTCCGCCTGCGCCTGAAGCTGCGCACCAATCAGCTCGACAATCACGCGGGCTATCGGCGTGCGCGTCGCGAGCTGGCGTTGATCATGACGCTGCTCGGCGAAAAGTCGCGCGGCGAGAACAAAACTACGAAGAAGGCAAGTTAATGCGCGAGCGAATTAAACGGCGCGAAGGGACTGTGGTCTCCGCCAAGATGACCAAGACCGTGGTGGTCAAGGTCGATCGCATGGTCGAGCACGCCCTCTACGGCAAGCGCGTCCGCCGCAGCACCAGGTTCATGGCGCACGACGAACGCGGCGAATGCAAGGAAGGCGATCGCGTGCAGATTATCGAGTCGCGTCCGCTCTCGAAGAACAAGCGCTGGCGCGTCAGCCGCGTTCTCAAAAAGGCCGCGGGGTAGGGCGTCGACGATGGTACAGGTTCAAACGGTTCTGGATGTCGCCGATAATTCGGGCGCCCGCAAGGTGATGTGCATCAAGGTGCTCGGCGGCTCCAAGCGCCGGTATGCGTCGGTCGGAGATGTGATCGTGGTCGCAGTCAAAGAAGCGATTCCCAACGCCAAGGTCAAAAAGGGCGACGTCTCGCGCGCGGTGATCGTGCGCACGGCGAAAGAAATCAGCCGCGACGACGGCAGCTACATCCGCTTCGACGGCAACTCGGCCGTGCTGCTCGACAAGGATCACGAACCGATCGGCACGCGCATCTTCGGCCCGGTAGCTCGTGAGCTGCGCGCGAAAAAGTTTTTGAAGATAATCTCGCTCGCGCCGGAGGTGCTGTGATGGCGTCGGCGAAATACAAGATTAAGAAGAATGACACCGTGATGGTCGTCACCGGCCGCGACCGCGGCAAAACCGGCAAGGTGATGCGAGTGCTGCCGGAGCGCGGCCGCGTCGTCATCGAGCGGCTCAATATCGTCAAGCGGCACAGCAAGCCGCGCGGCGCGCAGAGCCCCGGCGGAATCGTCGAGAAGGAAGCGCCGATCGACATTTCGAACGTCATGATTTTTTGCGATCGATGCAACGCACCGGTCCGCGTCGGCGTCAAAACTGCCGCCGACGGCGCGAAGACCCGCGTCTGCCGGCGTTGCGGAGAAACCATAGGTAACGACTGATGGCTGACAAGAAGGAAAAGCCGGACAAGGCCGAGCAAGCGGCGAAGGCCGAGCAGACCGCCAAAACCGACGCCGCGGCCAAGGCCAAGCGCGAAGGCAAGGCCCGCCAGGCTCAGCAGAAGCAGGCCGCCGAAGAAGCGAAAGCTTCCGCCGCGGCGCCGCTGCCGCCTGAGCCCAAGCTGCCCGCCCGTCTGCGCGTTCGCTTCGAGAACGAGATCGCGCCCGCACTGATGCGCGATCTGAAAATCGACAACAAGATGCGGGTGCCGCGGCTCGAGAAGATCACTATCAACATGGCGCTGCAGGAAGCGCGCGACAACGTCAAGATTCTCGACTCGGCGCTCGAAGAATTGAAAGTCATCAGCGGACAGAAGCCGGTGCTGACGCGCGCGCGCAAGGCCATCTCGAACTTCAAGCTGCGCCAGGGCATGCCCATCGGCGTGATGGTCACGCTGCGCCGCGAAAAGATGTGGGAGTTTTTCGATCGGCTCGTGAATATCTCGCTGCCGCGCGTGCGCGACTTTCGCGGCGTCAGCGACAAGGCTTTCGACGGCCGCGGCAACTACTCGCTCGGCCTGAAGGAACATACGATTTTCCCCGAACTCAATCTCGACAAGGTCGAGAAGGTTAAGGGTCTGACGATTTCGATCACCACCACGGCGCGCAGCGACTTCGAGGGTCTGACCCTGCTGCGCGCGCTCGGGATGCCGATGCGCGGCGCCGCCGAGCGCGAAGCTGACGCCGCCAAAGCGGCCGCAGTCGCGCAGGCTCACGCCGCCGCCAGGGCCGCGGTGGCAGCGGCTGCAACGCCGCCATCGACGCCGGAGCAGGGAGCATAAGGATTATCTGAATGGCGAAAACGTGCCTGCGGGTTAAGGCAGCCCGCAAACCAAAATTTAAAGTGCGCGCGTATAATCGCTGCCCGCTATGCGGCCGCGCGCGCGCCTACTATCGGCGTTTCAAGATGTGCAGGTTGTGCCTGCGCAAATATGCGCTCGACGGCAAGTTGCCGGGCGTCATCAAGGCGAGCTGGTAAAAGAGTTAATCATGTCGCAGACCGATCCGATCGCAGAATTGCTAACGCGAATCCGCAACGCGATGCGCGCGCGGTACAACGAACTCACGCTGCCGCATTCACGCCTGCGCGAGGCGATTTGCCGCGTGCTGATGGCCGAGGGCTTTCTCGCCGGCGTCGAAGTCGGCGGCGAGGCGCCGAAGAAAATGCTCGCGCTCAAATTGCGCTATTCGCCGGCCCGCGAGTCCGTCATTCGCGGCATCGACCGCATCAGCAAGCCGAGTAATCGCCGCTATGCCGGCGCCGCCGAAATCGGCAAGGTGCGCGGCGCGATGGGCGTGCAAATCGTCTCGACTCCGCTCGGCGTGATGACCGGGCGTGAGGCGCGGCGGCGCAAAGTCGGCGGCGAAATTCTTTGCAGGGTTTGGTAATCGAACAATGTCGCGCATAGGAAGACTGCCGATTCATCTCGACAAGAGCGTCAAGGCCACGGTCGCCGGCTCGATCCTCAAGGTCGAAGGCCCCAAGGGCAAGCTCGAGCTAAAGCTGCATCCCGGCTACACGGTCGAGATCAAGGATTCTGAAATCGTCGTGAAGCGCTCCGGCGACACCAGCGGCGAGCGCGCGCTCCACGGCCTCATGCGCAAGCTGATCGCCAACATGGTCGAGGGCGTAGGCAAGGGCTTCACCCGCGTGCTCGAGATTAACGGCGTCGGCTATCGCGCCGAAGCCAAGGCCCAGCAAGTGAATCTCACGCTCGGCTATTCTCATCCGATCGTCTATCAGCTGCCGCCCGGCGTCACCGCCAAAGTCGAGAAGCAGGTGACCGTCACGCTCGAGAGCGCCGACCGCCAACTGCTCGGCACCGTCGCCGCGCAGATTCGCGAGCTCCGTCCGCCCGAACCGTACAAGGGCAAGGGAATCAAGTACGCGACCGAGACGATTCGCCGCAAGGCCGGCAAGGCCGCGGCTGGATCGACCTCGGCCTAGAGGTTAGTTGCGATTATGGCTCTGGAACGATCAGAAAAACGCAAGCTGCGCCAGGGACGGGTGCGGCGCAAGGCGATCGGCAACGATCAGCGCCCGCGCCTCTCGGTCTTCCGCTCGCTGAATCATATTTACGTGCAGGTGATCTCCGACGAGAGCGGACGCACGCTGGCCGCGGCCTCGACCGAAACGGCCGGCCTGCGCGACGAACTCAAGAGCAAGCGCAATCTGGCGGCCGCCAAGGCGGTCGGCAAGGCAATCGCCGAGCGATGCCTCCAGAGCGGCATCTCCAACGTCGTCTTCGATCGAAACGGATTTCTCTATCACGGCCGCGTCAAGGCGCTGGCCGACGCGGCGCGCGAAGCGGGGTTAAAATTTTGAACGGCAGGCAACGAACGCTAAGAGAAGGCACGGTTGTGCAGCGCATCGATCCGCAGGGCCTCGAGATCAAAGAGAAGGTTGTGCATATCAACCGCGTCGCCAAAGTCGTGAAGGGCGGACGCCGCTTCAGCTTCAGCGCGCTGGTGGTCGCGGGCGATCATAACGGCCTGGTCGGATTCGGCCTCGGCAAAGCCAACGAAGTGCCCGAGGCGATTCGCAAGGGCGTCGATCGCGCCAAGAAAAGCCTGGTCCGTGTGCCGATCCAGGACGGTACTATTCCGCACGAAGTGGTCGGACGTTTCGGCGCGGGACGCGTCGTGCTGCGCCCGGCCGCCGAAGGCACCGGCGTCATCGCGGCGGGCGGTGTGCGCGCCGTCGTCGAGCTGGCCGGCATCCGCAACATCCTGACCAAACGCCTCGGCTCGTCGAATCCGCACAATCTGGTCAAAGCAACTCTCGAAGCTTTGGCCGAGCTACGCAGCACTCAAGATATCAACCGGCTCCGCGGCCGCACGCCGAATCAACCTGAAGCGGCGGCTTGATCGAATTTAGCGATTGGTGAAACACGATGTCCGATAAAATTCGCGTCAAGCTCATCGGCAGCCCGATCAGCACCACTCAACGCGTGCGCCAAACCGTCAAGGGCCTCGGCCTCGGCAAGGTCGGCAGCGTGCGCGAGCTCAAGCGCACGGCCGCGGTCGAAGGGATGGTCAAGCGTTTGAAACATCTCGTCATCGAGCTTAAGGATTAATACTCCGTCATGGATTTGAAGGATCTAAAACCGTCCCCCGGCTCGACCCATCGCAAACGCCGCGTCGGCCGCGGCATCGGCTCCGGCCACGGCAAGACGGCCGGCCGCGGGCACAAGGGTCTGGGCGCGCGCTCGCACGGCAACACCCCGCCGAGTTACGAAGGCGGCCAGATGCCCCTGCAACGCCGCTTGCCAAAGCAGGGATTTCGTCGCACGCTGAAGAATCAGGCGCGTCGCGACGAGTATGCGATCGTTAATCTCTCGCGCCTCGGCGACTTCGAAGAGGGCGTGACTATCGACGCCGCCGCGCTGGTCGCCCGCGGGTTGGTACCGGCCGGCCGTAAGGTGAAAGTTTTAGGCGACGGCGAACTGAAGAGTAAGATCAAAGTGCGCGCTGACGCGTTCTCGAAAAGCGCCCTGGATAAAATTGCCGCCCAAGGCGGCTTCGCGGAGTTGGTCAAGCCCAGCCAAAGCTAAATGCTCGACGGCTTTTCAAACGCCTCGCGCATCCCCGAATTGCGCCGACGCCTGGTCTTCACGGCCATGATGCTCGCCGTGTATCGCATCGGTGTGGCCGTGCCGACACCCGGCATCGACGGCCAGGCCCTCGCCTCGTTCTTCGACGCCGCCAGCGGCACGCTCTTCGGCTGGGTCAATCTGTTCTCCGGCGGCGCGCTCGAACGCTTCTCGGTCCTCGCACTCGGCATCATGCCGTACATTTCGGTCGCCATCGTCCTCGATCTTTTGAAAATCGCCTCGCCCTATCTCGACGAACTCTACAAGGAAGGCGAAGCGGGCCGCCGCAAAATCACCCAGTACACGCGCTACGGCACCGTCCTGCTCGCGCTGTTCCAGGGCACGATGATCGCTTTCTCGCTCGAAAAAATTCAGGCCCCCGGCGGCGGCAGCATCGTTTACAATCCCGGCCCCGGCTTCATCGTGATGACGGTGCTCACGGTCACGGCCGGCACGATGTTCCTCATGTGGATCGGCGAGCAGATTACCGAGCGCGGCATCGGCAACGGAATCTCGTTGATCATCATGGCGGGCATCGTCGCGCGCCTGCCGAGCGCAATCGGCACGACCGTGCAGTTCGTGCGCGAGGGCGAAATGAGCATTTTCCTGCTCATCTTTATTCTCGCCATCGCCGCCGCCGTCATCGCCGGTATCGTCTATATCGAAACGGCGCAGCGCCGCATTCCCATCCAGTATGCGCGACGCGTCGTGGGCCGCCGTGTGTATGGCGGCCAAAGCTCGCATCTGCCGCTGAAGATCAACACCTCCGGCGTCATCCCGCCGATTTTCGCGTCGGCACTGCTGGTATTTCCTGCGACGCTCGCGACCTTCGTCCCGTTCTTGAAGCCGTATTCGAGCTACCTCACCCCGGGCGGCGTCTACTACGACATCGTTTACGTCGCGCTGATTTTCTTCTTCTGTTATTTCTACACGTCGGTCACTTTCAATCCGGTCGACGTCGCCGACAATCTGAAAAAGTACGGCGGCTTCATCCCTGGCATCCGGCCCGGCCGCTTCACTGCCGACTACATCGATCGCGTGCTGTCGCGCATCACGTTGGGCGGGGCAGTTTACGTAAGCGCCGTATGCGTTCTGCCGACCATCCTGATAGCGCGCTTCAACGTGCCGTTTTTCTTCGGCGGCACTGCGCTGCTAATCGTCGTCGGCGTCGCACTCGACACCGTCGCCCAAATCGAAACCCATCTGCTGACCCGCAACTACGAAGGCTTCATGCGCCGCGGCCGGGTCAAGACCAAGAAGGGCGCTTAGCTGGTGCGGCTCGTGTTGTTGGGTCCGCCGGGTGCGGGCAAGGGAACGCAGGCGCAGGCGCTATCGGCTTTGTGGGGCATCCCGCAAATTGCAAGTGGCGATCTGCTGCGGGCCGTTGTGCGCGAAGACTCCGAGCTTGGCCGCGAGGCCGCCAGCTATATGGATCGCGGACAGCTGGTGCCCGACGAATTCGTGCTGAAGCTGATCGCGGAGCGGTTTCGAAAGAAGGACGCGCGCAGCGGGTTCATTCTCGATGGATTTCCCCGCAACGTCAGGCAGGCCGAAGCACTGGGCACCGGACTCGAGCACGCGGGGCTGAAGCTCGACAAAGTTGTCGCGGTAACGCTGCCGGACGAAGAGGTTGTGAAGCGAATTTCGGGACGGCGCACTTGCCGGAACTGCGCCGCGATGTATCACGTAGTGTTCGAGCCGCCTGCCGAGCCAGGAGTGTGCGACAAATGCGGCGGCGAACTCTATCAGCGCGAGGACGATGGCGAAGACACCGTCCGCGAGCGGATCAAGGTTTACGACGAAACCACGCGCCCGCTGCTCGACTACTATGGCCGCCTCGGATTGCTCGCGCAGGTCGACGGAGTAGGCCGCCCCGATGAAGTCGAAAAGCGAATCCTGGCCGCGCTCAATGGAATGGCAGTGCCGATTAAGGGCTGAAGCGAGCAGAAGCGCTGTATCATGATTACTATTAAAACCCCGGCCGAAATCGCCGTGATGCGCAAGGCGAGCCAGATTGTCGCCGAGATCCTCGAGGCTCTCGTCGCGGCCGCGCGTCCCGGCGTCACGACCGAGGAGCTCGACCAGCTGGCCGAAGAGCTGACCTACAAGAAGGGCGCCAAGACTGCGTTCAAGGGTTACAAGCCGGGCGACGTCGTGTATCCGAAGTGTTTGTGCGTGTCGATTAACAACGAAATAGTCCACGGCATCCCGTCGAGCCGTAAACTGAAAGCCGGCGACATCGTCAGCCTGGATTTCGGCGTCGTCTACGAAGGCTTCTACGGCGATTCGGCGCGCACCGTCGCGGTCGGCCCGGTGCCTGAACGCGTGACCCGGCTCCTGAATGTTACGCGCGATTCCCTCTATGCGGGCATCGCGCAGGCGCGCGCGGGCAATCGCATCAGCGATATCGCGCGCGCGGTGCAGGACACGGTCGAGCGCGCCGGCTTTTCGGTGGTGACCGACTTCGCGGGCCACGGAATCGGCCGCCGCTTGCACGAAGACCCGCAGGTGCCGAACTACTTTCGCCCCGGGATGCCTAATCCACGGCTGCGCGAGGGGATGGCGCTGGCGATCGAGCCGATGGTTAACGAGGGGAGCCCCGATTTGGAGATACTTTCCGACGGCTGGACTGCGGTGACGGCGGACGGTAAACTATCTGCCCACTTCGAGCATTCCATCGCAATCACATCCAACGACCCGGAAATTCTGAGCGAATTGGCAAATGTCTAAAGGCGACGCGATCGAAGTACAGGGAACGGTTCAGGAAGCGCTCCCGAATGCGGTGTTCAGGGTAACGCTCGACAACGGGCACAAGGTGTTGGCCCACATATCGGGCAAAATGAGGATGCACTACATAAAAATTCTGGCCGGCGACAAGGTCACGGTCGAGCTTTCGCCTTACGACCTTACCCGCGGCCGTATCACATACCGGATGCGCTAAGCGCGCGTTCGTACAGAGTCTAAAAAAAATGAAAGTCCGAGCGTCAGTAAAAAAAATCTGCAAAAATTGCAAGGTCGTGCGCCGCGAAGGCGTCGTGCGCGTCCTGTGCTCCAACCCGCGCCACAAGCAGCGCCAGGGCTAGGAAGGGTTTCGCGATGGCACGCATAGCTGGAGTCGAACTGCCGAAAAACAAGCGGATGGATATCGCGCTCACCTACATCTACGGCATCGGCCGCCCGAGCGCGATTAAAATCCTCGCCGCCGCCAAGGTAGATCCCGCGACCAAGACCGACGACCTGTCGGCGGATCAGCAGGTTCACATCCGCCAGGTGATCGACACCGACTACGAGGTAGAAGGCGATCTTCGCCGCGACTTCCAGCAGTCGATCAAGCGCCTGATGGACCTCGGGTGCTATCGCGGCATCCGCCATCGTCGTGGCCTCCCGGTTCGCGGCCAGCGCACGCACACCAACGCGCGCACCCGCAAAGGCCCGCGCAAGGTCGTAGCCGGCAAAAAACAAGCCCCGCCGAAGGGTTAACGCATACGACGCGCGCTATAAGGGAAATTTTCATCTCACTATTAGCACCCAACAGGAATCACTGAAAAAAGAAAAAAATGGCTGAAGAAGAAGTTAAAGAGAAAGCCGCGCCCGAGAAGAAGGCCGCTGCCGCGCCTGCTGTCGCGGGTGCCGCTGGAGCACCTGCTCCTGCGCCGCGCCGCAAAAAGGTGCGCCGCAATGTGCCCGAAGGCGTCGCGCACGTGCATGCGACCTTCAACAACACGATCGTGACGATCACCGATCAGCAAGGCACCGTGATCGCATGGTCGAGCGCCGGCTCGGTCGGCTTCAAGGGCTCGCGCAAAGGCACTCCCTTCGCCGCACAGATGGCGGCAGAGGCGTGCGCCCGCAAATGCTCTGAAGTCGGGATGCGCGCGGTAGTCGTTCACGTCAAAGGTCCGGGCGGCGGCCGCGAATCCGCAGTGCGCGCCTTGCAAGCGGCTGGACTGGGCGTCATCTCAATCAAGGACGTAACTCCAATTCCGCACAACGGATGCCGTCCGCCAAAGCGCCGCCGAGTCTGAGCCGAATTAACCGCGAGCGAACAAGGAACGTAACTTAACATGGCGAGAAACCTGGGACCGGTCTGCCGTCTTTGCAGACGCGAAGGACTGAAACTCTTCCTCAAGGGAGAGCGATGCTACAGCGACAAGTGCGCGATCGAGCGGCGCAATTATCCGCCCGGCGCGCACGGACAGGCACGTACGCGTTTCTCCGAATTCGCGATTCGGCTGCGCGAGAAGCAGAAGGTCAAGCGCATTTATGGCCTGATGGAAACGCAGTTCGCCGCGTACTTCGCGATGGCTGAGCGGATGGACGGCATCACCGGCGAGAATCTGCTGGTGCTGCTCGAGCGCCGGCTCGATAACGTCGTCTATCGTCTCGGCTTCGCCAGCTCGCTGGCGCAGGCGCGGCAAGTCGTTCGTCACGGGCATATTTTAGTCAACGGCAAGAAAGTCACGATTCCCTCGACCCTGGTCGAGGTTGGCAGTGTGATCAGCGTGGCCGAGGCGAGCCGCACCAAGAAGGTGATCGTCGAGGCAATCGAGATGGCACAGCGCCGCGGCGTTCCGCCGTGGATGGCACTCGAGCGCGAACAATTCCGCGGCTCGCTCCGGGCGCTGCCGGCGCGCGCTGAACTGACGATGCCGATCAGCGAGAAGCTGATCGTCGAGCATTACTCAAGATAGGGCGGAGGCTACCGATTCGGCGTCCCGGTCCGTGGTGGACCTGTGTGGGCGCGGGAAATCCATCGGAAAAAAGAGCATAGATTATGCAGAATGACTGGCGCGATCTAATCAAACCCAAGACTGTCGAGTTCGACGAGAAGGAAGTCACTCCTTCCTACGGCAAATTTTCCGCGGAACCGCTCGAACGCGGCTACGGAATCACCGTTGGCAACGCGCTGCGGCGCATCCTGCTGTCCACGCTGCCCGGCTACGCGATTACGGCAGTCAGGATCAAAAACGTCCTCCACGAGTTCTCGACTCTGGCCGGCGTTAAGGAGGACGTGACCGACATCGTCCTCAACCTCAAGGAAATCCGTCTGCGCCTGCATGAAGGCGAGCAGATTACCGCAACCCTCAAGGTCAAGGGCGAAGCCCAGGTCACCGCGCGCGATATCACCGGCGGCCCCAGCCTCGAAATCCTGACGCCAGACAAGCATATCGCGTCGCTCGACAAGGGCGCCGACCTCGATATGGAACTCGTCATCAAGCGCGGCCGCGGCTACGTTCCCGGCGAGCGCACCGAAGACGAGGAAGCAATCGGCACGATTCGCCTCGACGCGATCTTCTCGCCGATTCGCAAAGTCAATTTCACCGTAACCAACGCGCGCGTCGGCCAGCGTACCGACTACGACCGGCTCGCGCTTGAAATATGGACCGACGGCTCGATCAACCCGCGTGAGGCGCTGACCTATGCGGCGCGCGTCATGCGCGATCAGATGACCATCTTTGCCGGCGTCGAGGAAGAAGCCGAAGTCCCTGTCGGCACATCAGACAACGGCGACGCGCGACCCACGATGAGCGAGCTGCTCTATCGGCCGGTCGAAGGCCTGCCGATTTCGGTGCGCGCCTTCAACGGCCTCCAGAACGCCGACATCAAGTATATCGGCGAGTTGGTGCAGCGCACCGAGCAGGACATGCTCAAGATTAAAAACTTCGGACGCAAGTCCTTAAACGAGATCAAGGAAGTTCTGGCCGACATGGGCCTCTCGCTCGGGATGCGGCTGGAGAATCTGCCGCCGCGCGGCGAGCTCGACCGCATGTGGGAAGAGCAGGAACGCCGCGAATCGACCTGACAG
>Ga0210391_10002137_pt1 | contig 17311 bp, 13 predicted proteins | sample IncBWC12OmetaG_FD_160573 | JGI IMG/M metagenome (GOLD analysis project Ga0210391, IMG submission 160573) | Forest soil microbial communities from Barre Woods Harvard Forest LTER site, Petersham, Massachusetts, United States - Inc-BW-C-12-O ... | reverse complement strand
CGGGCGCAACAATCGGAATCGGAGGCCGCACATGGACACCGAACACTCAACGAAACCTGGCAGCGTCGCCGCGTCTCCGCTGTTTCTAGCCAGGCTTGGCGGGCTTCTTTACCTCGTCATCATCGTTGGAGGACTGTTCGGACCTTTTGCCGTGGCGCCAACGGGAATGATGCTCGGGGGTGCGTCGCTGCCCGCCGTGGCGCGGATTTTGGCTTCCCCGGAGTTGTACGCGCTAGGCGGGATCGTTCAATTGATCGTGTACGCTTGCGACGCCGGCGTTGCACTGATCTTTTACGAGCTGCTCAGACCGGTAAACCGGGGCCTTGCGCTGCTTGCGTGCTTCTTCCGGCTCGTGTTCGTCGCGGTCGCCGCGTCTAACATGATCGTTCACTTCGCGCCGCTGGTTTTAATGCGTGGCGCAGCCGATTCGCCCGGCATGGAACCGGCGCAAGTCGAGGCTCTCGCGCTTGCGTCTATCCGGCTCCGCACCGCGGGCTTTGACGTTGCGTTGGTATTTTTTGGCTTTCACTGCGTGATCGCAGGGTACCTGATTTTCAAATCGACGTTTCTTCCCCGAATTCTGGGTGTCGCGCTCGCCACCGGCGGCGCGGGCTACGTCGCGAATATTTTCATTTCGGTGATTCCGTCGCCGACCCGGGGTTACATCTTTCCGTACGCGCTGTTTCCCGCGGGCTTGGCCGAGGTCGCGCTGACCGGGTGGCTCATCCTCCGCGGCTTGAACGTCGCCAAATGGTACGAACAAGGCAGCGCATCACTCCTGGAGAAAACGGCTCGTTGACTGTCCCGACGCTGGTCCGGTTGCACTCCATCGGCTCGCTTAGTCGCGTGCGACCGGTTTATAGCGGCCGATCTCGCGTTCGACGATAATCCGGCCGTGCCCAGCGTGACGCCTCTCGCCCCTCACTCCGCGATAATTCGGTCAGCCCACTCGACCATGCCGACGAAAATCGTAGGATTGCCGAACTTGAATCCCCACTGCGCCAGGTCGGCTTCGGTGACGCCGCGCGCCCGGCTGCAAGCCCCGCACGCGTACACCGGAATCTTGGCGGCCACGATTTTCGCGAACGTGTCCTTCAGCGGCCCCCAGCCAATCGGAACCACCGAATCGACGACGCTCTTGCGCGTCAGCACCGTCGCATCACCAAGCAGGAAGATTTGCACCTCGTGCCCGGCCTCGGCAAGTGCCATGCCGTGATTGAACACGAACGTCGCGCGCGTCTCGTCGTCGGTTCCCCACGCACTCTTCATCATGATGTGGAGTTTTTTCTTGGTGTCCTGCGCCGCCAGTGGGAGCGCAAGAAACGGCAGTGCAGCGAGCGAACGGAAGAATTGACGCCTGGCCATGGGAATCCTCCTGGAAAGCGGGACGGGAATTTGCGGGAGTGTACTTATGGCCCTGCTCGATGTCCAGCGATGTTCGGTAGCGTAGACTTCAGTCTGCGCAGGCGAGCAACGTAGGCGCAGGCCCGCGTTGCTCGCCGGTTTTGATTTCCCCTTAGCGCCAATCAGAAGCAAATGCCGTCGCCGCTGGCGCGGCGATGCGCAGACTGAAGTCTACGCTACGGCCGCGTGCCGGGTTTCCATAGGGTGGCTTTCGCGCTCACTGCTCCGAGCCGCGGTCGAGCTTCTGATAACTCACCAACGCTGGCGCAGTTCCCTTCTCGCACTTCACCGTGTAGATCCCGCGCGAGACCAACGTCCCAAAATGCGCTTCGCCTTCTCCAACGCCGCGGTCGTCGCCCACTTGCGTCGTAATCGAGTACACGCCCGGCGACAGTTCCTTCACTGTTCCAATCGACGCTACGACAAACCCGCGGGGCCCCGCATCGCACCAACGGAGGTCATGCACTTTCGGCGCATCCTGCCGAATATCTTCAAGGATCAACTTGGCATTTAGCCCGGCCTCGACTCCGAACCCCACGCAAACGTCCTTTCGACTCGCCAGTCGAGCGTCGAAGATCTGCAGCAGCAGCGCGTATCCCACGGCGCGATCGAGTTCACTCACGTCCGGGTTGGTCACTCGGTAGGCTGGCGCTGGCCCGAGACCCAAATGAACGAGCGAGCCTAAAGGCTCCGGATACCAGTCCAAGTTCTGAGGGAATAGCCTGTCAGGGTCGCGTGAATATCCGTACGAGCCGCGATAGTCCCGTATCGTTCTGCGATCGTTGCCTTCCCCTTGCGGGTTGTAGTTTTTCGCCGCGTGGACGTCGTCGAATAGCCACACGATGAGCGTCTCCTGGCGTGAATGCAACACGCCCAGCGCGCAGACCAGAGTGACTAGCTTTTCTTCGGTGACGTCTTTCGGGTCTACGCTGACGTAGAGGAACAGTCCCGGCTTTACATCAGGCCGGAATTCTCGCGCGATTTTGTATCGGGGAACGGTGAGCGAGGCGTTCGCGCATCGCGAGGCGTTCGCCTGCGCTGCGGCACTATGCGCCACCACCAGCAGCCCCAGGCACGCGAGCGCCGAGATCAGTATCAACTTCGCCGGTAAAACGAGATGTCTCGCCACATTGCACCCTGATCGCAGCAGCTGCACTCGCATCCGCCTTTTTCGGCGTGCCAGACTCAGTGTCCCACGCTGCGCTATCCATCGGCCTAAGCGCACCGCCGCATTTATACCACCGCATATTGACGCCTGCGACACGGCGCGCGTATTCTTCCGGGCCGTGGGTGAGCGCGAGCGTCTAGGCTAGCGAAGAGCGCGCCCCCACTGCCGCTGTCGCCGCGCGCGAAAGGACACTGCCTTGAACCGACGCAACGCCGCCCAGATCGTTGCATTGACCTTCGTATTCGCCATCCTCGCCGCCGAGCTCGCCAATCGCCATGTGATCGCCGACGACTGGCTGCCGGTGCCGCCCGCCGATCTGGCGATGAAGGATAATCCGGCTCAACCGGGCGCCGACGCGATGATTCTCTATCGCAACAGCCACGTGGATGCGCGCCGCGCATTAATCGATGGCGAATTCGACGAAGAGTACTTCCGGATCAAAGTTTTCACGCAGCGCGGCGCGGAGACCGAGACCACGCAACGGATCTTCTTTTACAAGGAAGATTCCGACATAAAAGACGTGCGCGCGCGAACCATCGCGCCGGACGGCGCAATCGTCAATTTTGACGGCAAGGTCTTCGAAAAGCTGGTGGAGGGCTCGGGCGAATCGCGCCTGACAGAGAAAAGCTTCACGCTCGCGAACGTTCAGCCCGGCTCCATCGTCGAGTTCAAGTATCGCCAGGAGTTCATTCGGAAGCTCCTGCCTGCGGAACATTGGATTGTGTCAGGGCGGTTGTTCGCGCGCGACGCCGCCTTTTCGATCGCTCCCTACGTTCCGCGCAGCGATTTCGATTCCAAGTTGTACTTCCGCACGACTGGACTTACTCCGGATTCGATGCCCCAGCGCCAAGGCGACGGCTCTTTCAAGATGGAAGTACACAACATTCCGGGTGTGATCGTGGAACCCTTGATGCCGCCCGCGCGCACGCTCGAAGCTCGCGTCGAATTCTTCTATCGCCAGTCCGGCACGCCGTCGAACGAGACGACGGCGCAGTACTGGGATCGCGTCGGCCGGCTGTGGAGCGATGCGGTGGACAAGTTCATCGACAAAAAGAATGTCCTTGCGCAGGTCCTTTCGCAGACTGTTTCCGCAGGCGACACGCCGGAGCAGAAATTGCAAAGGCTCTACACTCGCGTGCAAAAGATTCCGGACTTGAGCTATCAGCCCGCGAAGTCCGCAGCCGAACGGAAAGCGGAAGATATCAAGCCCAACGAGAACGTTGAGGACGTGATTCAGCGGAACTCCGCGACCGGACGGCAGATCAATTGGTTGTTCATTGGCCTCGCGCGCGCAGCAGGCTTCCAGGCCGATGCGGTCTACTTCGCGCCGCGCAATCTTGACGTCTTTATCCCCAACGGGCAAAGCACCGAGGCTCTCACCGCAGATTTGGTTTGGGTGAGCGCGGGCGGCAAGGAATATTGGCTCGATCCCGCCGCGATCTATTACCCGTTCGGCCTGCTGCCCTGGTCTGACAGCGAAGCTAAGGGCGTACGCGTTTCAAAGACCGGTGGAGAATTTGTGCAGTTGCCCGCGGCCGCAAGCTCCGACGCGACGGTACGTCGGACGGCCGCGATCCGCTTGAACGACGACGGTTCCGCGACGGGAACCCTGCAGGACGTGTTTACGGGCGTTTCCGCCGCGGCCCGGCGCACCACCCTTCGACGAGCCGACGAAACGGGGCGCAATAAATTCTTCGAACGCGAAATTCAAAACGCACTGCCGGCAGGCTCAACCGTTGCGATCACCAGGATTTCCGATTGGGACGACACTTCGAAGCCGCTGCAAGTGGAGGGAACGCTGAAGATCGCGACGTACGCCTCGGAGGCCGGACATCGGCTGTTGGTTCCGGCATCGCTCTTTGTTTCGCCATTCCGCGACTCTTTCACGTCCGAAAAACGCGTGAACGACATCCACTTTAACGAAAGGTTCGAAGACATCGACGATGTTACGATCCAAGCGCCGGCTGGGTTTACTGTGGAAGCGTTGCCGGAGGCGAAAGCGCTGAAGGCCGGCCCGTCGTTCTACTACGAGCTCGCCGCATCCGGGCAAGACTCGGCGATCGAGATCAAACGCCACTTCACGATCAACGACCTCTCGTTTCCGCGTGACCAGTACGCCGCGCTTCGCGGCTATTTTCTCAAAATCAAATTGAACGACGAAGCGCAGGTGGTGCTGAGGACATCCACTACTGCGGACGCGAAATCTTCAACGGCCGGCGCGACGGCAGCACCCGACAAGAACTAAAAGTCTGTGTGTGGGTTACACAAGAGCCCACAGGCAATTGCCTATGCCACACAGAACTCCATAACGATTGTCGCCCGCTCGTGCTGACTAGTCGGCATTGTAGCAGTCGGCGCTAATCAATTGATCCTGCAACGAGAGTTCATTTGTCGAGGCCACGCTAGTGGAGGTTTGTGTGGCATAGGCAATTGCCTGTGGGCCTTTGGTTTTGTAGACGTTTTGAAAGCCAAAGTGGATGGGCTGCTCTCAACAGCGGCGTGCGAAACTAGAGAGCACGACTTCTGCGCGTCCGCGGCGTAGTCAGCCCCGCGCGACGAGCGCTCAGGACATCGCCCGTTGCTTTCCACTTCCATCCAAACCACCGCGCGCATCGCGCTCACGGCGTTCCTGAGCTTTCTCGTCTACCTTGTAATCGGAATGCAGCTCGCGGTGATGCCGATGTTCGCGCACGTCACGCTGGGATTTTCGCCGCTGATCGCCGGCGTGGTGGTGAGTATGCAGTACGTGGCGACGCTGCTGAGCCGCCCGCGCGCCGGCACGATGAGCGACACGACTGGCGCGAAGCGCACCGTGACGATCGGACTGTGGGCATGCATCATCAGCGGCGCGCTGCTGATCGTTGCGGCGTTCGGAGTGAGGTTCGGCCCGAGCTGGCCGGCCGTGGCGCTCGCCGTGATTTTTGTGAGCCGGCTTTTCCTCGGAACAGGTGAAAGCCTGGTCGCCACGGGGCAAACGCTTTGGGGGATCGGCCGCGTGGGACACGAGCACACGCCGCAAGTGATCGCGTGGTCCGGCGTGATGGGTTACAGCGCAGTGGCCGCGGGCGCGCCGCTCGGCGTGTGGATCGCGGACCGCTGGGGAATGCTCGCGCTGGCCATCGTGATGACGGTGATTCCGATCGTCGGTTACGCCGTCGCGAAACCGATTGCCGAAGTGCCACCTGAACCTGGCGAGCCGCATCCCTTCCCTCACCTGCTCGAACGCGTTTACCCGCACGGGTTGACGCTGGCGATGGCGTCGATCGGATTCGGCTGCATCGCGTCATTCGCAACTTTGTATTTCGCGAGCCGCAACTGGCCGCACGCCGCGCTGACGCTGACGATTTTCGGAATTTGTTTCGTGGTGACGCGGCTGATTTTTGCGGGAACGATTCCGCGCTACGGCGGGCTGCCTGTGGTGGGCGTGTGCCTCTCGATCGAAATCGTCGGGCTGTTGCTGCTCTGGCGCGCGAATTCGCCGCAGATGGCGATGTTCGCCGCGGCGGTGACGGCGGTGGGATTTTCGCTCGTCTTTCCGGGGCTGGGAGTGGAGGCGGTGCGCGGAGTGGAAGTGGTGAACCGCGGGTCGGTGCTCGGCATCTTCACTGCGTTTTTCGATCTCGCGCTCGGCGTTTCGGGGCCTGCGGCGGGAGTGATCGTCACACATGCGGGCTACCACGCTGTGTTTCTCTTCGCGGCAGTGATGGGAATGGCGGCGCTCGTCGTCACCTATGCGCTCTATCGACGGGCGCCGCGGCTCGGCGACGCGATCGAAGAAGTTTAATTACCTTTCCGGCGCAAGCCGTTCTGTTGCCACGCTGGTTCCGTATATGCGCCGTATACTGTGCATCAGTGAGCCTCCTCTCCAAAATCGGTCAAATTCTTTCGAAGCCGCGCGATATTTGGCGGACCGATCCTTATGAACTGACATGGAAAGTTCATGCGGCACTGAGTGCCGGGAACTTCCCCGCGGCCCGCGACGCTGCCACGATCGCCTTGAGCCGAAGAAGTGAGTTTACGGATCCCGGCGTTGTGGAGTTCCTGCTGGACGCAGTCGGCTCAAGCTGGCTCCATACCGGCGACTACGCAGCAGGTATCGCATACTTCGACGAATGCATCCGCGCGTATCCGAACGACGCTGCGGCCTACCGAATCCGCGCCGCACTTCGCTGGTATAACGATCAGCTGGACGCCGCCGTGCAGGACTACGCGCAGTCCGATTTGCTCGCCCCCTACAATTTCAACACGCTTTCGGGTTACGGCCAGGCGCTGGCGGAAATCGGCCGCTCACAAGAAGCGCTATCAACCCTGGACGCGGCGATCGCCGCGATTTCGAGTTTGCCGCCGTCGGCGGTCGTCTCCGTTGGCCAATTCCGAAGGGCCATTCATGCCTTCGCCTTGAACGGCAAAGGCGTCGCGCTGGGTGCGACTGGTGACAGCGTGGGCGCGTTGAAAGCATTTGAAGAGTCGATCGCGATGTGGCCCGACAACGCCTGGGTGTACTTCAATCGCGCGAAGTTTTTCGAAGCGGGCGCCGAAACCGACAAGTCCCTCGCAGACTACAAGGCTGCTCTCACGAAAGCTGACCCAACGTTGACACCGTCGAAGAGACGCTTTGCGCAGTCGCGTTTTGCCGCGCGGGGTCAGTCATCGCGCTGAATCCGCGCGAGCAGCTCGGCGACGCGATCCAGAAAGTGTGACGAGTTGATGCCTGGTTTGCGACGGCTACGTAAAAACGTGGAACACATCACAGAGAAAACCGGAGAACTGCGGAGTTCACGGAGATTCCAGCGCCAAGCACAGAGTCTCCGCGTCCTCTGATCTTCTCGGTGTTCTCTGTGATGTGTTCCACGCTTTTCTGTAGTTTCTCCGAAATTACGTCCTCCTCGCTGGTAACCGTTCGTTGCGCCGCACGTCCGATACAACCACATAGGCTGGGTGTGCCCTTCGGGTGTATATAAAGGTCCCGCGCCGCTCCGGCCCTGGGAGGTGCGCCCATGCTCGAAGTCCTGCTCTCGCTTCTGCTCGCCGTTTCATCACTGCCATCGATTAACGTAAGTGCAACTCGCACCGCTTCACCGGTACAAAAGTCGAAAGCGGCCGAAGCTCAAGCTGCGCCCGCTCCTGCCGCGGACTCGTACGACAAATACCTCACCGCGCTCACCGATCTCGGCCGATTCAGCGGCGCCGTGCTGGTGGCGCGCAATGGCAAAGTGGAATTTCGCAAAGCGTACGGCTTTGCCGACGTCGAAAAGCACGCGCCGTTCACCGTCGAAACGCAAATCGAGATTGCGTCCATCTCGAAGATGTTCACAGCACGTGCTGTGCTGAAGCTTCGCGACGCGGGCAAGCTCAAACTCGACGCCTCCGTGTGTGAGTACCTGAAAGACTGCCCCGACGCGTGGAAGCCGATCACCATCGACGAGCTGGTCCACCACACTTCCGGCATTCCCGACTACGAAGACGCGCTCGAACTCGGCTCGCCGCGATATCTCGCGATCATGACGGCGCCCGACTCCTCGAGCCGCATCCTCGCGAACGCAAAAACTAAGCCGCTCGATTTCAATCCCGGCTCGAAATTCAAGTATTCCAACACAGGCTACGTAGTGCTCGGCTTCGTGGTTGAACAAGTCTCCGGCGAGCCTTTCGGCAAATTCATCGTCGACGAAATTCTGAAGCCGGCGGGCATGACGCACTCCGGCGTTTTCGGCTACGGCGACGCGCCGACAAATCTCGCGCACGGCTACACGCGCGGCGATATGGACTGGGGCGAAATGCTCAGGGGCGTGCGCCTGGAATCCGAGCACCTCACGGCCGTGCCGCCGCTACTACTCACGCCGCCGCACGGCGACGCGGGAATGTTCAGCACGGTGGACGATCTCTACGCCTGGGCGGTAGCGATGGATGGCGGCGCCGAAGTTTCGCCCGCCCTGGCGACCGAGATTTTCTCGCCGGGCCGAGATGGTTACGGCTTTGGGTGGACGATTGGCGAAGACTACGGCGCGAAGCGCTACCAGCACATTGGCTTGCTACCCGGCTACGACTCGGCGCTGATCAAATTCCCTGCCGAGAAAATCACGATCGTCGTGGTGAGCAATCTGGATCGCATACGTCTCGGCACCGTCACCGCTGTGCTGAGCGCGATCGCGCTGGGTAAGCCGTGGGACATGCCGGTGACGGGCCGCGTACAGACTCTCACACCGGCGCAACAGGATGCGCTTTATGGAAATTACGCGCTCGAGGGTGGGAGCGTGGTGATCATCGCGCGCGACGCCGATTCCGTTTCGGCGCAGGTGAAAGACAAATTCCTTGCGGGGTTGGTCCCGATCGGCGCGACGCGCTTCTACATGCCGATGTCCGAAGGCACGGTCACGTTTCTGCTGGATTCGGACGGACACGCCACCGCGATCAACCTCCACTACAGGGGCGAGGACCACAAGGGTTCGCTCGTCGCGCCGTGATCGCGGCAGTTGCGCACGCGCAGCGGCGTGTGACATAGACTGCCAGTCTGTGACTCATTTTAAGACTCTCCACAGACTGAAGTCTGTGCCACCAGTATTTCGATCGAAGCTCGCACACTCTGTGATACAACCTTGCGCGGCATTTCACCGACCGCCCTCAGGAGGCCGCCTCGTGAATCTTCGCAACGCACTCACCATCGCCGCACTCGTTCTCGGTTGCACCTTCACTGCCGCCGCGCAGTACACCGACACGCAAGCGATTCAGGACCTCGGCGGCGCGAAAGCTTTCGAAGCACGGCGCGCGGCCCTGGCGCAGCAGTGCACGACGGGTTGGATCTTGCTTTTCGCGCGCACGGAAATTCCCGAGGCGACGCACTACCGCGAGGACAACGACTTCTACTACTTCACCGGTCTGCAGGATCCCGGCTCGGCGATGCTGATCGACGTGGCCGGAGGCAAGACGTACATTTTCCAGGCGCAACAGGCGCCGCGCACCGCACAGGTTTACGGGCCGAATCTGGGCGCGTTGAGCGCCGCGGACCGTGCCGCAATGGGATACCCCGTCGTTCTTCCGATCACCACGCTCGACGAATTTATTTCCGGACGCATCACGCGGCCCGGGAGCGATTCGCCGAATGCCGACCTGTGGGTGCGCCTGAACTTTCCCGACAAAGCCGACGGCGCGCGCGCCGAAGTGGGCCGCGATAATGGCTGGAAATTCTCGAATCCGTACCACGAACCGATTCCGGGGAACATCGCCGACAATTATTTGCTGCAGCAGCGATACCCGGAGCTGCACTTCCGCGACGTGACGCCGTTTCTCGACGCGATGCGCAACATCAAGACGCCGGAAGAAATCGAAGTGCTGCGGCGCATCGGCAAAATCAGCGCGGAAGCGAATAAGGACGCGGTCGCGCACGCCAAGCCGGGCATGTATCAATACCAAATCGAAGCGCTCGCGTATTACGACATGTTTGACAAGGGCGCGCAGGGCGCGGCGTATCCGGCGATCGTCAGCTCGGGCAACGACGTAAACGTGATTCACTATTTCGCCGACCGCCACCAGATTCAGGCGAACGATCTGGTGGTGTTCGATTTCGCGGGCTCGCTTGATCACTTGACGATGGACATCACACGCACGTTCAACATCAGCGGGAAATTCACGCCCGAGCAGGCGAAGTGGTACGCCGTCGATCTCGAAGCGCAGAAGGCGACACTCGCGATGCTATCGGCGGGACATACATATGAAGAGGCTTCGGACGCGGGCAAAGCGGTTTTCGCGAAGGCGGGCATCGGCGAGCAGTGGTTCGGATTTCCGGGGCACTTCGTCGGGCTTGCAACGCATGACGTCGGCGCGACGAAAGGCCCGGTGAAGGCTGGGCAGGTGGTGACCGTCGAGCCCTACATCGATTTCCCCGACAAGCACATGCACTTCCGCGTGGAAGACACAGTGCTGATCACGAATGGAGCGCCGGAAGTTTTGTCCAGTGCGATACCGAAAGAAATGGCGGATGTGGAAGCTCTCGTTGGCAGCGCGGCGGGAAGGTAGCACCGAGGCCCTCGATCGACACTCTGGCAACTACGACGTGCTTGGCACCATCGTCTTAGGCGCGAATGTTTGTGGAATAGACAGACCTGTCTGTGGTTTTGTAGCGATACTCCAGTTCCACCACACAGTTCCAAAACACAGGCAGCAGCCTATTCCACAAGCTGGCTCGCCTAATTTGATTTTGCTAGGTCGCGCGGGCTGCCAGCATAGCGGCTAACGAATTAGTTCGATGCTGGCGGCGGATTCTGGGGCGGAGGCGGAGTGGCCGGAGCCGGTGCGGGGCGCGGGGCGTTGGCCGTAGGCGCGGCTTGTTCTTTTTGTGCGAGCAGGTCGCTGAGATTTTGGGCGGCGCTTAGGAGCGCGCGACCGTAGTCGCCTTCGTGCAGCATCGGCGTCATGTCCTGCTGAAAATTTCCTGCGTCGGGATCGGTGATGATTTTTTCGAGATTCTGGCAGATGTCGAATCGCATCTTGCGCTCGTCGATGTCGAGAAAGATCTGAACGCTGCGCTGGTTCGCGGTGTGGCGCGATTCCCAGTTGTTCGCGATAGCGGTTGAGACGCCCTGCACCGACTGGCCGTTGAGCGTGCGCACGATCACGATATTCAGGTGAACTTTGTGCTGGGCTTCGAGCTGGCGCACGGCGTTGAGCACTTGCGCGTGCGTGTCAGGATCGAGGACGCCGGCGTAGTCGTTCACGTAATCGTGAATCGGATATTGCGCCGCGAGCGACGCGACAGGCGAGCCGGCCTGCGGGCCTGCCGGAGCCGTTTGCGCGGATGCGAGTTGCGCGCTGACCCATAGCGCGGCTGCGAGAGCTGCTGCTGCGATTTCCTTTTTCATGTGCATCTTCCTATCCTTAATATAGCCCTGCGCGACGGTGCCGCGCCACTGCCCGGGCGGTGAACAGACAACAGCCGCCCCTCGTTTGAACCCGCGATGCGTGACAAAGTTGCGGCTGGCCCCGGCGTGGGCGATGCGCGTCATCGTTGACGCGAGTGCGTGGTCTTCGGCTCTGTTTCCGTTCTGGGGCGCGCAAAGTTCCGGAAAAGTGGTGGCCAGGGACTGACTTCGATTCACCACTTCCCCACCGACGCTGCATCTGACACGATGTAAGTGTTCGTCACACAGACATGAGCCGCCGAAGCCTCCAATCCAAAACCGCACCCGAACGGCCGGGCGCCGAGCCAAGCCCGATGCGCGTCGCGAAGATCATCATCATCGCGATGTTGGCAGCGCTGTGCCTGGGCTTTGGTATTTTGTTCTGCCTGCTTGCCGTGCGCGGGATCCACGCGGCCACGCCGCCCGAGAAATCGATGATCATCGAGCAAGGATCCGCGAAAATCGAAACGAGCGTGGGCGATGGCGCGTTCAATGTGTCCGACGCCGATCTTCGCACGTGGATTCACAACGCCGCGGACTCCGTTGCGACGTATTACGGCCGCTTCCCGCTCGACCGCGTCGATCTGCGCATTTCGCCCGGCGGGCGCGCCGGCGTCGGACACGGAATGACGTGGCCCGATCACGGCGGCGGGCTCATCAAAATTCGCGTCGGCTCGGACACCACGGCGCACGACTTCGCCGACGACTGGATGCTCACGCACGAGATGACACATCTCGCGTTCCCGTCGATGCCCGACGAGCACCACTGGATTGAGGAAGGCATCGCGACGTACATCGAGCCGATCGCCCGCGTGCGCGCGCACCACCTCGACGAAAATGAAATGTGGTTTGAACTCGTGCGCGACCTGCATCAAGGCTTGCCGCGCGAGGGCGAACAAGGGCTCGACCGCACGCACACCTGGGCGAACACGTACTGGGGCGGCGCACTCTTTTGTTTTGTAAGCGATGTCGAGATTCATCGCGCGACGCACAACGCGAAGGGGCTCGATGACGCGTTGCGCGCGATTCTCAACGCCGGCGGCAACATCAACGAAGACTGGACGCTCGCGCGCGCCCTGCAGACGGGCGATCGCGGCACCGGCACGCACGTGCTCGAAGACGTCTACGCCGACATGGGCAATCAATACCACATGGTCGATCTCGACGCGATGTGGCGCGAACTCGGCGTCGCGCGCGACGGCGACCACGTCGTCTTCAACGACTCCGCATCAATGGCCGCCACGCGCCGCGCCATCACCTGGGGCCACGCCGCCCCCGACGCCAAGGTCGTCCCCGTCCACTAGCGGGTCGGACAGGCCCGAAGGCCGGTCCTCTTACGATCCTCCAGTCCAGATCCTGGCAAGAGTCGATGACGTACGCGAACCACACTTGGTGCGAACGCTTGTGGAATAGGCAAGTTGTGCCTGTGGTTTTTTGGGTGAGTTGCACAAAGTCAAAAACACAGGCAATACGTGCCTATTCCACAGGCTGGCTCACCTGGTTTGTGTGAGCTACGGCGTGGATGGTCGCCAGTATCGCGGTGAGCGGTCGGAGGATGACAGCCGGGTCGGCTAACCCACGCTAGACTTGCGCGGTGCCGCCGTCGACGAAGAGTTCGATGCCGGTGACGAAGCTGGAATCGTCGGAGGCCAGGAACAGCGCGACGGTGGCAATCTCGCGCGGCTGGCCGACTCGGCCCATCGGAATCAGCGCTTTAAACCCGTCGATCACTTCCTGCGGTATGCCGTCGAATATACCGGTCTGGATCGTGCCGGGGCTCAGCACGTTCACGCGAATTTTGCGGTCTTTCAAATCGTTGGTCCACGTGCGTGCAAACGAACGCACCGCGGCCTTGCTGGCGTTGTACACACCCATGCCGGAAATGCCTTTAATCGAGACGATCGATCCGTTCATGATGATCGAGCCGCCGTCGCGAAACAGCGGCAACGCTTTCTGCACCGTGAAGAGAGTCCCGCGCACGTTCAGGTTGAATGTCTTGTCGAAGATTTCTTCGGTGACGCTGCCGATCGGCACGTTGAAATCGCCGGTGCCGGCGCTGGCGAACAGCACGTCGATGTGGCCTTTTTCGGCTTTCACTTTTGCGTAGAGCGCGTCGAGATCGGAGAGCTTGGACGCGTCGCCCTGCACGCCGGTCACGTTGCGGCCGATCGACTTCACCGCCTCGTCCAGCGCGTCTTTGCGCCGGCCGGTAATGAAAACGTAAGCGCCTTCTTCGACGAAGAGTTTTGCGGTCGCGAGCGCCATGCCTGACGTGGCGGCTGTGATCACCGCTACTTTTCCATCTAGTTTTCCCATAGTTCCTCCTCGTAATGTCAGTTTGGCCGCTTTTCGAAAGTTAGATGCCCGTCTAACAGCTCCCGATGCAGGCGCGATGCTGACTTTTTCAACGCCAGCTGCGCGCTCACGCAATTTTCATTATGCGTAATCACCCTCCGGGAGTACTATCGCCGCAGCTTCCGGGCCTGGCGGCCTGGGAGCACGTCACAGAAGGCTTCACGCGCGCGCCTGCGCCCTCCCTGCCCCGCAAGCGCCGCACGCAATCGCAAACGTAGACGCTCCACGTCGCACCTCCAATCACACGCAACTAACCGCAGCCGCGAGCCTCTCGACCGCGCGCCGCGTCCGGCCCTCTCCATCACGCAACACGAATTCATCGGCTCTCGTCGGTTCTGATCGGCAACGATTCGCAACGGGTCCCGCAACAAAATTCTGCAATTCTGCAAGTCCCTTCGGAGGAGAAAACGCAATGAGTTCACTACTCGACACACTGAAATCCCAAATCAGCCCTGAGATGATTCAGAACCTCGCCACGAGCCTGGGCGAGTCCGGCACCGGCGTGCAATCGGCGCTTCAAACCAGCGGCGTCGCGATGCTCGCGTCGCTTGCTTCGCGGGCGTCCGACACGGGCTTCCTCGGCCAGATCATGAACCTGGTGAAAGGCGTCGGCGCAAACGCGCTGGGCGCGGCGGCCGGAGCGGGCAGCACGTACGGATCGTCGGCGGTCACGGCCGCAGGCACGGCTTCGAGTGCGGCGTCGCAGGCTGGCAGCTCGCTGATCAACATGCTCTTCGGCGGCAACACGTCTTCGATCACTGGCAAGATCGCGGAAATGGCAGGATTGCGTTCGTCGTCGGCAGGCACGATTCTCGCGTCCGCCGCGCCGATGGTGCTCGGTGCGCTCGCATCGAAGGTGAACACGGGTGGACTCACAACGAGCGGCCTCGGCAATTTGCTTTCGTCGGAGCTGCCGTCGATCAAGGGCATGCTGCCGTCGGGCTTCTCGGTTCCCGGGCTTTCGGGACTCACAAGCTCCGTGTCAAACGCGGCGATGCACGCACGCGATACGGTTCGCGACGAAGCCGCGCGCGCGAAACCCAGGGGCTGGCTCGGGCCACTCGTGATTCTCGCGGTGATCCTGCTCGGCTTGCTGATCTGGTGGTTCAACCGCGGCAACACGGTGAACAACGCGGTGAACACGGCGTCGAACGCCGCTTCGAATGCCGCCACTGCGGCGACGAATGCGATCTCGAGCGCAGGCGCGAGCCTCGGCGCGTTCTTCCAGACCACGCTGCCCGACGGCACGACGCTGAATATTCCGCAGAACGGCGTCGAAAACAAACTGCTCGCGTTCATCAAGGATCCGAGCGCGCAGGTAAACACGGATACGTGGTTCGATTTCGACCGGCTGCTGTTCGATACGAACTCGGCCACGCTGCAGCCTTCGTCGCAGGAGCAGCTGGCGAACATCGCGAGCATCATGAAGGCGTACCCGAACGTGCACATCCGCATCGGCGGCTACACGGATAATCAAGGCGACCCGGCGGCGAACTTGAAGCTCTCGCAGGATCGCGCGAACAACGTGATGCAGCAGCTGGTGGCAATGGGCGTCGATCCGTCGCGGCTGGATGCGAAGGGTTACGGCGAGGATCACCCGGTGGCGGACAACACCACCGACACTGGGCGTGCGATGAACCGGCGCATATCGATGCGCGTCACGGCGAAGTAGCACGCTGAAGTTGCAAGCCGATCCACGTTGCAAGCGTGCCGCGCGACCGCCCCTGTGCGCGCGGCACGCGGCTGGGTGATCGTGTATCGAGCTCGCTTCAGTTGTAGTTGAGGGGAGTCAAAACGCCGTTTTTCTTGACGGCCATGCGGATGGGACGCGGCGGGCCTTTCTTTGGGAGCGTCACTTCCATCCAGAGTTCGTCGCCGCGTGCGAGTGTCGGCACGTTGGCGGTGTCGGAAATGAAGAGGAACACAGGCTGTTGGGACACGGCTTGATTGGTCCCGTCGTTCAGTTTCTCTAAATGCACCCACTCGCCCGGCTGCGACGGCGAGCCCGTGAAATTCGCAACGAGCTGACCGTCTCGCACAGTGAAGTGAGCCCACTGCTCGGTGAAATCCCACTTGGAATCCGCAGTGCCTTGCGTGGTGTGGAACGTGAAGCCTTCGCTGGGCATGCGAAGTTGCTCCGTCAAATAACGGCCTCGAATCGGCAGCTCCGGATCGTACGTGTTCACCAAAGCCCAGGCGCGCGGCCGCGTCCTGCGGTCGTACAGCAATTTCCCGCCGAGGCTGAGCACGATCAACAGCTGGATCGCGGCCACCGCGATGCCTCGATTGCGCGCGCTCATGATTGCGCCTCCATGCGCTGCACGAGATTACGCCGGGTCTTCTCGATCACGTAGCCGCCCGCAAGACACAGCGCGCCGAGCACCATCAAGCCCGCCGACCGCCCAAGCTTGCCCATGAATCCGTCGAAGTAGAAAAACAGCACCGAGATCGCGAACGCCACGATGCCAAGGTTGACGCGTTCGCGCCGCCTTTCGTTCAGTCCCCACCACACGACGCCCGCCGAGCCGAGCGCCAGCATCGCGTACATCATGAGGGTGGTGCCAAGACCTCGATGCTCGGTGTTGCGTATCCAACTGTCCCCCGAGACGCGCGTATTGAGCAGAAGCAGCACCGCCCACGCTTCCCACGCCGCAAATTTCCATCCCGCTGCACCTCGCAGAATGAGAGCGAGCGCAAGAGGAGTCCCGAGCGCCACGATCCAACCTACGGCCAGCATATTCAGGGGAACCCACGGTTCGGCCGCGTACCAGTAGTTCGAATTCGGCGTGGTCATGCGCTCGCCCTCTTCGATAGCCATCGCCACGGCTACGAACGTAGCCGGGATCACCGCGAAGCCGCCTATCCAGACGAGCACCCGGCGCACCAGATTCGCCTCGTCGCCCACACGGGCCCCGAGATAGCATAACGAAAGTGAGATCAGTCCGACTCCCAAGAGAATGTCGCCGCCGCGATACTGCTGGGTCACGATGTCCCACTCGCTGATCAGCCACGCGGGCACGAGGACTGCAACGAAAGCGGCCTGCACCCAGTCTCGCAGCAGCGCATAGCCCACCACCGCGCCGATCGCCCAGAGCAGCACACCCGTGGCCCAGTTTTCGTGGAGATTAAAAATCTGCGCGGAGAGGAAAATTGCGCCGCCTAGCGAGGCGGTGCCAATACCGTGAAACGTGGTGGCAAGCGCAGAATATTTTTCGGCGGAGAGCGCTCCTGCGAGGTGGAACACGGCAACCATCGACAGCACGAGCGTGAACCGTGCCGTAGGCGGCAGCTCGTCCCAGTGCGCGGCTACGAAAAGCATCACGCCAGCGGCGACCAAGATACCGCCGAACAGCAGCGCGATGAAGACCGGCCAGTTCAGGCCGGTGCGGCGCTCGTGCCCAGCTTCGTAGTCCACGATGCGCTCGGCGGTGGCGGCGTCAATGATGCCCGCGGCGCGCCAGCGCTCAGCCTGGGATTCGATGGGGAACGCTTG
>Ga0210391_10002135_pt1 | contig 17314 bp, 18 predicted proteins | sample IncBWC12OmetaG_FD_160573 | JGI IMG/M metagenome (GOLD analysis project Ga0210391, IMG submission 160573) | Forest soil microbial communities from Barre Woods Harvard Forest LTER site, Petersham, Massachusetts, United States - Inc-BW-C-12-O ... | reverse complement strand
GGCAGGCCGTTTTCGACATGGCGGTCGACGCAGTTGTAGCAAAGGTTCAGTTTGCCGCCGACAAACCACTTCGCCCACGGAACATTCCAGTCCAGCACCTTCTGCCACGGCGCGAACCAGTGCAGTTCTTTGGCGATTTCGCCCCAAAAGGCCTCAGGATCGGCGACGGAGCGCCGGTACATCTGCTCGTACTCGGCCAGGCTTTTGATATGCGCGCGCTTTGCAAATTCCTCGGGCGGAGGGAAAACGCGGTTTTCGCGCAGAGTGGAATCTAAATTTGGGCTGATGATGATTTCCGATGCCATGCAATCTCCGTCAGGCACCACAGTAAAGGTTGGCGCGCCGCGTATGCAACCGGGAAGGTTGATAAGGCGTCACGGGAGTTTGGCATCGAGCGAGAGTTGTGCGGCTACGGCACGCAAGCGCTTGTCTCGCGTCCACAGGCGGGTCTCTGGAGTCAGCAGAACCGACCCCAACAGATGCGCATCCAGATAGCCGATACCCGTTCCAACCAGCGCCCAATCGTCGATCAGACCCAGCACCTCATCATTCCTTGCAATCTGAACCGACTGCAGTCTGCGCAATCCATAGAGAGTTCGCGCACGGTTCGGCCAGCTACCCAGCGCCACTTCGCCGATCACGAATGGATGCATGACGATCTCATCGCCATCAAGCAGCTGCTGTAGGGTTCGATCAACACGATTCAAGTGGTCGATCCACACTGACGTATCTGCGAGGATCACGCGGCTTTGGGTCTCCTGCGACGCGGCGCCTTCAAACCGGGCGCCGAGCCACCCAGACGTGCTAACCGCCGCGCGGCCTCTCGCTCCACCAGCGTCTTCAGCGCCGTGTTCACCAGCAGGCTCTTCTCCATGATGCCCGAATACTCCTGCGCATCCTTCAACAGCTGGTCATCGAGCGTGACTGTAGTTCTCATTTTCGCCTTCCTCACTGCATCAATTCTAGCATCAAATGATGCGCTTATTGATGCACACTCTGAAGGCCGATAGACTTATCTCCGAGGTTCCCATTCTTGCCTTCTGAACTTGGACACATCCTGGGCGTGATTCCGGCGCGCCTTGGCTCAACGCGCCTGCCGCGCAAAGTTTTGCGCGAGATTGCCGGAGAACCGATGATCGCCTGGGTGTATCGCGCAGCCCGCGCCTGCCCGCTGCTCGACCATGTGCTGATTGCGACGGATTCGCAGGAGGTTCTGGACTTTGCGCAGGCCCACGGACTGCCTGGCGTGTTTACGCCGGTGGATTGCGCCAGCGGCACGGATCGCGTCCACGCCGTGGCGCAGTCGATTCCCGCCGACATCTACGTCAACATCCAGGGAGATGAGCCGCTGCTCACGCCGGAGCACTTTACGCCGCTGCTGGAGCTGTTTCACCGGCCTGAGGTGCAGGTTTCGACGCTGGCGGTGCGTTGCCCAGCCCACGATGTTGCCAATCCCAACGCGGTGAAGGTGGTGACAGCGGCTGACGATCGCGCGCTCTATTTCTCGCGGGCGACGATTCCCTTCGACCGCGATGCGAGCGGATTCGCGGGGTACCGCAAGCACCTGGGGGTTTACGCCTATAGAAAAGCTGCGCTCGAAAAGTTTGCCGCGCTGCCGCCGTCGTGGCTGGAGCGCGTAGAGCGGCTCGAACAGCTGCGGCTGCTGGACAATGGAGTTGATATCTACGTCGCTCCGGCGCCGGGCGACACCATTGGCGTGGATACGGAAGAAGATTTGCAGGCGGTGGAGCGGATTCTGCAGGCGCGGGTGCGCTAAGTCGCCGCGAGTTCCGTTCCCTGCGACTCGCGGCCAAAGGATGCAACCAGCGCGATATAGCAGGCCACAATCGCTACCGTCGCCGCCAGAACGATGCCGTAGCTGCCAAAATGCTCGACGGCTTTTGTCTGGATCACCACATTCCACGAGGCAATGAGGTTTCCCAGCTGGTAAGCCAGCCCGGGGAAAGTGGCACGCACCGGACCTGGAGACAGCTCCGTGAGCCACGCCGGGATAACGCCCCATGCGCCCTGAACCATGAACTGCATCAGGAACGCGCCGCCGGCCAGCACCGCCGCCGAGTGCCCAAAAGCATAGAGAGGAATGGCGGGCAGCGCGAGGAGCGACGCACAGATGATGGCCTTTTTGCGCCCGATGCGCTCTGACAGAGTGCCGAACATCATGCCCCCCAGAATGGCTCCCACGTTGTAGACGATGGCCACAATGCTGGTAATCCGCGGCGAAAAACCGTGCTGCACCTGCAGAAAGGTCGGATACAAATCCTGAGTTCCGTGCGAAAAAGCGTTGAACCCCGTCATGAGCAGGACCAGGAAAACGAACGTGGGGGCATACTGCAGCAATCCCTGCATCAGCCCCATGCGCGGAAGAGTTCGAGCCTCCAGCGTGCGTCCCTCTTTCCAGGCCGGCGATTCCTCCACCTTGCCGCCGATGTAGAAGACCACCAGCGCCGGCGCTGCGCCCACCAGAAACATGCCGCGCCAGCCGAAGTCGTGGCCATGCCAGGTGAAGTGGGAGAACCACGGAAACAGCAGCCCGTAAGCCGTAGCGGCCACCAGATATCCGAACGCGTAGCCTTCCTGGAGCAGGCCGGAGAAGAATCCGCGATTCTCCTTCGGGAGCGTCTCAAAGGCCAGCGCAGCACCCACACCCCATTCGCCGCCCATGGCGATGCCGAAGAGCGCGCGCAGAATGAGAAGGGTGTGCATCGATCCTGCGAAGGCGCACGCCAGCTCGAGCAGCGAGTAGCAGGCGATGTTGATCATCAGCGTAGGGCGGCGTCCGAAGCGATCGGCGATGATACCGAATAGGAAGGCTCCGACTGGCCGGAAGAGCAGAGTAATGGACAGTGCGGCGGCCACAGCCGAGCGCTGGACCCGGAAGTCCGCAGCCACCGCGGAGAGACAGAAAACGAGGATGAAGAAGTCGAAAGCGTCGAGCGACCAGCCGAGGAAACAGGCGGCAAATGCGTGCTTCTGCCGTGACGTCAGAGTCCGGAAGGGGCTCGGCATTTCAGGAGCTTACCAGAGTGTTGGACGAGGTGTGGATTTCGCTTCCCCGCCTTATGTTGAAGGGGGTAAATTGGTGTGCGCAATCGATTAACTCCCCCTGTTCGCAACGAGGGCTGAAAGAAGGTCGTCGACGATGAGGCAGCAGATGCATAGGAAGCTTGCGGTTCCCTGCGGAAAACTGATGTTGAGCGCGGGATTGGGGTTGGCTTTGGCGGCATTTACCGGATGCGGCGGCGGCGGAACGAGCGCTTGCACTTCGTGCGGAGGCGGCGGTGGGGGCACTACACCTACTGTTGTGGCTACGCCGTCCATCACCATGGCACCCGCCTTGGCGGGCGCACAGATTGTCACACTGGCCGACACGACAATGGGCGCCAGCATTTACTACACGATCGATGGAAGCACACCGACCAGCAGTTCGATTCTGTACAGCGCGCCGTTTCTGGTTGCGTCGAATCTCACGGTGAACGTGATTGCAACCGCGTCCGGCGACACTGCCAGCAAAGTAGCCACGCAGCCCTTCACACCGAACATTGCGTCAGGCACGCTGGTGTGGAGCGACGAGTTCACCAACACCGGAACCAGTAATGCTTTGCCGAGCGCAACCAACTGGACCTATGACACCGGCTACCAATGCTGCGGCAATGATGAACAGGAAACCTACTGCGCGGCCGCTAACAGCACGAGCCCCTGCGATCCCAATAACCCCAACGCGTATATCGCACCAGGTGGGGGTTTGAACATTGTTGCGGAGAACCCTTCCGGCACGAACTACACCTCGGCACGGCTCAAGTCGGAAGGGCTGTTCAGCTTCCAATACGGCCGGATTGAAGCAAAGATGCTGTTGCCGGAAGAACAGGCCATGTGGCCTGCATTCTGGATGCTGGGCAATAACATCGCCACCATCAACTGGCCAGCGTGCGGCGAAGCGGACATCATGGAGCACATCGACACGAACAACACACCGTTCGGTGGTCCAGGCACCGGATCGCTTCCAGGCTATGACTGGATTGCCGGCTCCGTGCACGGCGGAACCAGCAGCGCCGAGGCCAGCCTCGGCAACGACTACCCGACGTCGCTATCAACCGCCGACGGATTTTCCGCAGCTACGTGGCACACTTACGGCATGATCTGGTCTAAAGGGCAGGTTGAGTATTACGTCGACAGTCCGACGAACATCTACGCAACTGATACGACCGCTAACTTCCAGGGCACCTGGCCCTTCGACCAGGGTCCGATGTTTGTGATTCTGAACCTGGCAGTAGGCGGAGACTGGCCGGGTGACGTCAACTCGAGCACAACGTTCCCTGCGACCATGCAGGTGCAGTACGTGAGGATCTACACGAACTAGAGCGTGAAGACTCGCAACTGGGAAAGGTGCATCCCCTGGGGGTCAGCACACGCCGCAGATTTGATTGCCCAGCAGCGTGGGAACGACAACCACATCGCCCTCCCCGCTCATATCGAAAGGCGTGTCTGCCAGCGCCACGATCCTGCGCGCGAGCTCGCGGCCGAAGGCGACCTCCTGAATACTGCAGTCCAACAGGCCCGCACACTCCTCTTCAGACAGGCCCTCAATCGTCGCCATCACAAAAATGAACCGCTCAAATGCGCTCAGCGACGTAATCGACGCGAAGGACTGATAGGATGTCGAGAACATCGGGCCAGCCACATCGCTCAGGACCCAGCTGTAATCCTGTCTTGCAATGGGTTTGACCGCCTGGATCGCATGCCGCAGCACGGCCAGCCGCCCCTCTTTGCCCGCCCAGTCCAGAAATCCGCCCCGGCTCTCGACGTACTCATCCAGCGCACTCGTGAAGCATCTCTCGGCGATACCCCGGTCTGCAGTAACAAGAAATGCGAGCAGATACAGGCAGTTCATCTGGTCGATGAAGATGGTGCCGTACTTTGCAACGCCCACGTATTCGCTTTGCAAGCTGTCGTATCGTGCGGAATCGATGCTGTTCATCTCTGTGTCCTCTCCTTGCCGGAGGGCAGAAGCTCCGGCCCGCGTGCTGGTTGTGCCGCGAAGGCGTCAGATCACGCTGCCCGGCTCTTGCCGGCATCGGAGCTTCGCCGGCTGCGTGTCACTTTGCCGGCCCGATGAGGCTTCGCGGATGTGAAACTTGCCTGCAACCGGTCGCGCAGAATGACGCGCCCACGCTGCCTGCGCGATTTCACTCCGGTGGTCGTAATGCCAAGCGCAACCGCTGCTTCCGCGCTGGACTGTTCCTCAAGATCGCAAAGCTGCAGGGCCACGCGGGTACCCGGCTTCAATCGCGCCAGTTCCGAGACGAGCAGCCGGGTCCGCTCCGTTTGCGAATAGGTAGCTTCCGGGCCGGGGCGCGAGTCCATGAAATCCGGAGGGACATCGAGACTCTCGCCGGTACACAGATCGCTCATCGCAACTTCGCGCGATTTCCGTGACTTGCGCAGCCACATCCGCGCTTCGTTGATCGCAATGCTGATGAGCCAAGTTGAAAATGAGCATCGTCCGGCAAATCTCGGCAGATTGGCGAAGGCTTTCATCAACGCTTGTTGAGTCAGGTCCTCGGCTTCAACGAAGTTGCCGATCATCCGTCCCGTGATCGCGATGACCAAACGTTTGTATCGAACTGCGAGAATCTCAAGCGCCGCTGCTTCGCCCTGGATGGCGGCGGCCACCAGCCTTTCTTCTGCGGCTTTCGCGTTCACAACATCGGAGCATTCTTCATAAACGATCGAGGTCGAACACATATCAGGCTCTCCTTTGGCCGCGCGGTCCCGGTCCCTGCTTCCGGCTGTCTGCATAACGTGCACGGCAATCGCCAAACTGTAACCCTCACGAGCGCATGAGCATCAGACCGTGTTTTGTGGCGTTTAGCGGCAAAGCCCCGTCTTTTTCGTCAGCGAGGCCCTGTGCGGGAGGGAACGCCGGGTCCGCCCTCGCCATTGACGCCTCAAACTTTGGCAGTCAAGTGTCAACGTATTGACACCACGGCGAGCGTCCTTGCCGGGACCATTGAAAACTCAATACCCCCACTTACCTCATCAATCCCACTTGCTTCGCCCATAAGGGATCTTCAGGGAATCCGCCGCGAATTCGCGATGGCTTGCAGACATCCGCACCCGCTCGAAACCGAATAGAAAGGATCTTTCCCAGGAGACCTAGTTCAACAGCACCCAGCGCGGGGTTTCAGCGCCTGCCGTATCGGCTTTGGCGACACCGACGTTGCGTTCCCGTGTCGCACCGTTCCCCTTTTCGGGTCGGGAGATTCCGTGCCTTTTCATTCTTTGCACCAGGGTGGTCCGCTTCAGGCCCAGCTTCGCCGCCGCGCCACTCGGTCCGCCAACGACCCAGTCCGCCGCCCGCAAAGTTTCCAGGATCAAAGCACGTTCGAAGCCCTGCAACGTGTTTTGGGCAGGGGATGAGACAACCGGAGTGGTCCGCAGGGGCGCCAGCGGATTGGGAAGAAGTCCGTCATCCGAGAGGATGACCGCGCGCTCAATCGTGTTTTGCAGTTCGCGAATGTTCCCAGGCCAGGAATAGGACATGAACGCGATCAGCGTTTCGTCGGGAATGTGCCTGATTTGCTTTCCGATCCGGCGAGCGAAAAAGTCTACGAAGCTTTGCACCAACGGGACAATGTCCTCGCGGCGATCCCGCAGAGGCGGGAGCATGATCGGAAATATATTCAGGCGATAATACAGATCGCTCCGAAATTCCTTATGCGCCACCATTTGCGCCAGGTCCCGGTGCGTTGCCGCGATCAGCCGAACATCCACGTGATGTGTCCGGCCGCTTCCCAGACGCTCAAAGTCCTGCTCCTGCAGAACACGCAGCAACTTCGGCTGCAATGCCAACGGTATATCGCCGACCTCGTCCAGGAACAGGGTCCCCTTGTCTGCCAATTCGAAGCGGCCGATCTTTTGCGCTATCGCTCCGGTAAATGCCCCTCGCTCATGACCAAAGAGCTCGCTCTCGAGCAAATCGAAAGGAATGGCGGCACAATTGAGCTTCACGTACGGCTGTCCGTACCGCGGGCTGATATTGTGAATCGCTCGTGCGATCAACTCCTTGCCGGTGCCCGTCTCGCCTTGAATCAATACGGTCGACCCGGTCGGCGCAACTCGCTCGACTTGTTCGAGCACAGCTTCAAGCGCAGGACTGTTACCGATGATCCGCTCAAACCGGTGCCGCTTCTCGTCCTGCTCAAAGGACTCGGGTCTTGAGAAGGCCCCCACAACAAACCCCCTTGTGCTCCGTCGACGAGGTGAGCGCCGTGATTCAACTATCCAGTGCGGTTCGAACGCATTCGAGCAGGACACCGCCATTGAAAGGCTTGGGAAGGAACTCGACAGCCCCGGCGCGCATCGCCCGCAAGCGCATTTTTTCGTCGCCGTGGGCGGTGATGAAAATGGTGGGAATCGGGCACTTCTCAGCATTGAGCTGAAGCTGTAAATCGAGACCCGATATTCCAGGCATGCGGATGTCGGCAATGAGACATCCGGTCTGACGTTGTTCGCCGGACCTGAGAAACGCCTCGGCTGATGCAAACGATCGAACCTGTAAGCCCGCGGCTTTCATCAGGCCCTCTAACGCCTCGCGAACTGACTCGTCGTCATCGACGACTGCGACCAATTGCTTTCTCCCGTCCACTGTTTAGCCCTTGCGTACTCAGGAAACGTAACTCCTCGTTTTGGGGGTTTGCAATTATGCAGTGGTATAGGGATACCTATACCTTCCCTCGACGGATCGAGCTTATTTAGCGGGGGGCAGCCTGAGTTTTTCCGCCATTCTGCCCAGTTCCCCAACCGACGACGCTGCCATTTTGCGCATGACCTGGCCGCGATGGACCTTCACTGTGATTTCGCTGGTCCCCAGTTCTGAGGCGATCTCTTTGTTGCGCATCCCCGAGACGACCAGTCCCATCACTTCACGTTCCCGAGCCGTGAGAGTGCTGTACCGTTTCTGCAGATCCGCAATCTGTTCCTGTTCGTGTTGTGCTTCGTCATCGCGCTTCAGCGCCAGTTGAATCGCGTCCAGCAGGTCCTGATCGCGGAACGGCTTCGTCAAAAATTCGACTGCCCCCGATTTCATGGCCCGCACCGACATAGGAATGTCACCGTGGCCTGTGATGAAAATGATGGGAGTCTTCACACCCGCATCGGCCAGTTTGCGCTGGATGTCCAGCCCGCTGATTTCAGGTAGGCGCACATCCAGAACAAGACAGCTGGGACCGCCGGAGGGTTTGCGCCGGAGAAACTCGTGGTGCGTCGCAAACGATTCAGCACGCAAGCCGACTGTCTTCACTAAACCTTGTATGGCTGCACGCATACTCGCATCGTCGTCGATGATGAACACGGTAGCTGACGCTGGACCAGTCATGGAATCTCGGCCCCCGCAAGAGGCAGTGTGAACTGGAACGTGGCGCCTCGTCCGGCATTGCCCGTGGCCCACAAACAACCGCCATGCGCTTCAATAATCGAACGGGTGATCGCCAGGCCCATGCCTGTGCCCTGTGGCTTGGTCGTGAAGAAGGCTTCAAATATCTTCTCCGCATTTTCAGCGGGAAGGCCCACACCGTTGTCGCTCACCGAAATCAGCAGTTGGCCATCCTGATGCAACCGCGACTTGACCTTCAACTCTCCCGCCGTTTCTCGCATGGCCTCGATGGCGTTCAGCATAAGATTCATGAACACTTGCTGCAACTGCACACGATCCGCCGTGACCTGCGGAATGCCGTCCGCGAGTTCAAGATGAACGGATACTGACCAACGTGCCGCCTCATTGCGGAGCAGAGCCGTGATTTCTCGAACGATTTCAGCCACGTCCACGAGTTCAGGTTGAGCCGGAGCACCTTTTTTATAGAACGATCGCATGCGGTGCGTAATCTCCGCGGCGCGAGTTCCGTCCTTAAATATTCGTGTGGCTGCTTCCCGAGCCTCTTCCAAATCGGGCTCATCGCGCGTCAGCCAGCGGAGGCAGGTGCCGGCATTGGTAATCGCGGCGGCAATGGGTTGATTCAGCTCGTGCGCAAGGGAGGCCGCCAGCTCCCCCATCATGCTCACTCGATTCATATGCGCGAGGTCGGCCTCCAGCTGGCGCAAGCGCTCTCGCTCCTGATCGGATCGCCTGCGTTCGGTAACGTCGATCGTGATGCCAACGTACTCGCCCGGGACACCGCCGGATTGCCTGCGAACCGGACGTCCCATCGCGTGCAAATATCTCACCGGACTGCCCGGGGCCATGGTTCGGTACCGCAGATTCAAATCCCCACCCGATTGCACCAACGCCTGGAATGTCTGCAGCACGTGTTCCTGATCTTCGGGATGAACTCGCTGAAAGAAATCTGCGAAGGTCGGGGTATCCTTTTCCGGATCGAAACCAAACAAGCGGGAATGTTCCGCGGATGAGTGAAGCGCCTCCTGGGTGACAACGTTCAGTCCCCAGCTACCGGTGTGCGTCAGGCGCTGGCCTTCGGCCAGATACGCTTCGCTGCGGCGCAAAGCGTCTTCCGCCCGCCGGCGTTCAATGCCCTGTGCGATGATGCCGGCGGCAAACGAGAGTGCTTCAAGCGTACTTTCGGAGAGCGGCTTCTGCGAGAACATGCCCATGACGCCGACCAGCCTGTCCTCGAGAACGAGCGGGTATCCGGCAAATGAAATCATTTTTTCTCGCCGTGCCCACTCCCTGTCACTGACGCGGGGATCGCTTTGAGCCTCATTCGTGAAATGCGGCATTCTTTCCTGAGCGATCAGACCGATTTTGAATTGTCCGACCGGGATCCGGCTGTGCGGTCCATCCAGATGCGTGTACATCCCCGCACTTGCCTGCAGCTCCAGGTCGCGGCCGTCGCTGGTCAGGGTCCAGATGCGGGCGAATGCAGCGTCGAGATGCCGAACCACTGCGCCGGCACAACTGTGCAGGATTACTTTCAAATCTTCCTGGCGCGAAAGTGCCACACCGATTTCTTCCCGGAAGGCGCTCAGGCGGGTTCGCTCATCCATCGCCGCACGCAGCGCTAACTCTACCTGCCTCCTTTCCGTAATATCGCTCAGGATCCCAACGAAATTCACCAGTTCTCCTGATTGATTCGCTACCGGGTGACCGATGGCGAGCAAATACTTCATCGCTCCGTTCGGAAGCACAACACGATACTCGATTTCGTAGTCGGTCTTCTCCGCGATAGCGCGGTCCACAGTGGCTGCATAGCGGTCGCGATCCTCAGGGTGCACCCGCTCCAGCCGCTGTTCCCAGCTTGGCGGACCCAACTCTGGATCGAATCCAAAGATGCGATGCCATTCGTCCGATACATAGACGAGTTTCCGGCTGTATGCGTCCCACACCCACGTGCCGAGATGCGCCACGCGCTGCGCCTCAGAAAGATAGGCTTCACTGTTGCCAAGAGCATCCTGAGTCAGCTTGCGCTCGATGGCGATGCCGGCCAGGTGAGCGATCTGGCGAATCATCTCCTGCGCCGTGTCGTCGGGCCGGCGCGGCTCGCGATAGTACATCGCGAAGGTCGCGACCACTTCGCCTCGTGACGAGAAGACCGGGGTCGACCAGCAGGCGCGGAGGGAATGAGGGAGAGCGAGCTCTTTATAATCCGCCCAGAGCAAATCAGTTGCGATGTCCTCCACGATGACCTGCTCGCGCCGATACGCCGCGGTGCCGCAGGAGCCCGCGATAGCTCCAATCGGGGCGCCATCAATCGCGTCCGTATATTCCTTCGGAAGGCTGGGCGATGCGCCATGCCGCAGGCAATTGCCGTCCAGCAGCAGAATCGAAGCCAGCGCCCCATCAGCCGTTTCTTCCACCGCCCGGCACAGCGCATTCAGGATTTCAGGAAGGGATTCCCCCTTCGCCACCATTTCAAGAATATGGTTCTCGCGCGCCAGCAGCGCTTCTGCGCGTTTGCGGTCGTCGATGTCAACCATATGTGCGTACCACTTAAGAATGGCGCCAGACTCATCGCGTAATGGGTTCGCCCGGCACAAAAACCACCGGTACACGCCGTCGAAACGCCGCATCCGCGTTTCCGCCTCCAGCGGCGCGCCGGAAACCAGCGACAATTGCCAACCCTTCAAAAGCCCTTCAGCGTCGTTGGGATGAATGACTACGGCCCAACCCGAGCCCTGGGCCTCTTCCGCTGACAAACCGGTGTAGTCGAGAAACGACTGGTTGTGGAAGTCTGCGTATCCGTCGGGACGAGCGGAGGCCAATGGCGTAGGGATGGCGTCGATATTCAGGCTTAGATTGCGTTCGCTCGCCCACAACGCTTCTGCGCGCTTTCGATCCTCAATATCGATCCCGCTGCCATACCAGCGGGTTACCTGCCCGCCGGCATCCTTCTGCGGCTTGTAGTGAATGAGGAACCAGCGATAGCTTCCATTGCTTCCGCGCAGACGCTGTTCTGTTGCGAAGGGCAGGCCTCGCGCCAAATGATGGAAGAAATTCTCGGTAAGTCGCTGAAATTCATCCGGATGATAGCAGCGAGCCCGCCAATCCGATTCGCTCAGATCTTCCGCGCACAAGCCCAGAAACTCCAGGGCCACATCGTTCATCCAAGTCACGCGCCCGTCCGGCTCCATCGCAAAGAGCGACTCAGGTGAGCCATTCACGATGCGGAGAAGCTCAGCTACACGCCCGGCATCGTTCCTGGCAGACCCGCGTTGGTCAGGAGACGCCACAGGCGGTCAGCATAAACCAGCACGATGCCGTTCAACAACCGCGCGCCCACGTAACCGGAGTCAGGAGAAACGCTTCCGATTGTTCACACGATCTTCACAAATCCCGACGGCCGGAAGATACCGCGGCCCAATATTGAAGAATCATGACTTACAGTCACCGTTTGCGCCTCCGGCAACGCTAAGGCCGGACTCAGGAGCGTGCTACGTACTCCGGTGCCCTGGCTGCAGTGCCGTTGGATTCGCGACCCAGTTCCAGGATCTGCCCAATCAGGGGCACCGGCCCATTTCCCTTCGACACAAACGCGTCGACACTCCTAAGCTCGCCACCGGGGATGCCGATCGACCCAGAATAGAGCACGATCCTCGTGTTCCCATAGCGCATCCTGATTGCGTTGGCCAGCTCGCAACCGTTCATCCCCGGCATCTCATAGTCGAGGATGGCGATATCCATTGCATTCTCTTCCAAAATGCTCAAGGCTTCCTGAGCGTGCCAGGCAGTCATCACCTTGAATCCTGCAGTCCTGAGCACCAGGGCGCAGAGTTCCAGTTGCTGCTGATCGTCGTCGACTAACAGAAGTCTCGTTCGCGGGGGACGTGCGAAATCCAATTCCTTAGCCTCACTCGCAGTTTCGAAATGCAAGTTGATGGCCATTTGAAAATCTTCCAGGGAATACCTCGGCGCGACCATCGCGTCAATTTTTTGACACAGGAATACGTGAGACAGGTTAAAGATGTGCACAGGTCGATCCATGGCCGTGGGGCTCTATGCGTTCAGAGGCACATAGGATTCCGGTTCATAACGAAAGTTCGCAGCGATCAGCTGCTCTATAGCGTGCACGGGAGAAATTCCGCCTCTGGCTCCCGATGCCATACAGTTCAGCGCGGCCGCGGCGCAGGCGAAGTCGAGCGTCTGTTCCAGAATCCAGCTCTGCAGAAGCCCATAGATAAAGCCCGCATGAAAGATATCGCCGGCCCCGGTTGTATCGACCACATCGACGCGGTAGGCCGGCCGATAGCAGAACCTGCGCCCGTCGTACGCCAGCGCACCACCGCGTCCCAGCGTGGCAGCCGTCAGCCGACAACTAAAGCGTTGCTGAATCTTCACCAGCGACTCGCCAAGGTCCGCATTTCCCGCCAGTAGGCTCGGAATGTCGCGGCTCACGATCAGATAATCAACCCTCTCCAGAAGGCCCTCGACTCCTGGGTAGAGTTCATCCAGATCTGCAATCACCGGGATGCCGCCCTCGCGCGCCCAGCCTGCCGCGGTGATCGCCGCGTCGGTGTCATGTCCGTCCAGAAGCAGCGCGCGGCCGTCCATGATCCACTCGCGCCGAAGATCCTCCGGGCGCAGGGTCAGCCGATCGTCGCGCTTCCAGAGCACTGTTCTTTCGCCGGAGTCTTCGACCAGGATAAATGCCTGCTGGCTGGCGCATCCCGGTGCAGTTAGGACTCTGGCCTCCACGCCCGCCTTGTTGAATTCTTTGCGATGCAGTTCAGCAGCGCTGTCATCGCCCAGCTTGCCCACGTAGCGGGCGCGCAGCCCCCATCTCTGGCAGGCCACCATCGCGCTCGCTACCTGCCCCCCCGGCAATACCGTGGCGGATCGGAACTCAACTTTGGATCCCGACACAGGAAAGTGCGGGACGGGAATCAGCGTATCGGTGGCGTTCAAACCAACGCCTACTATGTCCATGAGCACGATTTCTTCCTCAGGCGGATAACCTCAATGTAACTGGACCGGCCGCGTTGCGACAGCGGATCCAATTCTCATTATGCAAAGTGGGTCCTTTTCCAAAGAATCCATCCACAGACGCCCAGCACCGCGCCCAGAATGACGATCAGCGCAAAAGCAAACGGGATCTGTATCGACAGTTGCGGCACGCGGACGCGGAGCCCAAACCAGATAAAGATGCCAACCGCCACGAGAGGAATCGCGAAATCCCACCAGGAGCGCCGCTCCCCTGTGCCTGAGTTGTTCTCAACACCGGCCTGGGCTCGCAGGGTGTCGGCCAGATCCAGCCCATAGCGGTCGCACTCGCGCTGCACGGCCCGCACGCACGACGCGGATTCCGCAGCGGAAACCGTAGCTCCGGCGATCAGCATCGCTCCGGCGATCGTCAGTCCCGACGCCCCAAGCGCCAGCAGCCGCAGCGAAGCCTGCGCATGATGCAGCTCGCCAAAAACCAGAATGCCCCACGCGAATCCCCACAGCTGGTTCGTATTGGATAGCGGGATCGCACGGCTGATGCCGACATACTTCGTCGCGTACTGCTGAAAGAGGTCGCCGATAACCCAGCAGAAGCCGCCCAGCAGAAGCCAGAACACGGAAGGCTCCAGCGCGTGCAGCTTGACGGCCAGCGATGACCAGCTTCCCGGCAGCGCAGCGGCCAGGACCAGCATGGTCCCCACTTCCCCAAAAGTGAAAACAGTCACAAACGACAACGGGTTCATCCCGGTGATGTAAGCCTTGCGGTAAGGCACATACATCGTTCCCCACAGCAGACCGGCTCCCAGCGCGGCTGCAATGCCGTGCAGCGCGCGTCCCGGAGTTCCGGCAAGGGTGTGAACGGAAATCGCGGAAAGGAGCACCGATCCCAGTATGATCGCAGCGGCGCCGCCAAGAACTTTGACCCAACTCGTCGCCGACGCTCCATCCAGTTCGTGAAACAGCGCCCAACCCCAGAAAATGCCGATGAGCGTATTCGTATTCCACAACGGGAATGCAATGGCCAGGCCCACGTCCCGGATGGCGAAGATGGTCAGCGTATTCGCGACAGCCCAGAGCGCGCCCGCCAGAACCGCCCAACACATTAAATGCGGCCGATGCCGGAGATCCCGTATCACCGACCCGGTGCCTTTGATCGCGACCGGCAGGGTCCATCGGGCCAGGAATACTCCCATCACCATGCAGAAGGAAATCGCAAAGGGCGAAAACCCGGCAGCCACCAGCCGCGCCGGAGCCTCTGCCGCGCCCAGCCACGCTCCCGCGGCAAAACCGCAGGCGATGCCCACCCCGTACCGCGTTTGCGGCATCGGCACAATCTCTTCAGAGTAGCTACGGAATGGCTCGGGATGATGGACAGGATTCGAAGGCAAATTTTGCTCCGTCGGGTCACCCACAGCCGACCCGTTCACGACGATACGCCAGCGAATAGCCTACCAGTCGATCAATTCGGGAAAGAACTCGGCGATCAGATCTTCGTAATAGGGACGTAGCTCATCCACCTGCGGTTTGGCGCCGCCCTTGGAGTAAAGATCGTAAGGATTAAATTTCCTCACCCAGACGAACATCTCCTCATCGTGATCGGACATGAGGTGACGATACGCCGCATGCCGGTGCGCCGCATAGAAAGAGTGAAAACGCAGCATGTAGAGCGCTGGTTCAGGCAGATGGTCCTTCACGACGCGATAGATGTACTCGTCGTGCCCCCACGACATGTGGACGTTGGCGAGACCGCAGCGAGGCTCATAGATTCCGTACTGAGTCTGATACTCCGGCACCCGTGCATCTGGGTTCTGGGCAAAATAGTCGTGAAAGATGACCTGGTCGGACCATGCGCAGCCCACGGGAAACGTATCTCCCACCACGGCCCACTGCGGCTCACCGTAGAGACACAGCACTTTGCCCAGATCGTGGAGGAAGCCGGTCAGGACAAACCAGCGGGGATGCCCATCCTTCCGAATCGCTTCAGACGTCTGCAGCAGGTGCTCGATTTGCGCCAGGTCGGTGTCCGGATCGCTTTCATCGACGAGCGTGTTCAGATAAGCCGCAGCTTCCATGATGCTGCGACGCCCCCGCGTCAGCGGACCGTACTCCCGCTCTTTCCGGAGAACGAAATCGACCGTCTGCTGCGTGTGGTTCTGCCGATAGAACTCGGCTATCGCTGAGTTGGCCTCGCTGTCGTAGTTGCGGTACTCCGTAGGGTCCCTGCGCGTGGCCACGAAATCGTCCCACTCCTCCACATGCTTCAGTGGCCCCCGCGCAATCCCGCCGCCTGTGTTCATCGGTTCCTCCCTCAATTCCGCCGGGTTACGTTACCGCTAACGTTTACTACTTGAGTATCTTCTTTTGCAAGGGCCCGCTTGCCAAAAACGCTGATAGGCAGAACATCAGTGGCGTGAATATACTCCATGCCTGAGAGGTAATCCGTGCTTCGAGCAATTTTGACCGACAGCCACTTCTGGGTGCCGCTCCTGGTGCTTCTCGGTGGCTTCTTACTTCTCGTGCGCCTGGCATAGTTATCAGTTGACCTTTCTCGTCTGCGAAACTGAGGACGCCCAGACCTCCATGCGGGGTTCGAGACGGATGTGGACGGTGTAGATGACGTCGCCGGGATCGACGGAGGCGACGTCGCGCTGGACCGGTTCCATGACAGCGGCGGGGGTCGCCCTGGGTGGGCAGGACGACGGCGGCAAGCAAGTCGAGCTGTTCGGGCGGATCGACGGGTTCATCCCCTGAACTAACGGACGAAATCCTGTGGTAGCATGACGCCAATCGCTCCCACCCCGACAAATTTGAACGCACGCGGAGGACGCAGTGGCCCTCACTATCTCCGGTCTCTCAAAGACCTATCCCAACGGAGTCAAGGCGCTTCGCAACGTCTCGCTCACCATCGGCAACAACATGTTCGGGCTGCTCGGTCCCAACGGCGCCGGCAAAAGCACCCTCATGAGAACCGTAGCCACGCTGCAGGATCCCGACGCCGGCTCAGTGGACCTCGACGGCCTCGACGTCCTCGCGAAGAAAACCGAGGTCCGCAGAATCCTCGGCTATCTGCCCCAGGAATTCGGCGTATACCCCAGGGTCTCCGCGCTCGACATGCTGCTGCACCTCGCCGTGATGAAGGGCATCACCAAAAACAGCGAGCGCAAGGAGGTCGTCGAAGCTCTCCTGCATCAGACAAACCTCTGGGACGTCCGCAAGAAATCTCTCAGCACCTACTCCGGTGGCATGAAACAGCGCTTCGGCATCGCCCAGGCGCTCTTGGGCAAGCCGAAGCTGATCATCGTCGACGAGCCCACCGCCGGCCTCGATCCCGCAGAGCGCAACCGCTTCCTCAACCTGCTCAGTTCCATTGCCGGCAACGTCACCGTCATCCTCTCCACGCATATCGTGGAAGACGTCCGTGAGTTGTGCCCGCGCATGGCTATCATCGCCAACGGCGCGGTGCTCGTCGAAAGCTCGCCCTCGGAAGCGCTTGATTCTCTCCACGGCAAGATGTGGTCGAAAATTGTCGCCAGTGACGATGAGCTGAAAGCGCTCGAGACCAGCCTCCAGGTGGTCTCCACGCACCTGATCGGCGGCCAGCACGAGGTGCGCGTCTACTCGGACTCGAGTCCCGGCGAAGGATTCCGCGCCTCCGAATCCGATCTGGAGGATGTCTACTTCCTCTCGCTCGCCCGTCACGCGAACAACTAGCCTGCGGAGGTCGCCATGCGCCTGTTCTGGGAATTCTTCTTCTTCGAACTGAAATTCCGCTTCAAAAGCATCTCCACGTACGTTTACTTCGTTATCTGGTTTGTCTTCAGTTTTCTCTGCATTGCCTCGGATAGCTTCGGCCCCATCGCTTTCGGCAATGGCAAGGTTCTCCTCAATGGACCCTACGCAAACAAC
>Ga0210391_10002133_pt1 | contig 17327 bp, 14 predicted proteins | sample IncBWC12OmetaG_FD_160573 | JGI IMG/M metagenome (GOLD analysis project Ga0210391, IMG submission 160573) | Forest soil microbial communities from Barre Woods Harvard Forest LTER site, Petersham, Massachusetts, United States - Inc-BW-C-12-O ... | reverse complement strand
CAGCACGCGTTCGAGGCCGCGACATTCGACGCGTTGGTCGACGCGCCCATCGAGATCGGTACGCACCGCGAAGAATCGTTCCAGGTCATGCAGCGGATCCACCGCCTCGCGGTCTGCCCGGCAAGCGCGATCGCCGATGCCGACGTGCAGCGGCTCGTGAGCGACACGAAGGTCATCGTCGAAGCGGAAGCCAAGCTCTTCGGGGGCACGTTGCCGTACGAGACCTATGACCTGCTCCTGCACCTCTCGATGCGAGGCCGCGGGGGACTCGAGCATCGATCGAGCGCAGCGCTCATCGCACCGAGGACGAGCTTCGCGACGCGCGAGGCGTACCTCGATCTCCTGTCGCTCGTCGCGCACGAGATGTTCCACGCGTGGAACGTCAAGCGCATTCGCCCCGCCGGCCTCTCGCCGTACCGCTACGGCCAAGAGTGCCTCACGCGCCTTCTCTGGTGGTTCGAGGGCGGCACGAGCTACTACGACTGGCGCACGCTGGTCCTCTCGCGGCTCTGCACCGTGGAGGAATATCTCGAACATCTCGCCGCTGAGATCAGCTACCTCGAACAGACGCCGGGGCGCTTTCACCATTCGCTCGAGGACGCGAGCTACGACGCCTGGATCAAGCTCTATCGGCCCGACGAGAATTCGGCCAACAGCAGCGTCAACTACTACCGAAAAGGCGAAGTCGTCTGCGCGATGCTCGACGTCGAAATCGCGGCGCGGACCGGCGGGAAGGCGTCGCTCGACCGCGTCTTGCTCCACCTCTGGCAGGAGTACGGGCGAAACGAACGGCCGGTGCCGGAGGACGCGATGCAGGCGATCTTCGAAGACGTGGCCGGCGTGCCTTTGCAAGACGTGTTCGACGCGTGGATTCGCGGAACCGACGACGTACCGTGCGATCGGGTGCTCGCGCGCGTGGGCCTGTCGATCGAGCGAGCCGCGCGGCCGGATGCGCCGCCGTGCTCGCTCGGCCTGCGCGTTCGCTCCGACGGCGGCCGCACCGTCGTGGCGAGCACGATCCGCGAGTCGTCGGCGTGGCGGGCGGGCTTCGAGCCGGGCGACGAGATCGTCGCGGTCGCCGGCATGCGCATCGAGGGAACTCAGCTCGATGCGGCGCTGCGAGGCCATGCGGCGGGCGAGGTCGTGGCTGTGACGTTCGTGCGCGAGGGGCGGCTCACCACCCGGTCGGTCGCGCTCGACCCCGCACGCCTCGATCGCGTGAAAGTCGTCGCCGAGCGGGATCCGTCGCCGGCGGCTCGCGCGGCCTTCACGGCGTGGGTCGGTCAATCGCACCCGGCGTGGGCCGGCCGCTCGTGAACGACGCGTTTTCGCCTCCGGCCAAGCCGGCAAAGGCGTCGCTCACGGAGATGACCGAGTTCGTCCTGCCGTCGCACGCCAACGCGCTCGGCACGGTCTTCGGCGGGCAAATCATGGCGTGGGTCGACCTCTGCGCGGCGATCTGCGCGCAGCGCCACACGGGCCGCACCTGCGTCACGCTGTTCATCGACGATTTCTTGTTCAAACGGCCCGTGCACGTCGGCCAGGTCGTACTCCTTCGCGCGCACGTCGTGGCCACGTTCCGCACCTCGCTCGAAATCGAAGTGGAGGTCTCGGGCGAAGACACCGTAACGGGCCACCGGTGGGCGACCGTCGAGTGCCTCATCACGATGGTCGCCCTCGGCGAGGACCGCCGCCCCACGGCCGTCGCACCTCTACTCTTCGAGTCGGACGCCGAACGCATCGCGCAGGCCGACGCCGAAGAACGCAAGCGCACCCGCCTCGCCAAACGCACCCGGTAGTGGAAAGAGACGCCAAGAATTAAGGCGTTGGGAGGATCAAACTTCGTCCCAACGTCTCTCTTGGCGGCTTGGCGGTTCCCCTTCTCCGGAGACACGCATAAACGGAGTATTCGTTACGAGGTTCGTAAGCCGTTGTAGAGGGCGAGGTAGCGCTCGGTCGGCTGGACCCAGGAGCTGTCGCGCGCCATGCCGCGCGCGACGAGCGAGGCCATCGCGATGGGGTCGCGCCAGAGGCTGAGGGCATCTTCGAGCGCGAGCAAGAGCGACGCCCGATCCGCCTTCGCGGCGACGATCCCGGTGCCGGTCGCGCGCGCCGCGTTCACAGGCTGCACGGTGTCGCGAAGACCGCCCACCGCCGTGACGATCGGCACGGCCCCGTAGCGCATCGCGTAGAGCTGCGTGAGGCCGCACGGTTCGTCGCGCGACGGCACCACGAGGAAATCCGATCCTGCGAAGATGCGCCGCGCGAGGGCCGGGTCGAACGCGACGCGCCCCGCGACCCGACCCGGGTAGCGCGCCGCGAGGGCGCGTACGCCCGCTTCGAGGGCCGCGTCGCCGGTGCCGACGAGGACGACGCGCGCGCCGCGCTCGACGAGCGCCGGGCAAGTCGAGAGGAGGAGGTCGATCCCCTTGAGCCACTGCAAACGCGAGACGAGGCCGAAGAGCGGGACCGCGGCCCCCTCGAGCCCGAGCTCCGCGAGGATGGCGCGCTTGCACGCGCGCTTGCCGTCGAAGGCGTCGGGGGCGCCGTAACGGCGCGCGATCGCCCCGTCCGTCTCGGGGTTGAAGGACTCGGCGTCGATGCCGTTGGTGATGCCCGTGAGCTTGGACGCGTGCCACCGGAGGTGCGCTTCGAGGCCGCACCCGTGCGGCGCGGTCTGAATCTCGCGCGCGTACGTTTCGCTCACGGTCGTGACGCGATCCGCGAGTTCGATGCCGCCCTTCATCAAGTTCACGTTGCCTTCGTGGCGCATCCAGCCCGCGCTCCACGCATCCGCGGGCACCCCGAGGTACGGGAGCTCGGAGGCCGAAAGAACGCCCTGGTACGCCAGGCTGTGGATCGTGAAGACGGTGGGCACGCGCTGCCACGCGGGCCCGCGCGTGCGCTTCGCGTAGACGATCGACAGCGCCGCATGCCAGTCGTGCGCGTGCACCACGTCCGGCAAATTTCCGTCCCACGCTCGCTCGGCGACGGCGAGGGCGCCGCTCGACATCGTCGCGAAGCGAAACGCGTTGTCGCCGAAGGTCCCCTGGCGGTCGCCGTAGATCCCGTCGCGGTCGAAGAGCTCCGCGTCGGTGAGCAAGCACACCCGCGGGCGTCCGGCGGCGTTCTGCGCGGGGACGGGCCGGCCCAAGTGCGGCGCGAGGCGCGCCTCGAGGACTCCGAGCTCGCGCGAATGCCCCAACCCGAGCGGCGCGGTGACCGGCGAGGACCACCATTGGGCATCGACCGGAATGCGGGTCGTCCCGTACTTCGGCGTGACGACGACCACGTCCGCCCCGCGCCCTGCGAGCGAGCGCGAAAGGGCCTCCACGACGTCGCCGAGCCCCCCCGTTCGGGCAAGGGACTCGACTTCGGACGACACCATCAGGATGCGCGCAGGGCGCGAAGGCATGGGGCCCCGCGCTTACCCGGTCTGGCCGCGGATTGCCAGCACCGGCGTCAATCGCGGGGACCCGCGGCGCGCGGTCAGACGGCCAAGTCCGTCAGCGCCGAGCGAAGCGCCTCGTAGGCGCGGTGGGCGCGGAGCTTCACGGCCATCGTGGTCGTCCCGAGAACTTGCGCCGCCTCGGCCACGCTGAGGCCCTCTTGCCGAATAAGCTCGAACGCCGTGCGCTGCGAGACAGGCAGCGCGGCCAGCGCTCGTTCGAGCCGCGCGGCGACTTCGCGCGCTCGCACGAGGTCGTCGGCGCTCGGTTGCCGCGACTCGCTCACGCCAGCCGCCCCGCTATCGTCCGTGAGGACTTCTCGTTTTCCACGGCGGACAACGTCCACGAGCAGGCGGCGGGCGATCGCGAACGCCCATGGGGTCACTTCTGCCCCCGGGATGAAGCTCTCGCGTGCACGATGCATGTGCAACATCGTCTGCTGAATCAGGTCTTCCGCGCGAGCACGGTCGTGCGTCTGCCGCAGGAGGTAGCCGAACAATCGCGGTGCGAGTGCGTCGTACACAAGGGTGAACGCTTCATCGTCCCCCGCAGCGTAGCGCTTCATGGCCTCGTCGGTCCGCGACTGCACGAATCCATACGTATCATGCGTGCTCCTCGTCGAGATCGCTTACGCACGGGGCCTGGACTCATTTCAGTCCTGATGAATCATTAGAGCAGGCTGTTCCAGGAAACGCTCCCGCGCGGCCTGGCGATGGCGCGCGTCGGAAATTCCCTCGTCAGTCGACTTGTTCAGCGGCAACTGTCGCGCCGCGCGCGACAATCTTCGCCGCGGCGTGGAGCCCGACGCCACACTTTGGTCATTCCTGCCCCGGAGTGAGGCCTATTGGACTCAGCAGCACGACCCGCCAGGCAAATCGGCCTACATGCGGGACGCAAAGCCGCCGCACGAAACAAGCGTGAAAACTCCGCGTCGCTCTGATGCACGGCGGGGCACGCTCGTTGCTCTGCCTTCGTGGATGCTCCTGCGCTTTCTCTTTTGCGTGGCGCTCGCCGCGGTGGCTGGAGCCATCGTGTGCCTGCCTGCGACCGCGCACGCGGAGACGGTGGGGCGCCTTCAGGTCGACTGGAGCAAATTGGTCGATGCGCTGCGCGAGGGCGCGCACGCGTTCGATCACGAGGGAGGTTTTCACCTCGGCGAAGAAGAACGACCCGTGCCCCCCCGCTCCTCTTCGGCGTCCAACGAGGACATGCCGTGGGTGGGTTCGTCGCCGCATCTCGCCCTCATCGCCCGCGACTGGGGCGGTGCGCACGGGCTTGTCGGCGGGCTGTCTCTCATGGACCGCCTGCGGCCGATCCGCTCGAGCCGCATGCTCGTCACGCGCGTGCGGATCACGGACGGGCGCGTAATGCCCTTCATTCAACTCGGTCTCGGCCAGTGGCGAATTGACACGGATCTCCTGCCGACGTTGCCCCACGATGTCGAAATGGCAGGGCAGCTGGGTGGTGGGGTGGAGATCGCGCTCGGTCCGCGCGCCATGCTCGCGATCGAGGCGGACGAGACGATGCTCTACCGCGAGCGGCACGAAGCGCAGATGGTTTGCGATCCCCACGTGTGGAACTCGCTGCTCGCGGCGCGCGTCGAGTTTTGAGCCGCGCGCGAGCTTGGCGGGTGTCGCGCGCTCCCGCGGCCGTAGCTGCCGCCCCATCGGCCTCATCCCGACCGTCGCCACCGTCGCCACCGCATTGAAGCGCGCGCGCGAGCGACTACTGCTCCGGGAGTGAACGAGCGCGTCGCGTGTGCCCATGAAGACCGGTGCGGGGGATGCCCGCTCCTCGATCGGCCGTACGCCGATCAGCTGGCGTACAAGGGCGATCGGGTCCGGGCGGCGTTTGCGGCCTTCGTCCGCGGTGGCGCGCCGGCCGACGGCTCGATCGATCGGGTCATCCCCGCCCATCCGATCGTCGCGTACCGCACGCGCGCCAAGTGGATGGTCGGGCCGCGCGGAGAGCTGGGCCTCTTCGCGAAGAGCAGCGCGCACGTGGTCGTCGATACGCCGCATTGCCGGGTCCTCGCGCCATCGCTCGCGGAAGCCGCGGCATACCTGCGGACCCGCATCGCGGCCGCGGTCGACCCACGGGCCGCGCCCGACCCGCTCCGCCCGTTCGATCCGGCGCGGCCGGACGAGGGGGGCCTCCGCGCCGTCGACCTGCGCGAAACGCGCGACGGCGACGCGGCGAGGGTGCTCGTGACGCTGGTCGTGACCGCGCAAAACAGGGGTTCGCTGCCTGCTCTGCGCGCGGTCGCGAGCGAGATTCTCCGGGAGGTCCCGTGCGTGGCGGGCGTGGCGGTCAACTTCCACGACGGCGATTCGCCGCAAGTCCTCGGGCCGGAGACGCTGCCGCTCGCCGGCGACGCGAGCGCTCCCGATCGCGTCGGACGATCGCTGCACATGGCGACCTTCGGATCGTTCGCGCAAGCGCATCGCGGGCAGGCCGCTGCGATCCATGCGCTCGTGGCCGGCGCGCTCGGCGTCGAGCGGTCGCCGGAGCGCGCCGATCGCGACGCGCCGCCTCGCATCCTGGACGTTTATGGCGGATCGGGCGCCATCGGCCTCGGGCTCGCCGCCGCCGGAGCGCACGTGCATCTCGTCGAGTCGTTCGGACCGGCGGCCGCGCAGGCCCTTCGTTCCGCGCGGATGCAAGGGATCGACCTCGTCGCCACGAGCGAGGACGCGGCGACCGCGCTGCAAGCCTTCTCCGCGCGGGGCGAACGCTTCGACGCCGCGGTGCTCAACCCGCCCCGGCGGGGAACGAGTCCGGCGACGCGCGAAGCCGTCGCGCGCGTCGGGCCTGCCCGCATCGCGTACGTCTCGTGCGACCCCGACACGCTCGCGCGCGATCTCGATCACCTGGCGCGCCTCGGTTACCGCACCGCCTGGATAAAGCCCTTCGACATGATCCCGCTCACCGATCAGGTGGAGTGCGTTGCGCTGCTGCTCCGTGGCGATCCGGCCCCGCCGTGCGTTCTATGGGAGAGCGCGGGCGCGTTCGCCGTGGAGAAGGCCGCACACGAGCCGACGGTGCCGCAAGGAGAGTACGCGTCCTCGCTCCTCGCGCGCGTGCGCGCCTTGCCCGGCGCGGCGCTCGCGGTCCCAGTCCATCGGCTCGACGTGGGCACGAGCGGCGCGGTCGTGTTCGCGCGCCGTCCCGAAGACGCGGCGCCATGGCGGCGCGCGCTCGCCGCGGCCACGACGGGGAGGACGGCGCTCGTCGCGGTGCGCGGCGGCACGCCGACGGAAGGCACTCTCGCGTCGAAAGAGGCATCGCGAGCGGACGCGCGAGCGGGAGCCGCGGGCCGCTACCGCCGGGTGGCACTCGCGTCGGGGCATAGCGTCCTCCATGTGCTCCTCGGCGAGGAGACCCGCCACGCGCCGCGCACCGCGCTTGCGGCGCTGGGTCACCCCGTCCTCGGCGACGACCGCTACGGCCACCGGCCCACGAACCGTCACTTCGAAGAGAAGCACGCGCTCGACCGGACCTTCGTCCACGTCGCGGCCCTCGCGTTCGACGAGCCGGCGAAGGGGCGCCGCGTGCGCGTCTTCGCGCCGGTGCCCGGAGACCTCCGGCTCGTTCTGGCGCGCATGGGAGCGCCGGTCGGCGCCCTCACGGTCTCGAGCGCATTCGGCGCGTGACCCGCATCAGCCTGCGACGGCCGCCGCCGCATTCTCCAACGCCGCGGCCGCGAGCGCGGCCCCGAGCGACACGCCGAGGTGCACCTTGGCGCGCGCCCCCACAGGCTTTCCCGCGTACCAGCGCGCGCCGGCTTGCTGCGCCGCGGCGTTCCCCGCCAGAAACGACCGCCATCCAGCCCCGCCCGACCCGTACACGCGTCGGGCCAGCCACGCGGCCTGCAGGAGGTGCCGCCCGACGCGCGACCGCAGTACGTCGCGCCCGTAGCCGTCGAGCGACGCGTCGCCCGTCCGAAGGGCGCGCGCGAGATGGCGCGCGGCGAGGCCGCCCGTGAGGATCGCCTGCGCGATCCCCTCGCCTGTCGTCTGGTCGATCCCCGCCGCCTCGCCCACGAGCGCCAACCCCTTTTGCGAGAAGCACGAGCCGGGCACGAGCGGCCGCGTGCTGAAGGGCTTGAGCGCGACCGCGGCGATGTCGATCCCGCGCGCCCGGAGCGCGCGGCCGAGGGTCGCTTTCACGTCGGACCGCGGCGTGAAGTTCGCGTGGTAGATGCCGCGGCTCACCGCGGGCGCTCCGTCGATGACGGTCGGAAAATCCCAGTAGTAGCCCTCGATCCCCTCGTCCGCGATGCGCAGATCGAAGTCGCACAGCCCCGCGCGCGGTCCCGTATCGCACGCGAGAAGCGCCGTCTCGGCGACGTAGAGGTGGCCCTTGCGCGCCGCTTCCGGGATCGCCAGCAGCTTGCGCACGCGGCTTCCCGCGCCGTCGCACGCGGCGACGAGCCTCGCGGTGATGCGCCGCGCGGGCGTGTCCAGCACGAAGCCCGAGCCCTCGCGGGCGATCGCAAGGAGCGGCTCGCCGTCCCAAACGACCGCGCCGTCGGCAGCCGCCTGCCGCCACAAGCTCGCATCGAACTCGCAACGGCGGACGACGGCTCCGAGCGGCGCGGCGGACCCGGGCGCCGGCCAGAGCGGATCCGGTGCGGCTGCGGAGCCCCTCGTGCGATCGGCGGGGCCGGCGAGCACGCGCAAGCCGCGCATGACGGCGTGCGGCACGGTGAGGTCGACGCCGATCGAAGCCAGCGCCTCGAGACCCCATGCGCTGACCGCGCCCGCGCACGGCTTCTCGCGCGGATGGCGGGCCTTCTCGATCACGGCGATGCGCCGACCCGCGATGCGCTCCCGGCGCACGAGGTGAAGCGCGGTGCTCGTGCCAGCCGGGCCGCCCCCCACGATGACGATGTCGAAGTCGAAAATCACGGCTCAGAAGAATCGGGGGGGGACGCACGAGGCCGTGTCCTTCATGTGAGGATCATGGCGTCGAGCTCGCTACACAGCGCGGACAACACCGCATCGAGTTCCGCCTGCCGAGCCGACGGGGTGGAGACGGTGAGGTCGCCGCCGCGCTCGGCGAAAATCGCCGCGAGGCCGTCGCTCGCTTCGAGGATGCCCTTGAAAAAGACGACGTCGCGCGCACGGAGAACCACACGGCGGTGCACCATGCCTTCCCCGACGCTCGGCGCTGCGGAATTTCGGCCCATCGATCGCGGCGGTCTCGTAGCCTACCCGCGCTCCGCCCGCCGCTATGGCCTTTCTTGAGGCGCGCGCGCACGCTAAGTTCCCGCCCTGGAGAATCGGACATGATTCAGGACGTCCAGAAGGACCTCTCGACTTCGCTCGCCAAGGCGCACGACGCGCTGAAGCGCGAGCTGACCAAGCTTCGGGCCGGGCGTGCCACCACGAGTCTGCTCGACGGCATCAAAGTCGACTATTACGGCACACCGACGGCGCTCGCGCAGATGGCCCACATCAACATCCCCGAGCCCCGCCTCATCACGGTGAAGCCCTGGGATAAGACGCAGATCAAGCTGGTCGAGAAGGCCCTTCGCGAGAACGACCTAGGCCTGAACCCGCAGGTGGATGGGGACGTCATCCGACTCCCGCTTCCTCCCCTGACTGAAGAGCGCCGCAAGGATTTCGTGAAAATTGCGCGCAAATACGGCGAGGAATGCAAGGTCGCCATCCGCAAGTGTCGCCACGATGCACTCGATATGCTCGGTTCGCTGGAAGAGGGGGGAGATTCGAGCGCTGACGAGGTGGACCGCGCCAAAAAGAAAGTCGAAGAGCTCGTCCAAGAGGCGGTGAAGCACGTCGATTCCGTCATCGCGAGCAAAGAGAAGGACATTCTCGAAGTGTGAGCCGGCTGCCTCGTAAGGCAGCGGCAAACGCGACCGGCACGAACCGACGGAACGGAAGCGGAACCGGCGCAAGACCGGCACGAGGCGGCGGCTCCGCCAATCCTTGACACTCTTCGGGGTGGGTGAAAGTCTTTTATGATTGGAGGATCAAGCGGTTTGATGCGCGCGGTCGCGGCCGGGTTGAGCGACGTCGGGCTCCAGCGCGAGCACAACGAAGATTCATTCGTGGTGCTCAAGGAGTTCGATCTATTCGTCGTCGCGGACGGCATGGGCGGCCACCGCGCGGGAGACGTGGCTTCGCGCATTGCCACGGAGACGATCTCCGAATTTTTTCGGACGACGGCAAATGAAGACGTCACGTGGCCTTTTCACTTCGACACGAACCTGAGCGAAGAAGAGAACCGGCTGCTCACGGGCATTCGCGTCGCCAACCGGCAGATCTTCGAGCGCTCCACCCGCTCGCGCGAGTGCCATGGGATGGGGACGACCGTCGTCGGCGCGATGTTCAGCCCCAAGAAGCAGCGCATGTACATCGGCCACGTGGGCGACTCGCGTTGCTACCGCGTGCGCGGCGGCGAGATCACCCTCTTGACCCGCGACCATTCGCTCATCAACGACTACTTGCTCGCGATGCCGGACCTCACGGACGAGCAGAAGAGCGAGCTCCCCCGCAACGTCATCACCCGCGCGCTCGGCATGCAGGATCACGTAGTGGTCGATCTGCAACGCGACGACCCCGAGCCGGGTGACGTGTACGTCCTCTGCTCCGATGGCCTGAGCGGCATGGTGAGCGACGAAGACATCAAAGAGATCGTCACGCTCGGGTCGGGCGACATCCGCGAAGCGTGCCGCATGCTCATCCATCGGGCGAACGAGCGCGGGGGCGAGGACAACATCACGGCGGTGCTCATCAAGATCGAAGAGGCGGACGATGCCTCGGAGCAGACCGTGCGCCGCGATCGCCGTGCGCTGGGCTTGAGCAACGGAAACCCGACCGACAAGGCGGACAAGAAAGGTTGACGGCCTTGACGCGGGCCCTCTCCTTCGACTAAGCCGCCCGGCGACCCATGACCAAAGCGATCTTCGCCGTTCTCGGGGCCTTCTGCGTCTACGTGATGGCGACGTTCTCGTATTTTGGTGTCGCCTTGCTCATGGGCATCGAGAGCGCCTGCATCCCGCTTCCGAGTGAGCTCATCATGCCATACGCGGGCGCCCTCTCGGACCCTCAGGTGGCCGCAGCGTTGAGCGTGCAATACGGCATCGCCAACTTGCCCGCGTTCAACCTCTTCGCGGCGGCGATCGCAGGAGCGCTGGGCTGCAACCTCGGCAGCGAGATTGCGTACTGGATCGGGGCGAAGGGCGGTCGCCCGGCCATCGAGAAGTACGGTCGCTACCTGCTCGTGTCGAAGCACGAGATCGCCCTCGCGGATCGCTGGTTTGCGCAGCGCGGCGACATCATCATCTTCGTGGGGCGGCTCTTGCCGGTCGTGCGCACGTTCATCGCGTTTCCCGCGGGCGTCGCGCGGATGAACCGCACCAAGTTCCACGTCTACACGTTCGCCGGGTCCCTCCCCTGGTGCCTCGCGCTCGGGTACGTCGGCCAGCAGCTCGGCATTCGCTTGCTCGACGAGCATTCGCCGCTGAAGAGCTTCATGCACAAGTTCGACGCGGTCATCGCCGCCGTCATCGTGATCGCGGCGGCCTACTTCGTCTGGTCGCGCGTCAAAGTCTACCGCCAATACAAGGCCACCGAGTCGTCCGCCCCGCCTGTGCCGGCCGAGGCGCCCGAGCTCAAAGCGGATTGACCGGTGCCTGAGGGCGAGTCCTCCGAGGACTTGGACGCCATTCGTGCCGCCACGGCCGCATGGCGCAAGGACGCCGTCGCCCCGGCCGAAGCGAAGGTGCCGCCGCGCAAAGAGCGTTTCTCGACGTGGAGCGGCGTCGAAGTGCCGGACGTCCTGACCCCCGCCGACGTGCCCGTCGATTATGCGAGCGACCTCGGATTGCCGGGCCAATTCCCGTTCACACGCGGCGTCCAGCCGACGATGTACCGGGGAAAGCTCTGGACGATGCGGATGTTCGCGGGCTTCGGCACCCCCGAGCAGACGAATGCGCGCTTCAAGTACCTGCTCGCGGCAGGCCAGACGGGCCTGTCGACCGCCTTCGATTTCCCGACGCTCATGGGATACGACAGCGACAGCCCGCGCGCTCTCGGCGAAGTGGGCATGTGCGGCGTCGCGGTCGACACGCTCCGCGACATGGACGTTCTGTTCGCGGACATTCCGCTCGACCGCGTGACCACGTCGATGACCATCAACGGTCCGGCGATCGTCCTCCTGGCTTTCTACATCGCGCTGGCCGATGTCCGCGGGATTCGCCGCGACCGCATCGGCGGCACCGTGCAGAACGACTGCCTGAAGGAGTTCATCGCCCAGCACGCGTGGCTCGTGCCGCCGCGCCCGGCCATGCGCCTCGTCACGGACATGATCGCGTTCTGTTCGCGCGAGGTCCCGCGCTGGAACACCGTGAGCATCAGCGGCTACCACATTCGCGAAGCCGGGGCGACGGCCGCGCAGGAGCTCGCGTTCACGCTGGCCGACGGGATTGCCTACGTGCAAGCGGCGATCGATCGCGGCCTCGCGGTCGATTCGTTCGCGCCCCGGCTCTCGTTCTTCTTCGACGTGCACAACGACTTCTTCGAAGAGATCGCGAAGTTTCGCGCGGCCCGCCGCATGTGGGCACGCATCATGCGCGACCGGTTCGGCGCGAAGAACCCGGAGAGCATGAAGCTGCGCACGCACGCGCAGACCGCCGGGGTCTCCCTCACGGCGCAGGAGCCGTACAACAACGTCGTGCGCGTGGCTGTGCAGGCGCTCGCCGCGGTGCTCGGCGGCGCCCAGTCGCTCCACACGAACTCGCTCGACGAGACCTACGCGCTCCCGACGGAAGACGCGGTGACGGTCGCGCTTCGCACGCAACAGATCCTCGCCGAGGAGAGCGGCGTCGCGAACACGATCGACCCGCTCGGCGGATCGTTCTTCGTCGAAGAGCTCACCTCCCGTCTCGAACGGGAGGCGGCGCAGACGATCCGGCAGATCGACGCGATGGGCGGCATGGTGAATGCCGTGGAGAAGGGCTACCCCCAGCGGGAAATCGCCGCGAGCGCTTATCGCTTCCAGCGCGAGCTCGAGACCGGCGAGCGCAGAATGGTGGGCGTGCCGCCGCCCGGTGACGGCGCGGGCCCGGGCGGCGCGGGCCCGGGCGGCGCGGGCCCAGGCGGGGCGAGCGCACCGGCGGACGCGAACATTCCCCTTCTGCGGATCGACGAGAGCGTCGGGTCCACGCAGATCGCCAACCTGCAGCGCGTGAAGGGGTCGCGCGACGCCGCGACGGTCACCCGTGCGCTCGCCGCCGTCCGCGACGCCGCCGAGAGGAAGCCGGGGGCGGACGACGCCAACTTGATGCCTCCGATCATCGACGCCGCGAAGGCCTATTGCACCGAGCAGGAGATCTGCGACGTCTTGCGCGACGTGCTCGGCACGTACAGCGATCCGGCCGAATTTTAGAGCAGGAGTCTTTTGGCCGGAACGGTCAAGAGACGGATGCGGCCCAACTTGGGGCTCAGAACGGACCGCCGCCGCCGGGCATGCACGTCGCGCATTGCGAGGGCGCATCGGGCCCGCCGCAGGTCGTCGGGCAATAGACGACCGTCTGAAAGACGCGCTGCACGTTCTCGCACGCGTCGGTTTGGCCGGTGACGGACATCTCGCCGTAGCCCCCCGTCGCGACGAACGCGGCCGTGCACGCGCTCTGGTCCGGCGAGGAGGACCACCCGGGCAGCGGCGGAAACACCATGGTGCTTCCGGCCGGGCCGTAGTGCGCGCCGGTGCACGTCTGCGCGACGACACAGTCGCCCGCCTGGGGATTCGTTCCGTCCCCCGCCTTCAACGTAAAGCAGAGCGCGAATACGCCGGCACAATCGACTTGAAGCGTGTCCGGGCTCCACGTCGCCGGCACGATCGGCGCGCCGCTGTTCGGATCGAGGCCGCACTGGATCGGGTTGCCCGGCGTCGACGCGTACGCCGTCGTGATGGAGTCGCCCACGCTGTCCATCGTGGTGGCGAAGCAGGGCTCGAGGTTGTCGATGCTCCAGTCGCCCGTGGAGAAGCAACCGGTGGCGTCCCCAGCGCCCCCGTCGCAAACGGTAGGCGTGATTCCGCCGTCGGTCGCCCCTCCGCCGGCACCGGTCGCTCCGCCGCCGTCGGCCTCGCCGTCACCGAATCCGCCGTCGATGGATCCCGTGTTCGCCCCGGCTTCGCCGTTGCCCGTACCGGTCGCGCTTCCGTCGTGGGTGCCCCCCTCGGCCTCACCGAGGGCATCGGCCGACGCGTCGCTCGAGACGGAGTTCCCCGGCGATGCGTCGGTGGACGCGGAGGACGCGCCGCCGCCATTCGTGCCGAAGCCCGATCCCGTCGTCCCGCAGCCGGCGACGCCCGGAAGGCCTGTCACCACGACGAACACGGCGACGGCACCGGCAGCACCGCCGCGGCCGCCGCCTTCGAGAACGAAACGAAAGGATCCCATCGCGAACTCCTTCTAAGAAACGAGCGCGCGCGCCGCGTCCTGCCCCTGGCGAATGCAATCGGGAATCCCGACGCCGTCGAAGCCCCCGCCCACGATGCGAAGCGCCGGCGCGGCACGCGCGAGCCGCTCGTGCACGCTGCGCATGCGCGCCAGATGCCCCACGCGCATCTGCGCCGTCGCGCGCTCGAACCGGAAGACGCGCGACCAGAGCGGAGCGCGTTCGATCCCCATGAGCGCGCGGAGCTCGCTCCGCGCAAGCTCCGCGAGTCCTGCGTCGCTCCGCTCGAGCACTCCCTGCCCTTGCGCGCCTCCGAAGAACACGCGGAGCAGAACATGGCCCGCGGGAGCCCGGCCCTCCCATTTGCTCGAAACCCATGTCGACGCGAGGATCGGCATCCCGAGCGAACGCGGAACGACGAACCCGACCGCGTCGAGCGGGTGAAGGATGTCCTCGCGCCGGTATGCCACAAAGACCGTTGCCGTCGATCCGTATTGAATCTGTGCGAGTGTTTCCGCCGCGACGGGCTCGATCGCAGCGAGCAGGCGCGCGGCGGCGCCGCCCGGAACGGCGAGGACCACCGCATCCGCCGCGACTCGCTCGCCGTCGGCCGCGACGATCGTCCAGGGGGGCGACTGGGCGTCCGTCGCTCGCTCGATCGCCTGGACGGCCAGGCCCGTCCGGAGCGATACGCCTCGCCGTGCGAGGTCCGCACACACCGCGCGCGGGAGCGCCTCCACGCCGCGACGTAGCGAGATGAACCCGCTCGGCGGCGCCTGCGATGCCGCGCGCGCTTTCTGCGCGGCGCGCATCCCGAGGACGAGCGACCCGTGATCGCGTTCCATCGCGACGAGTTGGGGGACGAGCGCGCGCACCGAGAGCTCGCTCGCGTCCCCCGCGGAGATCCCCCCGAGGAGCGGCGCGACCAACCGGTCTGCCGCTTCGCGCCCGAGGCGGCGCGCCGCGAAGTCCGCGATCGACTCGTCGTCGTCGCCCTCGAAACGACGCGCGCGCACGAACGGCTCGAACGCCATGCGTAGCTTGCCGCCCCACGAAAAAAGCCGCGACCCCGCGAGCGGCAGGAGACGGGTGGGCACGCCGAGGACGAGCCCCTCGGGTACCGGATGCAGGCGGCCTCCGAAGGCCACGTGGTAGCGGCGCGTGGCTTCGTTCGTCCCGATGAGATCCGCTTCGAGGCCGACCGCGCGCGCGAGAGCGGCCGCATGGGGCTTGGTCGCGACCCACGAGTCCGGCCCGGCGTCGAGGAGGAATCCGTCGGCCTCCTCGGTCAGGAGGTTCCCGCCGAAGCGCGCGCTGCTCTCGAGCAGCGTCACGGCGATGCTGGCCCCGGCTTCGCTCGCGCGCACCACGGCGGCGTGTGCCGCGGCGAGGCCGGCGATCCCGCCACCGACGACGGCGAGGCGGAGCGGCTTCGCGGCGCGAGCCCCCCAGTCGCCGGACGCGGTCATGCGGCGAGGAGCGGGCTCGCGACCCGCGCGAGCACTTCGATGAAGTCGTCGTCCGCATTGAGCGATGCGGTGCGCGCGTACGCGAGGCCGCGGGCGGCGGCCATCGCACGGGCCTCGATGTCGAGGTCGTAGAGAATCTCGACGTGATCGGCGAGAAAGCCGACGGGGGCAAAGACGACGCGCTTCGAGCCGAGGGCGACCGCTTCGTCGAGTGCAGCCGCGAGGTCCGGTCCGAGCCACGGGATGGGGCGACCGCCGGGTCCGGTGGAGGCGAACCCTTGGCTCTGAAAGGCGACGACGAAGTGCGCCGCATTCGCAACGCGCACGCGCTCCGCGATGGCGTCGGCCGCGCCGCGGACTTCGCGCTCGTAAGGATCGCCTGCCTCGATGACCGAGCGAGGGAGGCTGTGCGCCGTCATGATCACCGTGGGGGGGATCGTTGCCATGGCAACGTTCTCCGGCAGCCCAGCGCCGCCTGTCGGGACGCCGTGCGCGGGACCGACCAGGGCCTGCCCGATACGCCGCGCGAACGCGTCGCAGAGCGCCGGATCGCGGCCCCAGTTCGTGGCACAAACGAGCTCGACGCCCGCCGCCTCGGCCGCCGGTCTGGCATCCGCCGCGTAGACGGCCGCCGAGTGCTGCGCGAGGGGAACGAGCGCGATGCGTGTCGCGCCTTCCGTCGCGAGCGAGGCGATGACGTCGCGGGCGTACGGCTTCCACAACCGATTCGCGAAGGCGACGCGTACGGACAGCCGCACGGAGAGCTTCCGCGCGACCTCGGCGTTGATCGCGTTGAGCGGCGAGCCGCCCACGGCGTCGTAACGACGGTGGAGCTCCGCCACGAGATCCGCCGAGGGCGCGTGCCCGCGTCGCACGTTCGTCACGAACGCCCCGAGATCGTCCAGGTCGTCTACGGTTCCGTGCGAGACGAGGACAACCGCGACGGTCACCGCGCGCTCGCCTTGGCGACGTGCTCCACGACCGCCCGCACGTTGTCGACCGGAGTCTCGGGCAGAATCCCGTGGCCCAGATTGAAGATATGTCCCGGCCGATTGCGAGCGGCGTCGAGAACGCGCTGCGCGTGCGCGACGGCCACTTCGCGCGTCGTGAGCAGCGCGCAAGAGTCCATGTTGCCCTGCACGGCGTGGTCGTAGCCGATGCGCTCCCAGGCGACGTCGAGCGGCGTGCACCAGTCGACGCCGATTACCGTACCGCCCGCGTCGCGCATCGCCTCGAGCAAGGTCGCCGTTCCAGTTCCGAAATGGATGACCGGGACGCCGGTCTTTTCGACGTCGGCGAGAATGCGGCGCACGTGCGGCTGCACGAACTCGACGTAATCGGCGGGGGCCAGATCACCGACCCACGAATCGAAGAGCTGCACCGCGTCGGCCCCCGCGTCGACCTGCGCGAGCAAGTACCGGCGGACCACCTGCCCGAGCTTGTCCATCAGCGCGTGCCACGCCTCGGGCGCGCCGAACATGAGCTTCTTCGTCTTCGCGAAGTTGGCACTCTTGCCGCCTTCGACGAGGTAACTCGCAAGCGTGAACGGAGCCCCCGCAAACCCGATGAGCGGAATCTTCAGCTCTCGCTTCAGAAGACGGATGGCCTGAAGGACGTACCCGAGTGACTCGTGCGGGTCGATGACGCGAAGCGCGTCGATCTGCGCGCGCGTCGCGATGGGCTCGTGAATCACGGGTCCTTCGCCTTTCGCGAATTCGAACGAGGCGCCCATCGGCTCGAGCGGAAGCAAAATGTCGGCGAAGAGAATCGCGACGTCGATGCCGAGGCGCAGGGGCTGCAGCGTGACCTCGAGCGCAAGCTCGGGCGTCCTGCACAGCTCGAGAAGCGTGTAATTTTCCCGCAGCTTTCGGTACTCGGGCATGTAGCGCCCGGCCTGCCGCATGAACCATACGGGCGTACGTTCGACGGGCTGGCGGCGGCACGCGCGGAGGAAAAGATCGTTCACCCCGACTTGGTAC
>Ga0210391_10002132_pt1 | contig 17333 bp, 16 predicted proteins | sample IncBWC12OmetaG_FD_160573 | JGI IMG/M metagenome (GOLD analysis project Ga0210391, IMG submission 160573) | Forest soil microbial communities from Barre Woods Harvard Forest LTER site, Petersham, Massachusetts, United States - Inc-BW-C-12-O ... | reverse complement strand
CCACCGGCCGACGAGACGGTGAAACACATCTTGTCGAAGATATCCATGAACGACAGCGGCCCGGAGGTGTAGGCGCCCGCGCCGGAGACATACGCGCCGCGGGGCCGCAGCGTCGAATGCTCGTAGCCGATGCCGCAGCCGGCCTTGAGCGTCAGGCCCGCCTCGTGCACCTTGCCGAGGATGTCATCCATGGAATCACGGATGGTGCCCGACACGGTGCAGTTGATCGTCGAGGTCGCCGGCTTGTGGTCGAGCGCGCCGGCGTTGGACGTCACGCGGCCCGCAGGGATCGCGCCACGACGCAACGCCCACAGGAAACGCTCGTACCACTGCTCGCGCAGCTCCGGCGACTCAACGTCCGCCAGGGCGCGCGCGACGCGCTTGTAGGTGTCGTCCATCGACTTGTCGATGGGCGTTCCGTCCTTCGCGGTGAGCCGATACTTCTTATCCCAGATGTCCAGGGAGGCTTCCTGGAAAGGAACGGTATCGATCTCGCGTGGTTCAATCTTCACGAGGGTATTCATCGGTTTTGAGACGCTCCGCATCCCCATACGGGTGACACAAGATCTTGTGTCGAGCGGCCAAGACTAAAGACGTGCAACATAACCGTCAAGAATCGCGATCCTCAGTTTTTGGGGTTTTTTACTGTTGAAAAAACAATAAGTTACAGCAGAGTCCGCTGTCCTGATCCCAGTCAATATGGGGATAAAAGATCAAATTTCCATTCACGGCGCAGCCCAAGATGTTGTGGCGGGGTGTGCACAGGGTGTGTGCAGCCGTCGCACAGCTTGCCCACAGGGTTTCAACAGAGTTCTTCGCAGGCCGAACCCTTGAAAGCCGAACGGCGAACCATAGATCGGTGTCATTCGCGGTTGTCGCGATCAACTGGAGATAAACGTATGACTATCGTTCGTTATGAACCGTGGTCGCTGGTCGACCGCCTCACCCGGCAGTTCGAGACCGCACGCACGGTGGCCTGGATTCCGTCTGTCGATGTGCATGAGGAGGCCGAGCGCTATGTGGTGCGCGCGGATCTGCCCGGCGTCAGCCCGGATGACATCGAGATCACCGCCGAGGCCGGCGTGCTCACCCTCAAGGGCGAGCGCAAGGTCAACGCTCAGCAGTCCGAGGGTAACTATCAGCGCGTCGAGCGCGTCGCCGGAAACTTCGTGCGTCGCTTCACGCTGCCGGAAGCCGCTCAGACCGATGGCATCAAGGCGACCCATGTCAATGGCGTGCTCGAGGTGTCCATCCCGAAGCAGGTGAAGCCCGAGCCGCGTCGCATCAAGGTCGAAGCGGCCTGATCGACTCGACTTTCTGACCCGCCGAAGCTGGCGCGCGCTGCCCGCAAAACCGGCGCGCGCCAGCGTCATTCTGCCAGGCCGCGCGGGCTACAATGCAGCCCATGAACCAAGGCGTGGCTAACGGTCGAAGGGCGCTTGCGGCGCTGGCGATCCTGGCCGCGACCGCAACGTATGCCGCTCCCACGGCGCCGGCGATTTCTGCGGCCGGCACTCCCGCCCAAGCGACACCGGCCGATGATGCGCCGATGCCATCGCTGGCGCCGATGATCAAACGCGTCGCCCCCGCGGTCGTCAATGTGGCCACGCGCGGCTCGATCACCGAGAGCAACCCGGTCAATCCGCTGCTGGCCGATCCCGCTTTCGATCGCTTCTTCGACGTACCCCAGGCCCGCGCCGGACACTCCCCGCAGTTCCAGAGCGCCGGATCCGGCGTGATCCTGGATGCACGCAAGGGTTACATCCTCACCAACGCCCATGTCATCGAGAACGCCAGCGAAATCACCGTGACGCTGGCCGACGGTCGCGATCTGAAGGCCGAGGTGGTCGGCATCGATGAATCGACCGACATCGCCCTGATCAAGGTACGACCGCTCAAGCTCACGCAGATCACGCTCGGGCAGTCCGCGAAACTCGAGGTCGGCGATTTCGTCGTCGCCATCGGCAATCCCTTTGGCCTGCGAAATTCAGTGACCTCCGGCATCGTCAGCGGCCTGGGCCGCAACAATCTCGATCAGGACGGCTTCGAGGATTTCATCCAGACCGACGCCGCGATCAACCCGGGCAACTCCGGAGGCGCCCTCGTCAACCTGCGCGGCGAGCTCGTGGGACTCGCGACCGCCATTCTTGCGCGCTCCGGCGGCAATATCGGCATCGGCTTTGCCATCCCCGTCGACATGGTCCGCAGCATCACCGACCAGCTCGTCCAGTTCGGTTCGGTGAAGCGCGGTCTGCTCGGCGTCGACACCTACCCCGTCAGCCCCGACATCGCCCAGGCGCTGGGCCTGATCGGTGCCGAGGGCGCGCTGGTCACGCAGGTGCTGCTGGGTTCACCGGCCGAGCAGGCCGGTATCCGCAGCGGCGATGTGATCGTCTCGCTCAACAACGTGGCGGTGGCGGCACCGGCGGATGTGCGCAACGCCGTCGGGCTGCTGCGCGTGGGCGATGCCGTGGATATCGGCCTGCTGCGCGATGGACGAACCCGGCACGTCCAGACCGTCATCGCCGCCCCTGCGCAAAGCGCGGCCTCCGCCCCGATCCAGCCGGGTGAGATCAATCCGGCCCTCGAAGGCGCCACCCTGGCCGAAACCGCCGGCGGGATCGGCGTCATGGTGCGCAATGTCGACAGCGGCAGCCCCGCGGCCGCCGCCGGCATTCGCAGCGAGGATGTCATCGTCGCCGTGAATCAGTCCCGGGTGGCCAATGTCCAGCAGCTGCGCGAGCGCAGCGCGGGCCTCGCGACGCTCGTGATCGAAGTCCAGCGCGGCAAGTCGATCGTGCTCATTCCGATCCAGTAGCCGCGCACGCCGTTACTGCGCCTGGCACAGGTCCCCGTCGCGCTCGGCCAGGGGCTTCTTGGACAGCGCGCGCACGGTGGCGTAGAAGCGCGGCAGATCGCCGTCCGCCTGCGCCAGGAGCCGCCGGAAACCCGGCATGCAATTCTCATAGGTCGCGACCGAGGCCAGTTCCGCGTTGTTGAAGCCCTTTGCCGCCCACGCGCCATAGCCGGATGAGGCCCCGAGCCGTTTTTCGGTCGCGCGCAGCTCATCACCGAGTGCCGCCAGGCGCGCCTTTTTCGCAGCGCGCATTGCTTCCGGCGGTTGCTTCGAGGCGTAGAGCCGCGCCAGATCCCGGCGCGCCTGGGCCAGCAGCGCCGAAAACTCCCGGGCATGCGCCTCGCTGCGCTGGAACTTCTCGATGTCCCCCGGTCGTCCCTTGGAGGTCAGCCAGCGCGCGAGTCCCGCCTCCTCGACCGTGCTCGCGAAGGCTTCGTTGAACGCCGAGTCGCCCGCGACGTAGATGAGCTGGTGCGCCAGCTCATGGAAGATGATCGCGGCCAACTGATCCCGGCCGTAGGGCAACATGGTGTTCAGGATCGGGTCATCGAAATGCCCCAGCGTGGAATAGGCCGGCACGCCTTCGACGACGGTGTCGAAGCCCTGCCCGCTGAGTCTGTCGGCGTAGGACTGGGCGGATTTCTGGCGGAAGTAGCCGCGATAGGTGACGCAGCCGGCGATCGGAAAACACCACACTTTGGGATTGATCGAGAACTCCGGCGCGGCGACCACATTCCACACGACATAGGGTCGACCGATGTCCGCATACACCCGGTAGCTGCGGTTGTCCGGCAGCCCCAGTTCCCGGGAGGCGAAATCGCGGGCGGCGCTGACTTCGGCCAGCGTGTCGCGCACCGTCGGGGGGGTCTTGGGGTCTGCGACCACGGCGTTGATGGGACGCCGGTCCACGAGGATCTGCGCCTGACCCCGCGCGGCCTGCAGCAGATAGAGGCTGCCGCACCCCGGCAGCGGGCCCACTGCCGCCAGCAACAGCGCGATCGTCAGCAGTCTGCGACTCTCGGTTAACATGAGTCGATGCAAGTGTACTTGGTGGGCGGTGCAGTTCGTGATCGTCTGCTCGGCCGTGCGGTCGGCGAGCGGGACTGGGTGGTCGTCGGCGCGACGCCCGCCGAGCTTACTGCGCAAGGCTACACGGCCGTGGGCAAGGACTTTCCAGTCTTTTTGCATCCACAATCCAAGGAGGAATACGCCCTCGCCCGCCAGGAACGCAAGGTCGCGCCGGGCTATCACGGCTTCACCACCGTATTTTCGCCGGATGTCACGCTCGCAGAGGACCTGAAGCGGCGCGACCTCACCATCAACGCCATGGCGGAGGACGCCAGCGGTCACATCGTCGACCCCTACGGCGGCCAGCGCGACCTCCAGGATCGATTGTTGCGCCATGTTTCCGACGCATTCGTCGAAGATCCGGTGCGCGTACTGCGCGTCGCACGCTTCGCCGCGCGCTATGCCGACGCCGGATTCCGCATTGCGCCCGAAACCCACCGGCTCATGGCGCAGATGACGAGCAGCGGCGAGATCGCCGCGCTCACCCCCGAGCGGGTGTGGCGGGAAACCGCGCGGGCCCTGCTGGAGCCGCGACCGGAGGTGTTTTTCCAGGCGCTGCTCGACTGTGGCGCCCTGGGCGTGCTCATGCCGGAACTGGCGGCACTGAACGGCGTACCCCAGCCGCCGCAGTGGCACCCGGAAGTGGATACCTTCGTCCACGTCATGCTCGCACTGTCACTGGCCGCGCAGCGACAGGCGCCGCTGACGGTGCGCTACGCGGTGCTGCTGCATGACCTGGGCAAGGCGTTGACGCCGCGCGACCAGTGGCCGAAGCATCATCAGCATGAAGAACTCGGCCTGCAGCCGATCGAGAGCCTGTCAAAACGCCTGCGCGCGCCGAATGACTGCCGCGAACTCGCCGTGCTCACCTCGCGTCATCACACCCTCGTGCATCGTGCGCTGGAGCTGCGCGCCGTGACCCTCATGAGGCTGTTCGCCGAGACCGATGCGCTGCGGCGTCCGGAGCGTTTCGACGAACTGCTCAGCGCCTGCGAGTGCGATGCGCGCGGCCGCACCGGCCTGGAATCCCGACCCTATCCGCAGGCGCACTACCTGCGTCAGGCGCTGGCCGCGGCGCTGGCCGCGAACCTGGGCCCCGAGGAACGTCAGGGCCTGGTCGGTCCGCAGATCGGCGCGGCGCTGCAGGAGCGGCGGCTCGCGGCGGTCACGGAAGTTCGCGAGCGTCTGGGCCGAGCGAGTCGGTCAGATCCTGATGCGTGAAGCTCACGAGCGGCACATCGATGCCGCGACCCAGCGCCAGCAGCTTGAAGGCCTCGCCCATCTCTCCCGGCATCAGCAGCCGTCGCGCCTCGCCCGAGAGCCGCGCATGCTCGACGGCATCCTGGGCCTCGCGCAGCAACTCATCGATGCCCGTGCCCAGCAGGAATCCGCTCTGGGTGCAGAAGCCCAGCACGGCAAGACCCGCCGCCTGTCCCGCCCGGGCCACACGCGTGAAATCCACCCACGCCGTGATGTCCTGCACGCCGAGGTGAATGAGCGGATCAAAATGCACGCGATGTTTGAAATGGCAGCTCACGGTGCCGCCGCTGCGATCCGGATGGTAGTACTGGGCGCGCGGCAAGCCATAGTCGAACAGCAGCATGGCACCGCGGCTGAGACTGGCCGCGAGGCTTGCGATCCAGGGTTCAACCAGCAGACACAACTCTGAAGCGTAGCCGGGTGCCAGCGGCGCGCCGAGCGCGGCGTTCAGTTCGCGCACGGCCGTGGTCAGTACCGCATCGGCCGGCCGCGTCGCCCAGGCGAGCCCGTTCGGCGCGCGCGTCACGCCCAGCTCCTCGAATGACGCCGCGCGCGCCACGAACCGCCGGCAGGGCAGCGCATCCAGCACCTCGTTCGCGAGCATGACGCCATGAAACGGCGTCGCCGGCGGCTGCTGCAACCAGCGCACGCGGGATCGCAGCTCCTGCGGCAGGGCGGCGAGGCGCTGGCGCTGGCGCTCGGCCAGATCGGCGCTGACTTCCAGGATGTCGTAGTGCTCGGGCAACGCGTCCAAAGCCGCGAGCTCCCGCAGTACCGCTGCCGCCATGCGGCCGGTGCCGGCGCCGAGTTCCAGAATGCTGCCGCCGGGGGTGAGGAGCAGCACCTGCGCGCATTGCCGCGCGACGCAGCGCGCGAACAGGTCGGACATCTCCGCTGCCGTCGTGAAGTCGCCCGCCGCGCCGATCTTGGTACTGCCGGCGCTGTAATAGCCGAGTCCCGGCGCATACAGCGCCAGATTCATGAAAGTTTCGAAGTCGATGAAGCCGCCGGCTTCGCTGATGTGGCGGGTGATTCGCGCCAGCAGGGCGGCGGAATGCGCGGCTTCCGCCTCGTTCAGCTCAGGTAGCATAATGCCCGGCCATGACACCCACGGATGCACAGCCTCTCGCGGGACACGCGGTTCTGATCACCGGCGGTGCCCGTCGCCTGGGTGCCGCGATGGCGAGGGCGCTGCATGCGGTGGGCGCCAATGTCGTGATCCACCATCTCACATCCACGAAGGATGCCGCGACGCTGGTCGCGGCGCTCAACGGCGTGCGCGAGTCCTCCGCGATCGCGGTGCAGGCCGACCTGCTGGACACGGCGCGCCTGCCGCAGCTGGTCGCGGCCAGCGTCCGGCAGTTCGGTCGGTTGGATATTCTCATCAACAACGCATCGACCTTCTATCCCACGCCGATCGGGGAGATCACGGCCGGCAAGTTCGATGATCTCATCGGCACGAACTTCCGCGCCCCGCTGTTCCTGGCGCAGGCCGCCGCGGCGCAACTTCGCCAGCAGCGCGGGCTGATTCTGAACATGGTCGACATCCACGGCATGAAGCCGCTGAAGAACTATGCCACCTACAGCGCCGCGAAGGCCGCACTGATCATGCTCACGAAGTCGCTGGCGCGCGAACTGGCACCCGAAGTGCGCGTCAACGGCATCGCGCCCGGGCCGGTGATGTGGCCCGCCGATGCCGATGCGACGCTGCAGGCGCAGATCATCGGCAAGACGCTGCTGAAGCGCGCCGGAGAGCCGCAGGACATCGGCAAGGCGGCACTTTATTTCGCGACGCTCGCACCGTACGTCACCGGCCAGGTGCTGGCGGTCGACGGCGGGCGCAGCCAGGGGCTCTGACCGCACTCATCCCACCGTCGCGGCCGGCCGCACGACGATCATTTCGTGAGCGGCGGGATCAAATTGCGCCCACAGCTGGGCGATGGTGCGGCCGTCGGTCGGATGCCGCAGATCCGGTGCGATATCGGCCAGCGGCCCGAGCATGTAGGGCCGGACCAGCAGATCCGGCCGTGGCAGTTTCAGCTGCGGTTCATCGAGCACCGCCTCCCCGAACAGCAGAATGTCCAGGTCCATGGCGCGCGCCGCCCATTTCGGGGCATTGCGGGGCCGGCCACACAGCGTCTCCACCTCGCGCAGCTGCGCCTGCGTCGCGTGCACTGCGAGCGCGGTGTCGAACCCCAGCACGAAGTTGACGAAATCGTGGCCGGCGAAGCCGACGGCCGCGTTGCGATACCACGGCGATACCGTCAGGCGGCCGAAGATCCGCGCCAGCTCGCTTTGCGCACGCATCAGGTTCGACAGCGGCTCGATATTGCTGCCGGCCGCCACATACACCGCGGCCATTGCTAGGCCAGATCGGCGCGCGTGCGCTCGATGGTGACACCGACATCGCGCGAAGCGCGGATTGCACCGCGCTTGTTGACGGTCAGCCTCACCCAGGGAAGATCGAACTCCTTGAGAATGAGCAGCGCGGTGCGGTCGGCCAGAGTCTCCACCAGTTTGAATTCGGTGGCTGCGACGAAGGCAATCACCGCCTTCGACAGACGCTTGTAGTCCAGGGTCTGCGCCACATCATCGTTGCGGGCCGCGCGGCGACAGTCGATGGGCGCTTCGATGTCCAGATACACCGTCTGCTTGACCAGCCGCTCCCAGTCGAGAAAACCGATGATGCACTCCACGGCCAGCTCGCGCAGAAAGACCCGGTCGCTTGTTTGATTCATGTGCTGTGTTCCAAGGGCGGCAGAGACGTGAGCGGCCATTGCGCACGGGCGCCAATGGCGAGGTCGTCGTGCTGGCCCGCGCGCAGCCGCGCCAGACCCGCCACGGCAATCATCGCCGCATTATCGGTACAGAAATCGGGGCGCGGATAGTAGGCCCGGGCGCCGCGGCTGGCCAGTGCCCGCGACAGGCTCTGCCGCAGGTGCGCGTTGGCGCCGACCCCGCCGCTGACGGTGAGCACCTGGCAGTCGGTTTCCTCCAGCGCCCGCACCGCTTTCACGCACAGGCACTCGACGATGGCCTCCTGCACACCGCGCGCGACGTCCGCGCGCAGCGTGTCATCCAGGCTGCGGCCCTGAACCGCGTGCAGCACGGCGGTCTTGAGCCCCGAAAAACTGAACTCCAGCCCCGGCCGATCGAGCATCGGCCGCGGGAAATCAAAGGCGCCGGCGCGACCCTGGGCCGCGATCCGCGCCAGCTCCGGGCCGCCCGGATACGGCAGCCCGAGCAGTTTCGCGCACTTGTCGAAGGCCTCACCGGCCGCATCGTCGCGGGTCTCACCCAGCAGCCGATAGGCGCCGATCCGCGTGACCTCGATCAACAGGGTGTGACCGCCGGACACCAGCAGCGCCACCTGGGGGAAGGGCGGCGGGTCGGGCTCCAGCAGCGGTGCCAGCAGGTGGCCCTCCAGGTGATGAACGCCCAGCGCGGGCACTCCCCAGGCAAAGGCCAGGGATCGCGCGAGCGCGGCCCCGGTGAGCAGCGCACCGACGAGGCCGGGACCGGCGGTGTAGGCAACGCCCGCGAGTTGCTGCGGCGCAGTGTGCGCGTCCGCCAGCACCTCGCGCAGCAGCGGCAGCAGCCGCTGGACGTGGTCCCGGGAGGCGAGCTCCGGCACGACTCCGCCATAGAGCCGGTGCAGCTCGATCTGGCTGAACACTCCGTGCGCGAGCAGGCCACGGTCGCTGTCGAGCACGGCGGCGGCGCTTTCGTCACAGGAGGATTCGAGGGCGAGGATTCTCACGGTGCGCAAGTTTAGAGGCAGAAAGCCTTTGAAAACTTTGCCTTTTGCAGCACGGGTCTTTAGAATCGCCAGCCCGATCCCGCAACGATGCCGGCAAAATTGCCGGCAGATCAAGGACTTGAGGTTCCAATGCCGAGCGTTCGTGTTCGTGAGAACGAGTATTTCGATGCGGCCCTGCGCCGCTTCAAACGCGCCTGCGAGAAAGCCGGGATTCTGACCGAGCTGCGCCGCCGCGAGTTCTATGAAAAGCCGACGCAGGAGCGCAAGCGCAAGAAGGCCGCGGCCATCAAGCGCCACATGAAGCGCATCTCCCGCGACGGCATTCGCGCCGCGCGCTGAGAGTGCCTTGACCCTGAAGGAACGCATCACCGAGGACATGAAGGCCTCGATGCGCTCCGGCGACAAGGAGCGTCTGGCCGGCATTCGGCTCGTGCTCGCCGCCATCAAGCAGCGCGAAGTCGATGAGCGCATTCAGCTCGACGACACCCAGGTGCTCGCCGTGCTCGACAAGATGATCAAACAGCGTCGCGAATCCATCACCCAGTTCGAAGCGGGCGGGCGCGCGGATCTGGTCGCCAAGGAATCGGCCGAGCTGGCCGTTCTGCAGTCGTATCTGCCCGCGCAGCTCGCCGACACCGAAATCGAGACCCTGATCCGTGCCGCCATTGCCAGCACCGGCGCGACCAGCATGAAGGACATGGGCAAGGTCATGGCGGTCGTCAAACCCCAGGTCCAGGGCCGTACCGACATGGGCGCCCTGAGCGCCCGCATCAAGGGCCTGCTCAGCGCCTGATCCTACTGCCGAGCCGTGGCTTAAGGTTACCGGCTCCGCGTCTGCGACGCAGGTCATACCGACCCCGCAGCCCCCATGCCACCATCGATTGATGGTTCCCGCGCCCTCCTCGACCGCGCACGATCGCAGGCTCGTTTCGGCCATCTGGCCGTTGCTGCTGATCATGACGCTCATGCTGCTGCTGAGTCTGGTCAGCGTGCTGGTGGTATCGGGGCTGCGCGCCTATACCTATGGCCAGGGACGATGGTCGATCGGGGAGCATCAGGCCGTCGAACAGTTGCGCCTCTATGCCCTGGCCGCCCAGGAGGCCAACTACCAGCGGTTCCGCGGCGAGCTCGCGGCGCCTCAGGGCGATGAGGTGGCGCGCATCCAGCTGCTGCGGCAGCAGCCCGATTTCGCGCTCGCACGTCGGGGGCTGCTCGCGGGCGGCAACGCCCCCGACGACATAACGAGCCTGATCGTGCTCTTCAGGCTCGGCAGCCACTATCCGCTGATGGCCCACGCCGTGGCGGTCTGGGGCGCCGCGGACACCCTCATCGACGGCATCGGACACACCGGCGAGCTGCTGCACGCCCAGATCTCCGGCGGCCATCCGGACCCGCAGCAGGTCCGCGCCCTCGTCGCGCGGCTCAACGAACTGCACCGGCGCGCGGTGCCGCTGCAGGAGGAGTTCGGCGCAACCGTCGGCACCGCCTCGCGGCAGATCGGGCGGCTCGTGCTGGTGGTGCTGCCGCTGGGCTGCGCGCTGCTGCTGCTGGCGGGGGTGAGCCTGTCGCGAAACCAGTTCCAGCGCGATGAGCGCATGGCGGGCGCGCTGCGCGAGCTGGCGACTTCGCTGCACTACCACGCCACGCATGACTCGCTCACCGATCTCTTCAATCGCGCCGAATTCGAAGTCCAGGTGGCGAATGCGATCGCCGAAGGGGTCCGCGGCGAGGCCCACTGGTGGCTGCTGTACTTCGATCTGGACCAGTTCAAGGTGATCAACGATACCTGCGGGCATGCCGCCGGCGATGAACTCATCCAGAAGGTGTCCTGGCTGGTGCGGGCACGCCTGCAACCGCAGGATGTCCTGGCGCGACTGGGCGGTGATGAGTTTGGCGTCCTGTTGCCGGGACGCACCCGCGAGGCGGCGTTGGCGCTGGCCGAAGACATCCGCCTGCAGATCGGGGGTTTGCGCTTCCAGTTCATGGAGCGGATGTTCGCGGTGAGCGCGAGTCTCGGGATGCTGGCGTTGGATGACACCGTCCCGGCGGTCAATGATGCCTTAAGCGGTGCGGATCAGGCCTGCTATCTGGCGAAGGACAATGGCCGCAACCGGGTGCAGATCTATCACCCCGATGACAAGCAGGTGCAGGTGCGCCACGGCGAGATGCGCTGGGTGGAACGCCTGCATGCGGCGCTGGACGAGGAGCGCTTCACGCTCGTCGCACAGGAGATCAGGCCGGTCGGTGCGCGCGCCGAGCACAGCGGGCGCCCGCCCCGGCAGCGCTTCGAGATGCTGCTGCGCATGATCGCGCCGGACGGCGAGCTCATCGCGCCGATGGCATTCATTCCGGCCGCGGAGCGCTATGGACTGATGCCGCGCGTGGATCGCTGGGTGATCGCGCGCACCTGCCGCGAACTCGCGCGACTGCGCAGCGGCGGTGAGCCCCTGCCCACCTGCATGGTCAATCTGTCGGGGACCTCGGTGTGCGATCCGCAACTCGCCGAATACATCGCGGACTGCCTGGGCCAGAACCAGCTCGGCGGCGCGCATCTGGGTTTTGAATTGACGGAGACGGCCGCGGTGGCCAATCTCGCCAATGCCTCGCAACTGATGACGCAGCTGCGCGCCATGGGCTGCCCCATCGCGCTCGATGATTTCGGCAGCGGCATGTCCTCCTTCTCCTATCTGCGCAGCCTGCCCATCGACTATCTGAAGATCGACGGCGCCTTCATCCGCAATATCGGCACCGACCCCATCGATTTCGCGATGGTGGAGACCATCCATCGCATCGGCGGCATCATGGGCGTACACACCGTGGCCGAAAGCGTCGAAAACGAAAATGTGTTGGCGGCGCTGGCCCTGATCGGCGTGGACTTCGTGCAGGGGTTCCATATCAGCCAACCGATGCCGCTCGAGCAGATCAAATTCACGCTCCAGCGCCGGCCGCCGCCTTCCACGCTGAAGGCGGTTGTCGGACCGGGAGGCACCCGGTAGCCTCCCCGGGGATGGGCCGGATTCCACAGAGTTTCATCGACGAACTGATCGAGCGTACGAACATCGTCGAGGTCATCGGCCTGCGCGTACCGCTGAAGAAGGCCGGGCGCGAATACCGTGCCTGCTGCCCCTTTCACAACGAGAAAACCCCGTCGTTCTGGGTGAGCCCGGAGAAGCAGTTCTATCACTGCTTCGGCTGCGGCGCGCACGGCACGGCGCTCGGATTTCTCATCGAGCATGATCGCCTGCCGTTCCCGGAGGCGGTCGAGGAGCTGGCGCAGGCGCTCGGGCTGACGGTGCCCCATGAAGGCGGCAGCGCGCCGCCGCCGAAGCGCAATGACTCGCTGTTTGAAGTGATGGAGAAGGTCGCGCGGTTCTTCGCGGACACGCTAACGACGAATCCGCGCGCGCGCGAGTATCTGGCCCGCCGCGGCCTCGAGCCCGAGACCCTCAAACGCTTCGCCATCGGCTATGCGCCGGATTCCTGGAACGAGGTGTTGCGCCGCTTCGGCGCGACCGAAGAGACCCGCCGCCAGTTGAGCGATTGCGGACTGATCATCGAGCGCGACAGCGATGCGCCGGCGCCGCGCGGCGCCGAGCGCTACTACGACCGCTTCCGCGATCGCATCATGTTTCCGATCCGCGATGCGCGCGGCCGGGTGATCGCCTTCGGCGGCCGGGTGCTGGACAAGGGGGAGCCGAAGTACCTGAACTCACCCGAGACGGTGCTGTTTCACAAGGGGCGCGAACTCTACGGCATGTATGAGACCCGCCAGAGCCGCGCGCCGCTGCAGCGGCTGCTCGTGGTCGAGGGCTATATGGACGTCGTGCGGCTGCACCAGGCGGGCGTGCACTACGCGGTCGCGACGCTCGGCACGGCCACCACGGCCGACCATTTGAAGCGCGTCTTCCAGCTGGTGAGCGAAGTCGTGTTCTCATTCGACGGGGATCGCGCCGGGCGCGCGGCGGCCTGGCGGGCGCTGCAGAACGCGCTGCCGGAGGCCATCGAAGGACGGGAGCTGCGGTTCCTGTTCCTGCCCGAGGGCGAGGATCCGGACACGCTGGTGGGCAAGGAGGGCCGTGAGGCCTTCGAGAGCCGGCTGGCGAGCGAGGCGCTGCCGCTGTCCGAATACTTCGTGCGGGAACTGGGCGAGCGGGTGATGACCCGCGGCGCGGACGGTCGTGCCAAAGTGGCCCAGGCCGCCCGGCCGCTGCTGCTGCAGGTGCCGGAGGGGGTCTATCGGCGGCTGTTGACCGAGCGCCTGGCCCAGGCCTTCGGCTTCCAGCGCACGCCGGAAGGCATCGCCGAGCTGCTCGGCATTCGCATCGGCACCAGCGCGCCCGCGGTGGAATCGCGTCAGGCGGGCGCGGGACGCGGCAGCCTGGTACGGCAGGCGGTGCGGCTGCTGCTTCATTTTCCGCAGATCGCGGCCGATATCTCGGAACAGCGCTTGCATCGAATCCGCGCATTGGATGAGCCCGGCATCGATGTGTTGTCCGCGCTGATCGATGAGCTGCGCATCAGTCCGGCACACAGCACTGCGCAGGTTCTGGAGCGCTGGCGGGACCGGCCGGGCGAACCGCACCTGGCGCGACTGGCCAGCATGGAGGTTATGGTCAAGGATGCGCCCGGGGCGCTGCGGGAACTGGACGATGCTCTGGGTCGTCTACATCAGGAGGCGGTGCGGCGGCATCTCGATCAGTTATTGGAGAAGGATCGTAACACAGGCTTGTCGAAGGAAGAAAAGCTTGAACTTCAACAACTTATGCAGGATCTGGCGCGCCCCGGTTAGAGCGCCGATGCGCTTTGAATTTGGCAGCGCGCAGGATGTGAAATACAATTGGCGGTTCGCCCGGACGTCCCTTGAGATACCCCTTCGGGGACTCACATTTAAGGCCACACACCATTTATACGGGGTTGCACCAGCTTCACCATGACAAGTAAGCCGAAGCCCACTGCTGCCAGCAAGAAGCGGCCGCAACCGGAGAAAAAGCCGGTCAAGGCCGTCGTCGCCAAGAAAGCCGCGCCGGTTCCTGAAAAGACGCACAAGGCCGCCGCGCCCGCCCCAAAGAAGGGCGCTGCGCCCGCGGCCAAGCCACACAGCCCGGCGCCGGCTGCCGCGACCCTTGATGCGAAGACTGCCGCGAAACTGGTCGCGGAGAAGGACAAGAAGGCACTCGCCGCGCGCCCGGCCGGCGTGCCCGAGGATCGCCAGTCGCAGCTGAAGCTGCTGATCGCGCGCGGCAAGGAACAGGGCTATCTGACCTACGCGCAGGTGAATGACCATCTGCCCTCCGAGATCGTGGATCCGGAGCAGATCGAGGACATCGTCAACACCATCAACGATATGGGCATTCCGGTGTACGAAAAGGCACCGGATACCGAGTCGCTTTTGGCCACCGAGCCTTCTCAGCCCGCCGATGAGGAAGCCATCGAGGAAGCCGCCGCGGCGCTGGCCGCGCTGGACGCGGAACTGGGTCGTACCACCGACCCGGTGCGCATGTACATGCGCGAAATGGGCACCGTGGAACTGCTGACCCGCGAGGGCGAGATCCGCATCGCGAAGCGCATCGAGGAAGGCCTGGATGCGGTGCGCGGCGCCCTGTCCATGTATCCGGCCACCTTCGATTTCCTGCTGAAGGCCTATGAGCCGGTCAAGGCCGGTCAGTCGCGCCTGGTGGACGTGATCGTCGGTTTCATCGATCCGAATGCGCCGGATGTGATCGCGCAGCCGCAGAATCCGACCAAGATGGAACTGGTCGCCGAGGAGCCCGCCGAAGGCGAGCGCGAGGAAGGCGAGGACGCGGAGGACAGCGAAGAAGCGGTCGACACCGGTCCGGATCCGGAGGAAGCGGCCCGGCGCTTCGCCTCCATCCACAAGACCTTCGTTCATGTGCTCTCCGCGATCGAGAAGCTCGGCGCGAAGGATGCGAAGACGCTGAAGCTGCGCAAGAAGCTCTCGGGCGAATTCATGGAGCTGAAGCTCTCGCCGCGCATGTTCGATGCGCTCATTCTCAATCTGCGCGGTCACATCTCCGAGATCCGGCAGCTGGAGAAGGAGATCATGATCATCGCCGTGCGCGACTCGGGCATGCCGCGCAAGGATTTCATCGCGACCTTCCCGAAGAACGAGACCAGCGCGCGCTGGCTGCAGAAGCACATGAAGGCGGGCAAGAAGTATTCGGCCCCGCTGACCAAGTTCAAGGAAGAGGTCGAGCGGCGCCAGAACCGCCTCGGCACGCTCGAGACGCTCTATCACCTGTCGATCAACGACCTCAAGGAGATCAACCGCGACGTCTCGATCGGCGAGGCCAAGGCGCGCCGCGCCAAGAAGGAAATGGTCGAGGCCAACCTGCGCCTCGTGATCTCGATCGCCAAGAAGTACACCAACCGCGGTCTGCAGTTCCTGGACCTCATCCAGGAAGGCAACATCGGTTTGATGAAAGCCGTCGACAAGTTCGAATACCGCCGCGGCTACAAGTTCTCGACTTATGCGACCTGGTGGATCCGTCAGGCCATCACCCGCTCGATCGCCGACCAGGCCCGCACCATCCGCATCCCGGTGCACATGATTGAGACCATCAACAAGCTCAATCGCATTTCACGGCAGATGCTGCAGGAGATGGGCCGCGAGCCGACGCCCGAAGAGCTGGCCGTGCGCATGGAAATGCCCGAGGACAAGGTCCGCAAGGTGCTGAAGATCGCCAAGGAGCCCATCTCGATGGAGACTCCGATCGGTGATGACGAGGACTCGCATCTGGGGGACTTCATCGAGGACACCTCGGTGGCCTCGCCCATCGATCAGGCGACCTCCGAGTCGCTGCGCGAGACCACCCACTCGGTGCTGGCGCAACTCACCCCGCGCGAGGCCAAGGTGCTGCGCATGCGCTTCGGCATCGACATGAACACCGACCACACCCTGGAGGAAGTCGGCAAGCAGTTCGATGTGACCCGCGAGCGCATCCGCCAGATCGAAGCGAAGGCGCTGCGCAAGCTGCGTCATCCGAGCCGCAGCGAGCAGCTGCGCAGCTTCCTGATGGATGACTGAGGACGAGCGCGCGGCGTAAAAACAAAGGCCCGGAAGTTCGCGAGAACCTCCGGGCCTTTTTTCTGCTCGGTCGACTCGGTCGCTGCCGCGGGCGTCCTAACCGGGTCCGTGCGGCAGGTTGTACATCAGGGTGCCATCCGGCTTCTTCACGCTGACATCGAAGCCGCCCTTGCGGCCGTCCTTGAGCGGATGAATGATCAGTTCGACCTTCTCGCCGCTGCTGAGCGTGTGCTTATCCCACCCGACCCGGGCCAGGTAGTTGGGGCTCATGCCCTCGATGCCATACACATCGCTGCCTCCGGAGCCATTGGGCACGTCGATGTAGATGAAGGTGTGGGGATTGGTCCACTGGAACTCCTTGATGGTGCCCAGCAGACTTACATTCTTGGTCATGTCGAACATGGCCGTGGAGTGATGCGCGCTGGCCGTGCCCACCGCGCACACCGTGGCGGCGGCGGTGATTGCCATTGCGCCGATGCGCAGAATGCTCATTACCGATCTCCTAGAATTCACTTGGTTACCTTGAAGCCCGGCCGGCCTTCTTCGTCGGCACTGTCGTGGTTGTTCTGTTCGCAAATGTATTCGCGCAGATCATCCTTGACGAGCTTGTACGTGTGCACCGCCGTCCAGGGCTCGGCCAGCACCTTCGGATCAGTGATGGTCTGCTCGATCTGCATGAATTCCGGCCCGGTGCGGCGGATGCGCTCCACGATGTGCATCTGGTCACTGTGTCCGATACCGGGGGAAATGTCGCTCCACGGTACGAAGCCCACCGTGTCCACGACCAGGGTGTCACCTTCCCAGTGGCCGATTGAGTGGCCCTGGAACAGCGGGTCGGGATCCTTGGGATGCGGGCGGCCGTCCGTGTAGATGTGACGGAACTGCATGTAGGCCTCGATATCGATCACGATCATGCCCGGCCGATACAGGAATTCGATGGGATAGGGCTGCGTCATGACACCGGGCATGCCCGGCGGCAGACAGTTGGCCTGGTCGGGCTGCAGGTTCTCCCCGTCTTTCTGCTTCTTCCGGTACGCGTCGAGCTTGGCTTGAGCTTCGGGTGTCAGCTTCGGCGGTGTGGGCCGCGCGGCGGCGAGGCCTCCTCCGCCCTGCCAGTTCAGCTCCCAGATCCCCTGCCAGTCGGGCAGTTTGGCGATGGAGGCCCAGGTGTCGCCCTGCGGACCGCTGGCCTGGGGCGCCTCGGCTGCCCCGACCGGCGCCGCGCTCGTGCCCATCACGCCCGCCAGCAGCACGGCCAAAACCGCGATATTCCGTCGTAGATCGTTCATCCGTCGCCCCCTCGGGATCCCACGCTCCCAACCCGAAGGATTTTGCGGCATCCG
>Ga0210391_10002131_pt1 | contig 17339 bp, 13 predicted proteins | sample IncBWC12OmetaG_FD_160573 | JGI IMG/M metagenome (GOLD analysis project Ga0210391, IMG submission 160573) | Forest soil microbial communities from Barre Woods Harvard Forest LTER site, Petersham, Massachusetts, United States - Inc-BW-C-12-O ... | reverse complement strand
CGGCGAAGTCTCGGAAGTGGATATTTGCGGCGAGATGGTGCAGGTGTACGCAAGCCTCCGCGATGGGGAGATGCGCCGCACGGCGGCCCGCTATTTTGCCGCCCATGTTGAAGCCGAAATCTTCCCGGAGATGCAGAAGCTGGTCACCGATCTGCAGGCCGCGGGCACAGAAATCTGGGCGGTCAGTTCCACCAACAACTGGGTCATCGAAGAAGGCGTTCGCCACTTCGGCATCGCTCCGGAGCGGGTGCTCGCCGCGCGGGTTCGCATCCACGAAGGTCTCGTGACCAGCGACCTGATTGAAGTGCCGACGGACGAGGGCAAGGTGGAGGCCATACGCCGCGCCGGCATCAACGCCCCGGACGCCATCTTTGGCAATTCCATTCACGACTCCGCCATGCTCGACATCGCGCACCGCGCCTTCCCCGTTAATCCAACGCCAGGCCTGCTTGGAATCGCGGCGCAGCGAGGCTGGGCCGTCTACTACCCTGAAGCCGTTCTCGCGGACCACACCAAATAACCCGGTGAAAATCGCATCGCTGCAGCCGAGTGTCAGCATTATTCTCGATCGTCTCGGCTGCCTTGATGCGCTCGTGGCCTGCACGCGCTATTGTCTTGAGGCCGTGCCCGTGCTGCGCCAGCGGCCTATCTCCGTGGTCCACGATTCGTGGTCGACCAAAGCGGAAGAGCTTCTGCCGCTCCGTCCCGACCTCGTCATCGCGTCCGTGCCGTACCGCAAAGAATCGCTGGAGGCCATTCTCAAAGCTGGCTGTCCGGTGCTGGCGCTGGCTCCGCATTCTCTCGCGGACATCGAGCAGGACATTCGCCTTATCGCCGCGGTGGCCGGCGTCCCCGACCGCGCAGAGCTGCATATCGCCAGGATGCACGGTTCGCTTGAGGAAATCCGCAGTCAAACCGCGCAGATTGCTGAAAAGCCGACGGTTTATTGCGAAGAATGGGGAAAGCCACTCATCCATTCGCAATTCTGGGTGAAAGAATTAATCGAGGCCGCTGGCGGCGTTTTCCTGGGTGAGCCCGGCGCGGTCACCACGGCAGAAGCCGTTGCCGCCGCCGATCCCGACGTCATCATTGCCGCCTGGTGCGGCGCAGGCGACCGCGTCCCCCTCCACAAACTTGCAGCCCGGCCTGGCTGGGACGGCGTGTGCGCCGTGCGCAACGGCCGTCTCTACTGCATCGCCGACGAACTGTTGAATACCCCCGCGCCGACCCTCATTGACGGGCTCCATGCACTCGCCGCGGCGCTTCATCCGCAAATTTTCGGGCCGGTTGCGGATATTCATGGAATGAAACAGCGGGGCAGCGGAGTCGATCGCCGTTCAGCTGCGTCTAAACTATAGGGGAATATGGAGGATACACTCCAATCCGGCCGGGAGGTGAAGTCCCTCCGCTTCGTAGCCGCCGCGCTCATCCTGCGAGGCGAGGAGGTGCTGATTTGCCAGCGCAAGGCCGGATCGCCCATGGGCCTCAAGTGGGAGTTCCCCGGGGGCAAAATCGAAGCGGGCGAATCCGCCGAGCAGGCGCTGCGCCGGGAGCTGGACGAGGAGCTCGGCATCCAGGCTGCCGTCGGCACCCGCGTCGCCCATGTGCGCCACAACTACCGGAGCGGCGGCGCCGTCGATCTGCAATTCTTCGCCGTCCACAGCTTCGAGGGTGAAATCACCAACCACATTTTTGAGGATGTGCGCTGGTCCCCGCTCAAAGACCTGCCGGGGTACGACTTCCTCGCTGCCGACCGCGACCTGGTGCGCGACCTGGCCGCCGGCAAGCTGCTCTGATTCACTACCGCTCGTAGCCCCACTGGTTCACCCAATGAAATCCCCGCTCGAGCAGCGGATAGTGCGCCATGGTCGGCGTGCGCGTGAATGAAATCACCTGCGTGGTGAACGGTGGCGCCGGCTTCGGCGGCGTCTTGTCCTTCGCCTTCGGCGGTTCAGGAGGAACGGTCGTTAGCACCATATGCTGCGCATCCGGCATCTGCCATGAATATTTCACTGGATCTCCGCCGTACGGACGAACCGAGATGGTGTGCGCCTTCGCATCGATATGCAAATTGGTCCGCCAGAGCTCCCCATCCACGGATCGCGTAAACGCCCGCTGCACTGTGTCGATGTAGAGATCGCTGGCCGGAGCGCCATCACCGGTGATGAAGGCGCCGGTTGCCGGATGCGCCGCGTCCAGATGCCACGCGCCCAGCAGCGGCGATGGCGTCCGCATCGCCTTCAGGTTCTGTTTCCACCCCATGCCGATAAAAATCGGTATCAGGATGAGAGGTCCGAAGGTAAAAATAATCTCCACCGTGCGCAGCGTCATCCGGTACCAGCGCCGCGACGCGGGCGGCACCCACACCGCAGCCGGAGCAGCTGGCTTGTGCAGCCAGAAGAAATCAAACAGCGCTCGCAAATCCGGCACCGCCAGATACAGGCACGCCAGCAGCAGGCTCGCTGCAAACAGCTTCACCGGCACGTCGAAGAACATGTTGTAGAGCAGCACATTCGTCATCACAAACGCGGACACCAGCGCGCCCGCGAGCGCTGTGCGACGGAACAGGATCAGCACGCCGCCGGTCACTTCAGCCAGCCCGCAAAATACTTCGTACATCGGGTGCAGTCCGATCAGTCCCCACAGCATGGTCATCGGCGACATGTTGCCCACCGGCTCGTTCAGGATGCCGATGGAGATCGGCGCCATCTGCAGGGGGAAGACCTTCGCCAGGCCGTATTGCAGCATGAAATATCCGCAGGTGAGCCGCAGCAGAAAGCGCAGCCACGCGTACATCGACTCGTACTCTTTGCGTTTGTTTCCGAGCAGCGCCGCAACCAGCGTCCACAGCAGGCCGCCTACGAGCGCCACCACCACGAACAGGCCGTTGAGAATCCAGTTCAGCGTCGCATCGCCTGAACCGGTCGGATGCCAGTGCGCCGCCAGACCTGTCAAATGGAAAACGTGCTGCCCTACCCACTCCGTCACATGGAAGGGTGCAGCCGTCAGGCCGTTGTAAACCCAGTCGCCGACCACCGGAAAGATGTTGAAAATCGTGCCGTTCCCAAAGAAAGCGAGGAAGCACACGAAATAGAGGAAGGAGATGCGGAACGCAATCCTCCCCGCGTGCGCCCATTCCCGCGTGCTCGAACCGGTTTGCGGAGTCGCCTGATCGGCCACAGGTCCGACGGTGGAATCACTCAGTATTTCTTGAGTCGACATAGAGCTCTCGCTTGTCGAGAAGGTTTGAAGAGACTCTCATTTTGGAGCAGGTCCTGGCCTGGGTCAATCGGCCGAGGCTCGATCTCATTACCGGACGCGGGCCGCGCTGATTTCGTTTGCGGCCCTATTGATGCCCAGGCCACCACTGCTGCACCATCAGAATCACCGACAGAATGCTGACCACGATGGCCGTCACCCACGCCGCGGCATTGAACCAGTGCGGGTTCGTGTGTTCGCCCATCAGGTCCTTGCGGTTGATCAGAAGCAGCATCAGCACAATCACCACCGGCAGCAGAATGCCGTTGAATGCCTGCGATTCCAGATACCACTTGATCAGCTGGGCGTTGGGGATCAGGAGGACCGCGGCCGCTCCACCCACAATCAGCAGCGTATACAGGCCGTAGAAAAACGGAGCCTCTCGAAAGCGTTTGTCCACTCCCGACTCAACGCCCAGACCCTCGCACACTACATAGGCGGTCGAGAGCGGGAGCACTGACGCCGCGAAAAATCCTGCATTGAACAGGCCGAAGGAGAACAGGATGAACGCATACTGTCCCGCCAGTGGCTTCATCGCTTCTGCCGCCGAAGAAGCGTCCGAGATCGTAGTAATCCCGTGCGTCCACAGCGTGGCCGCGCACGCCACGATGATGAACCACGCCACCACATCGGTAAAAATGGATCCGACAATCACATCCAGCCGCGACGCCGCATAGGTCTTCGCCGTCACGCCCTTCTCCACAATGGACGATTGCAAATAGAACTGCATCCACGGCGCGATGGTCGTGCCGATCACGGCGACCACCATAAAGATGTAATCCTTGTTATGCAGAACCGACACCGGCGGTAGCTTGATGGTCGCCGCCCACGCCGCGTGCCATCCCGGGTGCGCCAGGACCCCCGCAATAATGTAGGTGAAGTAGAAGAATGAAGCGACCAGAAAAATCTTCTCAACACTTTTGTAGTCGCCGCGCACGGCCAGCAGCCACACCAGCGCGCTGCAAACGGGAACAGAAATGAACTTCGATACGTGAAACAGCTGCAGGCTGCCCGCGATTCCGTAAAATTCCCCAATCACGTTGCCAAAGTTCACCAGAACCAGAAGTGCCATGATGATGACCGTCAGCCGCAGTCCAAATTCTTCGCGAATCAGATCGCTGAGCCCTTTGCCCGTCACCGCGCCCATGCGCGCGCACATTTCCTGCACAACAATCAGGGCCAGAGTCACCGGGATCATCGTCCACAGCATCGTGTAGCCGAACTGCGCCCCGGCCTGCGAATAGGTGAAGATGCCGTTGGGATCGTTATCGACGTTGGCCGTGATGAATCCCGGACCGAGCACGGCGAGGGACAGCAAAATCCGTGTTTTCCAGTTTTTCAGCATGACGGCGCAATTCCACGTCGCGGGTTGCCGAGCCCGCCGGCCCGGTGATTGGAGGAGAAAGTGAAACCCCAGTGTAGGCGAGGAACCCTCGTTTCGTCCCGCCGTTTGTCTGCATTGGTTTCTCTCGGCCGCAAACCCGCCCGGCTCGAGGTTTCTGTAGACTGAAAATCAGCATGATGCCAGGCCGTTTTCTCCGCTTTCTGCCGCCTGCAAGCCTTTCGGCGCTGCCTCTCTTCGCAGCCTGCCTCGCCTTTTCTCCGGCTTCCATAGCGCACGCCCAGGGAACCCGCTTGTGGACCGAATCGCGCTTCGAAGATTTTGAGCGCGGCACTCCCAACGGCGTGGCCATTACCAGCGACGGCCATCTCGTTCCTGGCCCCAGCAGCACCGCCGTCCTCACTACGCCCTCGACCTATGTGTGGGCCGTGGCCACGGACCACGACGGCACCGCGTATCTTGCCACCGGCGCGCCGGCGACCGTTCTTCGCGTTGACGCCGACGGGAAATCGACCATCCTCTTCAGCAGCCACGACATGAGCGTGCAAACTCTGCGTGTTGGGCCTGATGGTTCTCTGTATGCGGCCACGCTCCCGTCCGGCAAGGTATTCAAACTCGATCCGCACGCGGAAAACAAAACAGACGACACCGCGACCGTCGTCTTCGATCCCGCGACCGTGACGGAGAAGCCCAAGTACGTTTGGGATCTAACCTTCGACGCGCACGGCCAGCTCTACATCGCTACCGGCGGGCCCGCAGCCATCTACCGGGTCGGGAACGGCGCGAAGCCAACCCTGTTCTACAAGAGCGACGAAGAGCACATCCGCACCATCGCCTTTGACAAGGCGGGCAACCTCATCGCGGGCTCCGACGGCACTGGCCTCATCTACCGGATCGATCCCAATGGCAAAGCCTGGGTCCTTTACGATTCGCCGAAAAAGGAAATCACCTCCGTTATCGTCGCGCCCGACGGCAGCATCTACGCGGCCGGCGTGGGCGAGAAGGGGAGAAACACTCTGCCGCCGCTCACCGTAACCGGACAGGCGCAGGTCACCGCGACCATCACCATCGTCACGCCCGGATCCGTGCAGGCCTTCAGTGGCAACACGCTCATCCCCGAGGGTTCCGAACTGTATGAAATCCCCCACGGCGACGGGCCACCGCAAAAAATCTGGTCCGGTCACGATGATATTGTCTACGCCCTCGCCTGGACACCCGAAGGCGTCCTTGCCGCCACCGGCAATCGCGGCCGCGTCTTCCGCATCCACGACGACGGCACCTATGCCGACGTCGCGCACCTCGAAGCTTCGCAGGTCACCGGATTTGCCGATGCGCCCAAGGGCATCTACGTGGGTACCGCCAACTCCGGCAAAGTGTATTTGCTCAGCCATGGCGAGGCCCCGGAAGGCGCCTATACCAGCGAGGTCTTCGACGCCGGAGCCTTCGCGCAATGGGGACGCGCGGAGGTGGAAACCGGCCCGCAGGGCTCCGGCTTCCAGATGTTCGCCCGCGCCGGCAACATCGAGAATCCTGAGCGTGCGTGGGGCGATTGGAAGCCGTTCAGCGCCAACTCCGGCCCACTCGGCATTGAATCCTCTCGCTTCATGCAATGGAAGATCGTCGAACATCCGGGCAGTTCCATCGGCGAGGTTGGCGTCAATTTTTTGCCGGTGAATATGGCGCCCATCGTGGATGAAATCGTGGTTGCGCCCGGCGTCCGCGCAACCAACACCCCGCCGCAGCCAGGCCAGCCCACGCAGATCACCGTCAATTTCCCCTCGCAGCAGAATACCGGCATCAGCTTCGTGCAGCCTGAGGCCGGCAAGGAGCCGCTGCCTGCCATCAAAGAGCGCACCGCCGTCACGGTTCGCTGGTCCGCGCACGACGACAATGGCGACGACCTCGTCTTCTCCCTCTACTATCGCGGAGAAGGCGAACACAACTGGCAGCTTCTGAAAGAGCACGTCCGCGATCGCTTTTATTCGTTTGATTCTTCGCTGCTGCCCGACGGCCATTACCGCCTCAAGGTGGTCGCCAGCGATGCGCCGTCGCATAATCCCGGCGAAGCCCGTACCGGCGAGCGCGTAAGCGACGATTTCCTCATCGACACCACACCGCCTGTGGTCACCGGCATCGAAGCCCGTCTCGTGAACGGCAAGATTCACGCCGCGTTCACGGCGACGGACGCCATCTCCCCCGTCGCTCACGCGGAATACTCCATCGACGCGGGCCGCTGGCAATACGTTGAGCCGCTCGGCAAAATCGCTGACTCGCTCACCGAGCATTTTGACTTCGATGCGCCGCTTCCTGCACCGCGTCCCGGCGCCGATGCCCCGGTCGATCCCCGCGAGCACGTGATCGCCCTGCGCGTCTTCGATCGCAACGACAACAACGTCACCGTGAAGGCAGTGGTCCACTAACCGGCCATGCGCTTTGAGCTCTTCATCGCCGCGCGCTATCTGCGGGCCAAACGCCGCCAGGCCGTCATCGGCATCATCACCTGGATCTCCATTGCGGGCGTTGCGGTCGGCGTGGCGTCGCTCATTCTCGCGCTCGCCATCACCAACGGCACCCGCCGCGATCTGCAGGATCGCCTGCTCAGTTCCACTGCCCATGTCGACCTGATGCGCACGATGAGCGACGGCATGCGCGACTGGCGTCCGCTGCTGGCGCGGCTTGAAAAGATGCCCCACGTGGTGGCTGCCGCTCCCGGACTCTACGAGCCAGTCCTCATCTCCCGCGGCGCGCGCGCCGGGGGCGCCATGCTCAAGGGCATCATCCCTGCGGACGAGCGCAAAGTCTCCGACATGCTCGCCAATGTCACTTCCGGCACCGCTGCACCCCTCAACGCCACGGCCAACCAGCAGAGCGACACAGGGGAGCCCACGCCGCCCATCGTCATCGGCACCGATCTGGCTGACTCTATCGGAGCCAAAGTCGGCGACACCGTCATGGTCACCAGCCCTCAGGCTGACCTGACACCCTACGGCCTTATTCCGAAATACCAGCGCTTCCAGGTTGCCGGCATTTTTCACTCCGGCTTCTATCAATACGACAACAGTTTCGGATTCATCCGCCTCTCTGACGCCCAGTCGCTCTTCGGCGAGCCGGACGTCATCTCCATCATTTCCTTCCGCGTCGATGACCTTTACCACGCCAACGTCATTGGCGACCAGATCGAGGAGGCCGCTGGCCCTGGCTATTCCACCACCAACTGGATGGAGCAGAATCGCGAGCTGTTCCGCGCCCTCAAAGAGGAGCAGGTCGTCACCTTCATCGTCATCGGCCTCATCGTCTGCGTGGCCGCCCTCAACATCCTCATCGCACTCACCATGATGGTGATGGAGAAGACGAAGGACATCGCCGTTCTCATGTCGATGGGCGTACAGCCGGGCCAAATCCGCCGCATCTTTTTGCTGGAAGGCTTGCTCATCAGCGTCATCGGAACCGCCATTGGCCTGGTTCTCGGCTACACCCTTGCCTGGCTGGGCAGCCATTACCGATTCATCCATTTATCTGCAGATGTCTATTCGCTGGACTATCTCCCGTTCGCGCCGCGCATCTTACATGGCGTGATCGTGACAGCCTTGTCCCTTGGCGTCTCGCTACTGGCCACGCTTTATCCGTCCAGTTCCGCGGCCCGCGTGCTTCCCGCAGAAGCGCTGCGCTACGAATAATGCGCGCCGCTCGCTGCGGCCGTCCTGTCCGATCCCGGAGGATTTCTGTACGCAATGGTAAGGAAAGTTCTGATCGTCGCTCTCAGTTGCTGGCTTGTTGCACCCTTCTGCCAGGGATATTCGTTTCTCACTCACGAAACCCTGATCGACATAGCATGGGATTCCTCCATCAAGCCCCTGCTCCTCGCCCGTTATCCCAACGCCACGCCGATCGAGCTGCGCGACGCGCGCGCCTACGCCTACGGCGGTTCCACCATCCAGGACGTCGGCTACTACCCATTCGGCCACCCGTTTTTCAGCGACCTTACCCACTACGTGCGCAGCGGCGACTTCATCACCAACCTCATTCACGAGTCGCAGAACATCAACGAGCTGGCCTTCTCCCTCGGCGCGCTCTCGCATTACGTCGGCGACACCATCGGCCATCGCTACGCCGTCAACATTTCCGTCCCCGAGGAATTCAAAGATCTCCAAAGCAAGTACGGCTCGGTCGTCACCTACGAACAGGACCCGCACGCCCACATCCGAACCGAATTCGCCTTCGACGTCGATCAGCTCGGGCACGCCCGCTTCGCGCCCTCCGGCTATTTTCGCCACGTCGGCTTCAAAGTGCCGGTCCCGCTCGTCAGCCGCGCCTTCTACGACACCTACGGCATCACTTTGCAAACGGTCATCGGCCATGAGAGCAGAGCCTTCTTCACCTACGAGTGGTCGGTGCGCACACTGCTCCCGCGCGTTGGCTATGCCGAGGTTCTGCTCCATCGCAAAAGCTTTCCTGTCGACGAGGACAACCCCGACTTCCAGCAATATGCAGATCGCCTGAAGGCCACCAACACCGCCGCCCACTGGGATCTGTATCGCAAGAAGAAGCCCAGTTTCCTCACCCGAGTCTTCGCAGTGATCATCTTCATCACGCCCAAAGTCGGCCCGTTTGCCGACCTCTCCATCCGCGGCCCCATGCCCGATACGGAACAGAATTATGTGAGCAGTGTGAACCGCGCCACCGCGGAGTATGCGCAACTGCTCGATCAACTCCGAAACATTGGCAAGAATCAGTTTGAAGTTCCCGACCTCGATCTCGATACGGGGTTCGCCACCAAACCCGGGACGTATCGGCTCACCGACCAGACCTACGCCACGCTCATCTCGCGCGTGACCGCGAACACCGCGAAACCGCCCGCCGGCCTCCGTCAAAACATCATCGCGTTCTACGCCGACCCCAATGCCCCCATCTCCACCAAGAAGAACCCGCGCCAGTGGAAAAAAGTGCAGGATGCGCTTGCCGTCCTCAGCCAGTCCCCAACCCAGCACATTCCCAACGCAAAGTGACCCCATCGTCGTAAGCATGCGTCTCGCAGCGTGTATTCTGCCTTTGCATGAAGCGTATTCTTACGGCCGTCGTTCTTGTACCCATCGTCATCCTGCTCATCTTCTTTTCGCCCACGCAACCTCTGCCTATGATGGGCGCCATCTTTGTTGTTTCCATGCTTGCCATCTGGGAGTTTCTCGGCCTCGCCGATGCCATGGGCGCCAAAACTCCGCGCCTGGTGGTCGTTGTCGCCCTGGCCCTGCTGTTAGCCACTGTCTTCCGCCGCTCCGACCTGCTGGAGCCGATCCTCGGCATCCTGTCCTTCGCGTTGTTCCTGGTCTGCGTCTTTCGCTCTCCGGTCAATCGCGTCCTGCCGGACACGGCCTACTCCATCTTTGGGCTCATCTACATTGGCTTGCCCATGGGCATGCTCTACCTGCTCAGTACCCGCGACAACGGTCCCTCGCTGCTGCTCTTTCTCTTTATGGCTGTCTGGTGTGGCGACGTCGCCGCCCTCTACATCGGCCGCGCTTTCGGTCGCCGCAAGCTCGCCCCCAAACTTAGTCCCAACAAGACCTGGGAGGGCAGCGTCGCCTCCGTCGCCGGCAGCATTCTCATCACCCTGCTGCTGGTTTGGGTCAGCGGCCTGCTCGTCGCCCGCAATATTGAATCGCTCTCCTACCCCGGCCCAATCCTGCACTGGATCACCCTCGCCATTCTCGTGAACATTGGCGCGCAGCTCGGCGATCTGGTTGAATCCGCCATCAAGCGCGGCGCCGGTGTCAAGGATTCCGGGCACCTGCTGCCCGGCCACGGCGGCATGCTCGACCGCATCGACGCGCTCCTGCTCGCCGCTCCGCTGCTGTGGTACGCTCAGTTAGCGCAGCAGACCTTTTAAACCTCCGTCTGCTCCTGAAGACCGTCCAGCCTTGAAGCGCATTGCCATCCTGGGATCGACCGGCTCCATCGGTCAAAGCACTCTGAGCATCGTTGAGAGCTTCCCGCAGCGCTTCTCTGTCGTCTCCCTCGCCGCCGGACGCAACGTCGATTCAGCTTTTCAGCAGTGCCTACGCTGGCGTCCCCGCGTCGTCTCGCTCGCCACCGAAGAACTCGCCGCCGATCTACGCCAGCGGCTGCGCCAGGCGGGACTTACCGAAACTGAAGCCGTCTGGGGGCCAGCGGGCACCATTCAGGTTGCCACGCTCCCGGAAGCAGATTTTGTTGTCTCCGCCATTGTTGGCGTCGCTGGACTCGAAGCCACCTTCGCCGCCGTCGAGGCAGGCAAAACCATCGGTCTTGCCAACAAAGAAGCTATGGTCGCTGCCGGCGAAATCCTTACCGCCGCCGCTCGCCGCAACAACGTCTCACTCCTTCCCATCGATTCCGAGCACAACGCCGTTCACCAGTGCATGCGCGCCGGCCAGCGCAGCGAAGTTCGCCAGATTTGGCTCACTGCCTCGGGAGGGCCGTTCCGCACCCTTCCGCTCTCAGAATTCCCTAAGATCACCGTCGAGCAGGCCCTGCGCCACCCCACCTGGGTAATGGGCCGTCGCATCACCGTCGACTCAGCCACCCTCCTCAACAAGGGCCTCGAGATCATCGAAGCCTGCCGCCTCTTTGATCTGCCGCCCTCGGCCGTCAAAGTCACAGTGCACCCGCAGTCCACCGTGCATTCCCTTGTGGAATACGTGGACGGTAGCCTGCTGGCCCAAATCTCAGTTACGGATATGCGCCTGCCCATCCTCTACGCTCTCAGCTATCCGGAGCGCGTGCCCTCCGATCTGCGATTCGACATGGAAGCCCTTGCTGATCTGCACTTTGAGCAGCCGGATTTCGAGCGTTTTCCATGCCTGCGCCTGGCCTACGAAGCCGCTGAACGGGGTGGCGCCCACGCTATTGCCCTGAATGCCGCTGACGAAGTCGCCGTCGAAGCATTCCTCCAACGGGCCATACCGTTTATGGGTATTCCCGATACAATAGAACAGGTACTCGAGACTACCCCCGAGACTCATCCGGCGACCATCATAGAAGTGCTCGCATTGGACAGCCAGGCCCGCGAACGCTCGCGAGAAGTTCTGGCGCAACGCAGCATCTCTTCTCGCGGCTGATTCCCGCCTCTGGTACGTTGCTGGTCGTCAAAATCCACTATGTCTTTCGCCGTTATTTCGATCGTTTCGTTCTTTATCGTTCTCAGCATCCTGGTGCTGGTGCATGAGCTCGGCCATTTCATCGTAGCCAAGGCCTGCGGGGTCCGCGTCGAGACATTTTCGCTCGGATTTCCTCCGCGACTCTTTGGCATTAAATACGGCGATACCGACTACTGCGTCGGTGTGCTGCCCTTCGGTGGTTACGTCAAAATGTCCGGCGAGTCCCCGGGCGCGGAAACCACCGGCGACGCTGCTGAATTCTCCGCACGTCCTCGCTGGCAACGCGTCCTGATCGCCGTTGCTGGCCCAGTCGCCAACTTCGTGCTCGCCTTCGCTCTCATGGCGGGCTTCTTCATGCTCCACAACGAGGTCCCGGTCTACTCCAAAGGGCCGGCTGTCCTCGACATCGTGCCTCCCAACTCACCCGCGGGCCGCGCCGGCCTGCTCTCCGGCGACCTCATCATTCGCTTTGACAAGGATAAGAACCCCACCTGGGAAAAAGTGGAAGAGCGTGCCTCGCTCGACGCCAACTCCACCGCACCCATCACCGTGCAACGCATGGTGGGCGGGCAGCCGAAACAGTTCAGCACCGAGCTTTACCTGAACGATCCCAGCAAGGGCGAAGACTTTGATGTTGAGTCGCTCGGACTGCTGCCACGGGAGCAGGAATACCCGGTTCAGGTCGCGGACGTGATGCCCGGCGACCCCGCCGCGAAGGCCGGCATCCAGTCAGGCGACGGCATCGTGTCCGTCAACGGGCAGGCCGTCCACGGTGTCTCCTCCATCATCGCCGTTCTCGACGAAACCGGCGCCAAGCCCGTTATCCTCGTCGTCGAACGCGGCGGACACACGTTTAACACTACCGTTCAGCCGATCTGGGCCGACTTCAGCGGCCAGGTTCCGGGCTACCGCCTCGGCTTCGGAGCCTCGCCTCCGCCCTTCCGCGTGGAGCAGTCGCCGCTGCCTAAAGCCATCAGCCAGTCGGTCAGCTTCAACCTGAAAAACTCCGGCTACATCCTCGATATTCTCGGGCGCCTCTTCTCGCACCACGGTGCCGTAATGCAGCAACTCAGCGGACCCATCGGCATTGCGCGCGCTACCGGGGAAGCCGCTCAGGCTCACGGCCTCGAGCCCATCATTTATCTCACTTCGCTGATCAGCCTCAACCTGGGCATCATGAACCTGCTGCCTATCCCGATCCTGGATGGAGGCATGATCCTCTTCCTCATCATCGAAGGCGTCCTGCGCCGCGATCTGAAGCAGGAATTCAAAGAGCGCATCTACCAGGTGGCGTTTGTCATGCTCATCCTGTTTTTCGCGTTCGTGATGGTCAACGATGTGTCGAAGTTGAATCTCTTCTCGCGACTCAAACCCTAGCGCGCCATGGGGGGCGGTTCGAAGCCAAAAGCGCTTTCCACCGCCGCAGCGACCGCCAGCACCAGTTCGTCCGCGTAGGGACTCCCCGCAATCTGCACCCCAATCGGCAGTCCATCTGCTGATTTCGCGGCTGGAACCACCGCCGCCGGCCCCCCCAACAGATTGAACCACTGCGTGTACCGCATCGCATCGAAATACGAAACCGCTGCCCCCTCCACCATCCAGCTCCGCTCAAACGGCTTGAACGCCGGCACCGAGCACACCGGGCACAGAAGCAGCGGGAACGCCTGCATCTCCGCCAGCAGCCGGCTGCGTACCTTGTCGGACTCGACCCACGCATCCAGAAGCGAATCGGCCGTCAGCGGTGTTTCCGCCCGCGCCAGCGCCAAAAATTCGCGAAACGTCGGGCTCAACTCCTGCTCCCGGCCGCGAATCGTTGATGCGTACAGCATGGCCCCGCACTGCATGAAGTACGTCCACCACAGCTTCCGCGCCGCTTCCAGCGCCCGCGGACGAAACGGCTGTACGTTGTAACCCTGCTGCTTGAGCGCCTGCGCCGCGGCTTCGACCGCTGCACGCGTTTCCGCGGTCACCGGGACCAGGCCGTCGTCCGTAAACCACCCAATCGGCGTCCGCTTCGCCTCTTCCTGCGTCACCGTCCGGAGCGGCACGGGTGCGCTGCTTGCGTCCGTTGCATCCTGGCCGGCCAGCGTGGAAAACAGCAGCGCCACATCGCCCACCGTTCGCGCCATCGGCCCAATCGAACCCAAAAACGTGAACGGGCCGAGGCACGGCGGTAAATGGCCCGACGCCGGCACGCGTCCCGCCGTCGGCTTCAGCGCGCAAATGCCCGTAAAGTGCGCCGGCTCCCGCACCGATCCGCCGCTGTCGCTTCCCAGGCCGCCCGCCGAAAGTCCTGCCGCGATCGCGGCAGCCTCGCCCCCGCTTGATCCTCCCGCCGAATACTCCAGATTCCACGGGTTTCGCGTGCTCCCGTAGAGCAGGTTCTCGGTCTCGTAAGCCATTAGGAACTCCGGACAATTCGTTGTCCCCAGCATCACCGCGCCCGCCGCAATCAGCCGATCGACAACGACGGCATTTTGAGCCGGAACCGACCCCTTATTGAGTGCGCTGCCAATTTCGCATCGGTACCCCGCGACGGAAATCGACGATTTTACCGTCACCGGCAGCCCTGCCAGCGGACAGGCTTCGGTCCCCAACCGCACCTTGCGCGCGAGGCCGCGCACCCGCTCCGCATCGAAATCAACAAGCGCTCGCAATTGCGGATTGAGTCGCTGAATCTGCCGGATGTGCTCCTCCGCGAGCTCCACGGGTGTGATCGCGCGGCTGCGCAGCATTGCGAGTTGTTCGGTAGCGGACAACAGGGTGACGGACATGGTGGGGTAACGGGTGATTATAATTTCTGCAAGTGTCCAGCGATTTTCCCGTCTCGCCGCAGTTCCGCAGCCCGCCCTCCTGGGCTGAAATTCTTGGGCGAGCGCCAGCCCGTTCCGCTGAGCTCCGCATCTCGGCCGCAGCGGGAGCGCGCATCCTCGTCACCGGAGCAGGCGGCTTCATCGGGTCGGCCATAGTCCGCGCTTTCGCCGCCTCGGGCGCCGAGCAAATTGTACTGCTCGACATCTGCGAACAGCATCTTTTTGAGGTGAATGCCGCCCTCGCCGCGCAGGGCTCCGCCGACTGTTGCACGCCGATCCTCGGCGGTGTCTGCGACCGCACGCTGCTCGATGCGCTCTTCGCTGAGCATCGGCCCCAGATCATCCTCCACGCCGCCGCGCTCAAGCACGTGCCGCTCATGGAGCAAAACCCCCTTGCAGCCGTGGCCACCAATACCCTTGGAACCGCGATCCTCGCCGAAGCCGCCGAGTCCCACGGCGCGGGCCAAATGATCCTCGTGTCCACTGACAAAGCGGTCGCGCCCCACAGCATCATGGGCGCCTCCAAACGCATTGCGGAACAGATCATGCTTGCGCCGTCTGGCCTACGGAAAACGGCCGTCCGTTTGGTCAACGTTATCGGCTCCCCGTGCAGTGTGGCCCCGCTCTTTGCCGAACAAATCGCCCATGGCGGACCGGTCACCGTCACCCATCCCGCCGCCAGCCGCTATTTTCTGACCCTCGAGGAAGTCACCGCCCTCCTGGCCGAAGCCATCGACGCCGATGCGACCGGCCTTCTCATCCCCACGCCTGAAGTCACTGGCGACCCCATCCTCATCGCCGACCTCGCCCGCCGCATGATCGCCCGGAGCGGACGCGACGTGCCAATTGTTTTCACCCAGCCCCGTCCCGGCGAAAAACGCGACGAATCCCTGGTCGCCCCCGCCGAAATTATTGGCGAACCCGCATCCCCGTCCCTCACCCGCGTCAAAAGCCCGGTAGCGGCAGGCCTGCCTACGCATCTGCAAGCGCTCGAATCTGCACTGACCGCGCGTGATCATGCCGAGGTGCTGCGCCTCGGCCAGCGCCTCGTCGCGGACTACCAGCCCAGCGAGCTGCTGCGCGGGTCGGTTGGCGAGCCGTTGGCCGTTCGCAGTTGAGAAGGGAATTAGTTCGGCGCAACGACGACCGAGCCCCAAAACAGCAGCATCAGTCCGTTGACCAGCAGAATGTACCGCCGGTGTCCCCGTTTCATCGCAATGCACAGCATGCACAACAGGGTCGAAGCCGCGGCTGCCAGGAATGGAATAATGAACGCCACGCTGGCGGGAAAGCCAGCCTGGTCCATCCAGAGCGCGACCGGACCGCTGCGGATCACCAGAACCGCCAGCGCCAATGCGCTCCACAAGGCATAGACTCCGACATTCACCCGCGACAGGCGGTAGAGCAGGGGGTTGAGCACCCCCATGCGCCGCCAATACCAAAGCATTCCAAACGCCGGCAAGACCAGCAAAACGGCCTTGAGCAGCGACACCCCAAACCAGGGCCATCCATCCCACTGCATATACTTGTCTCCGGGCACGATGAGCACGGCTCATCGGCGGCATCGCACAGCATGATTCAGACCCTTCAACACGGAATCCGGGAAAAATGATGCGCCGAATCGCCGTAATTACGACTTCCCGCGCCGATTACAGCCATCTGTACTGGCCGCTGCGCCTCCTCGCCGCTCACTCCGAGGTCGATCTGCGCCTCATCGTCATGGCGTCGCACCTGTCGCCGGAGTTCGGCGCAACCATCCGCGAGATCGAAAAGGACGGATTCCCCATCGCCGCGCGCATTGAGTGCCTCCTCAGCTCCGACTCCGATGTCGGCATGGCCAAAAGCATCGGCGTCGCGGTCCTTTCGCTCGCCGACACCCTCGGCGACCTGCGCCCAGACCTCCTGCTTCTCATCGCTGACCGCTTCGAAATGTTGGCGCCCGCCTCGGTCGCGCTCTCCCTGCGTATCCCCATTGCGCACATCGAAGGCGGCGAAATCAGCGAGGGCGCCATCGACGACGCCGTCCGCAACGCGCTCACTAAAATGAGCCACATCCACTTCACCTCCACGGACGGTGCCCGCGCCCGCGTGATCGCCATGGGCGAAGAGCCGTGGCGCGTCCATCGCGCCGGGGCGCCCTCGCTCGATCATCTCCGCCGCAGCCAGCTGCTCTCCCGCGAAGAAGTCGAGGCTCGTTGCGAACTCGACCTCACCACTCCCGCGCTGCTCGTCGCCTACCACCCCGTCACGCTCGAGCAGGACACAACCACCGAAGCCGCTGCGCTCATCACCGCACTAGAACAGATCGCCGAGCAGCCCGGCACACAGCTCCTCTTCTGCTATCCCAACGCCGACGCCGGCAGCCGTGCCCTCGTCGAACGCACCCGCGCCTTCCTCGCACAGCATCCCTCCGGCAAGCTCTTCGTCAACCTGGACGCCGTCACCTACTGGAGCCTCCTCCGCCACGTCGACGTCATGATTGGTAACTCCTCCAGCGGCATCATGGAGACGGCATCCTTTGCGCTACCCACCGTCAACATCGGCCTGCGCCAGAAAGGCCGCGAGCGCGCCCTGAATGTTCTCGACGCTGAACCCGACCCGGTCTCTATCCTCGCCCGCATCGCGGAAGCCCGCAGCTCCGCTTTCCGCGCCTCTCTCGAAGGCATGACCAACCCCTACGGCGCCGGCCACGCCGCGGAGCGCATCGTCGAAGTCCTCACCTCCGTCCCCACCGGCCCGCAACTCCTCATTAAGCGCGCCATGCCTTGCGGATTCTTCCCATGCTCCCGATCC
>Ga0210391_10002130_pt1 | contig 17344 bp, 15 predicted proteins | sample IncBWC12OmetaG_FD_160573 | JGI IMG/M metagenome (GOLD analysis project Ga0210391, IMG submission 160573) | Forest soil microbial communities from Barre Woods Harvard Forest LTER site, Petersham, Massachusetts, United States - Inc-BW-C-12-O ... | reverse complement strand
TGCGTGCCAACGATGTCATTGGTATAGATCGGCTCGCCGTTGAGGCAAGGCGTTGTCGGGATGGTCGCGCAAATCGTTGGTTCCAACTCATGCTGGAAAACAGCGCCAAACGATCTGAGATTGACACTATCCGCCTTATCGAAGTCGAAATATTCGTAGCTGGCGCCCACAAAAATCCGTCGCTTGCCGAGAGTTTCAGCACGATCAGCCAGCACGGGCCCAAAGCTCGTGGCTTCCTGCATCACTCCATTTGCAAAGATGAAGCCGGACACGGGTGATGCGAGCGGCACCTGGCTGAGTTGGACGCCGATTTCTGCATTGATGGGGCTGAAGCTGTTAATGCTCGATGCCTGGAAGTGAACTTCGTGGAATCTTGTAGCCGTGAGAGGGCCGCCATTATCGACGCCGACCAGGCCCCCAGGGCCATACACCTGCGGGACAATGCAAACCAGGTCAGACGATCGCTTGGCGGCGGAACCCAGGATTTCCTGGGTTGGACAGGGGCTTTGAGCCAGGGCCGCTGTGGAAACAGAAAGTAGCAACAAACTGCAAAGCACGGTTAAACGCGACATCCTCAATCTCTCCATGTGGATTGGGCCCCGGTTCACAACAAAATGTGCCGAACGGCTGTCGATCATGATGGTGAAGCGTACGCGGATCCCGTAACGAAAAATTCCGAACTAAAATCTTCACGAGTAGAAACGTCAAAGCGCTTTGACAGAACCACCGTTTAGCAACCCTGGGCTACCGTTTCTGCGGGAACAGAAACGTTTTCGATCGGACAAGATTGTTGCTTTAAATGGCTAGGAGCCCCGGGGGAAGTGTTGGGTGAAACCATAGCACAACCGGGCTCGCTGAACACTTTAATACAGCAGAAGGGGTGCCACGGCGGCTTGGCTACGCGCGGGAAGCTTCGTGTAAACTACGGGTTGTCCCGGCGGGCGCTTAACTCAGCGGTAGAGTGCCACCTTCACACGGTGGAAGTCGCAGGTTCGAATCCTGCAGCGCCCACCATAACTAATTTCCTGTCAGATACTTGCATGTTCCGGCAGCTCCTGAGCCACGTCGGCGTCCTTCCAGCAGAGGCACCCAACCTGCTGGTTTCTGTGGCCATCGTGGCGGATTGTATTCTCGGCGGTTACAGTTGGCCTAACCCGTCCCCGTGAGCAACCAAAATCTGATGAGAGTTGCTTACGCTGGCCATTGCGAGGGCCAATTAGCAAAAAATCGTTAGATTAGCGTTTGCCGCAAAATCGAGATTGAGAGAAAATTGATTGTTTCTCGATCGGGTTTTTGCCGGGATGCGAACGAAGTTCAGCATGGTTCGCTGATTCGGAAACTTGGTTGTCCCTGCCACCCGGAGTTGGAACTTTTGGGTGCTTTTTGTCCCTCGTGTACTCGATGGCTGTTCTCCTTGCGGCATCCGTCCCCGAGTCCGCCGGCATCCAAAAGGAAAAAGAGGCTAGCCATGAATGCACCTAGATTTGTCCACGACGACATTGTCAGAGTGGTCCGCAGGGGCCAGATCGGGACGATAAAGGAAGTTCACCAAACCGGGACCGGCTTTGTCTATGCAGTTCACCTGAGGACAGACGCAGGCGAGATGATCGATGTGGCGGAAGAAGAACTTGCGCTACTAAAGATTGCGAACAGCGATGAGACTGGTTTCGCAATTCGCTACATCACTTAGCGAGGATGAAGGCTTAGTCCGTCCGCCTTGCTGGGACCTGAAGGGCCGTACACTCCGCTAGCGACGGTCAGAAAATATAACTGTTGCCGTTACGTGGCTGTGGAAAACTTTGGGATCAGGGCAGCTTTGCACAGCCATCGGAGCGCAGCGGCCCAATACAAAATCAGCAAACCAATCCCATAAACCAGGACCGCCCTACTAGGACAGTCTTGTATATTCGCTAGAAATGAGTAGTTTACGAGCCGTCCTGCACCGCCTGATCCTGGCTATTGGTTTTCTGGCGGCGCTTTCACCGCTCCTAGCCGAGACACCAAACCTCACTACGGATTGGGTTGCCGGTCCCGGAAGCAGGGTCGCCGACGTGCCTCCCTATGTTTGGCTGAGTGATGGCACTGCCATCCTCGACGATGGCACCTTCGAACGCCTCGACCCGGTTACAGCAAAACGACACCCCATCCTGGACATGAACCGGGCTGTGGCGTCGCTAAAATCCATCGACCCTGGGACAAATGTTCCCGCCAGGCTGCCTTGGCCGATTGCCTTTAACCCCGCGGGGAAACAGGCGCTCTACCTCTTCAGTGGAGACATCTTCCTGCTCGACCTGGACTCGTCCGCCTTCTCCCGCCTTACCCAGACCCCTGAGGAAGAAAAGAATCCTCAATTCTCACCCAACGGGCGCTTCATCTCATTTGTCCGGTCCAACAATCTCTACGTACGGGATCTATCCGATAAAAAGGAGACCCAGCTAACCCACGACGGTTCCGAAACCACGTTGAACGGCACCCTTTCCTGGGTCTATTGGGAAGAAGTGTTCGGCCGTCACGACACTGCCTACTGGTGGTCGCCTGATTCCGCATCCATTGCCTATCTGCAGACCGACGAGGCAGGCGTACCCATCAGCACCTTCGTAGACTTTTCCCCGGTCAACCCGCGTCTGATTCACCAAGCCTACCCCAAGCCCGGCGAGCACAATCCTGTCGTACGTGTAGGTGTAGTTGCTGTTGATTCCGCCTCAAACCACTTCATTCCCGTTACTGACAAACCCTACGAGTGGCTCCTGCGGGTGAACTGGCTGCCTGACGGCAAGCACCTCAGCTTCAAAACCCTGGATCGCACCCAAAGGGAACTGGGCCTCTACCTGTCCGACCCGCAAGGGAACGACGTCAGGCGGCTGCTGACAGAAACCGATCCTGCCTGGGTCAACGTGAACGACGACCTGTATTTCCTGCACGACGGTCAATTTATCTGGGCCTCGGAGCGTGATGGCTACATGCATCTCTATCGCTACGGCGCCGACGGAACGTTGATCAACCAGGTGACCAAAGGCAATTGGTCTCTTGTCTCCTCGGGCGGCGGCGTTTTCTGGGTACACCAGGGAGTCGTCGGGATTGATGAAGCGAATCACTGGATCTATTTCACCGCGCTTAAGGACGGATCCGTAGAGCGCCAGCTCTATCGCGTTAACAGCGATGGCAGCGGATTGAAGAGAGTCTCCACCGAACCGGGAACTCATTCCATCGGCATGGCGCCCGACGCCCGCTTTTATTTCGACGCTTACTCGAATATTCAGACACTTCCCGCGTTGCGCCTCCACGCTGTCGGCGGGGAGTTGAAAGCGATCATCGCAGCCCCGCAGTCCCGGCTGCTGCCTGCTGGCCTGCAGTATCCTCAGCTTTTGACCATTCCAGCCGCGGACGGCTTTCCCATGCCCGCGCAGGTTCTCAAGCCCAAAGGCTTCGACCCTACGCGCCGCTATCCCGTGATCCTGCATGTCTATGGCGGCCCCTCCGCGCCGACAGTCATCGACCAGTGGCAGAATGAAACCCTCTTCGACAACTTGCTCGCAAGCAAGGGTTACATCGCGGTGGCGATCGATAACCGCGCCGCCACCGCCATCAGCAAGACGCTCGAAAACACGCTCGCCGTGAACCCGGGTGAAGGAGAAGCAGCCGATCTGGTTGCCGGCATTCGCTGGCTCAAAGCGCAGCCATGGGTTGACGGAAGCCGCGTCGGCGTCTGGGGCTGGAGTGGAGGCGGCACCATCACTCTGAACCTGATGACCCGGTCAAAGGAATTCAAAGCCGGCATTGCCGGAGCGCCGGTGACCGACTGGCGCTTTTACGATTCCAAGTGGTGCGAGTCTTTTTTGCAGCTCCCGCAAAACAACCCAGCGGGCTACGACAAGGCTTCCCTCATCCCCCGGGCTCGCGACCTGCATGGCGCCCTGCTGCTTATTTACGGTACCTATGACGACAACGTTCATCCCCAGAACGAGGAGGCATTCATGAATGCCTTAATCACTGCCGGCAAGCCATACCAGCTAGTGCTCTTTCCCATGCGCAAGCACGGCTTCGTCGACCCGCCGGCGCTCATTGAGCGCTACAACGCCATGCTCGCCTTCTGGGAACAAAACCTTTAACAGCCTTAGAGTAAAAGTGGGTGGGGTTCTCCGGTAACTATAAGGATAAATAACTGTTAAGGGCGCGAAAACCGCCATTCGCACTTCCGGGTACCCATACGTAACTACGTCTGCTGTTCTTAATTCGGTAGGATAGAACGCGACAGTTACAAACCTTAAGACCCCATCGGGAGGAAACACTGCGCGACCGTCCACACAAGCCCTGCTCTGTGGATGCGTCTTTTGCCGGCCTTCCACAGAGACTCGCTTTCGCCATCCTGGTTGCTCTGTGTTTTTCGTCTCCGCTCAGAGCCCAGCAGCGATCGAATCCTGCTTCCATGCAGAGCTTTCAGATCCCCAGTCACGGGGGACTCCTCAACGCGTTCGTCTATGTTGCTGCGGGTGCAGGTCCGCATCCCGCAGTTGTACTGCTGCATGGATTCCCCGGAAACGAGCGCAACCTCGATCTGGCCCAGGATATCCGCCGCGCAGGATGGGATGTCCTTTACTTTGACTACCGGGGCTCCTGGGGTTCTACCGGAGAGTTCTCTTTCACCCACGGCATCGAGGACACAGCAGCCGCGATCGACTATCTGCGTTCCCCCTCCATGGCCAGGATCCTGCGCTTGGACCCGTCCCGCATCGTTCTCATTGGCCACAGCATGGGCGGATTTATGGCAGTGCAGGATGCCGCTGCCGACCCAAGAATTCTCGGCATTGGTCTTATCTCCGCCTCCGACATTGGCGGACGGACTCCCCAGGCCTTTGCCACAGATCAGGAACAACCAACCATCAGGATGCTGAGTGCCCGATACGAACAGTGGGGAATGGCGCCGATGAGCGGCTGCACGCCCGATGCACTGGCTCATGAAACCCTGACCAACGCTGCGCAGTGGAGCTTCATGGCGAAGGTCAATTCACTCAAGACCCGGCCGATGCTCATCGTCACTTCCAATGATGCGTATGCCCGGGGAGATCAGGCATTCGCGGGCGCACTCCGCCGTGCAGGAAACACCCACGTGGCCACACTCCATCTGCCTACGGACCACGCTTACTCAGACCAGCGCGGTCCTCTTTCTAGTGCAATCCTCAGATGGCTTGCCACGATAGCAGAATCGGAATGAGCTATCGGGTAGCCGAGTGAGGATGATGGTGGTGATGACGGTGATGATGACGCGATGAAGCAAAGGCTGAAGTCGAAATCAAGAAAACCATGGTAAACAACAAAGCTTTTTTCATTCTCGAATGATAGCAATAACGAATTGAAACTGGATGGAGTCGCCTGCCACTTTCGCGTTAAAACGGTTTCAGAATGAACCTGCCTGGTCATGAGAAATCCTTGCCCTGCGCCGGGTGCGGAAGAAGAAGACCAGGGTAATGAGCAAATAAACAAAATAGAGATACGGCAGCCAGGAATAGGGAGCAGCAGGAACGGGATAGAGCGTTCCTGCCAGCGCCATTACCATCGAAACCCCTCCGAGAATCGCTGTCCCTAAAAGAGCCACCGACAGCGCGCCCTGTCTTTTCAACTGCAGCGGCAGGGCAACGCAGGTGAGCCCATAGATGGTGATAAACCCGTAAACCGCAAACGAGCCCAGCCAACCGTAAATGTCTGCGCCTGAATAGCCCAGCGTGGTCAGCACAAGCGGTGGGACCACGACTACGACCGTGGTGAGCACAACAGCAAGATGCGGAGTGTCGTTCCGCCGATGAGTTCGGCAAAAGTAGTTTGGTACCAGCCGGTTATGGGCCATGAGCAGCAGAATGCGCGCAGCGGCTGTGATGCAGGCCAGGATACAGGCAAACATGCTGATCATGGCGCCGGCGTCAATCAGGATACCGAGCACAGGCACCGAAGCCTGGTCGGCCAGCACGTGTAAGGGAGCATCCGCCTTATCCAGGGCCACTCCCGCGTGACGAAAGCCGAGCACCTCCGCGTACGCGGCGAGGATGAAGAAAGCGCCCGCTCCCAGCGCGCATTGCAAAACTGCACGAGGTATGGTGCGCAGCGGCTCTTTCGCTTCGTGTCCCAGCGCCGTCGCGCTCTCAAAGCCAACAAAGCTGAAGATCGCCAGAACCAGGCCCAGCCGGATGCCCGAGGTCGAAGTGCCCTGAAGTCGCACTTGCGGCCAATCGAGGTGCAAACCGTTCTTCCATAAAACCAGCAGTAGCACCAACACGATGCAGGTGACCGATGCACCTTCCAACCAAAGCATGGCTCGCGTGGAGAGCTTCACATCGCGGTAAGCCATGGCTGCCGCTCCCAGAATACTGATCAAAACCAGCAGAAACGGCGGCGCCACATGGCCGGTAAACGCCTTCAACAAGACATTCGAATACTGTACGAACCCCCCGCCTATGGACGCGCCAGTCGCCACATAGCCCAGAAGGAGAGCCCAGGCCGCAATGCTCGCAACCACCGGGGGAAGCGAATCCGTAGCATAGCTGTACAGCGAGCCTGGCGAGGCGGAACGGCGTCCCAGGGCTCCAATCAGCAGGGCAATCAGCGTCACCTGTACGGTCGCCAGGGCATACGCTGCCCAGGTGCCATTGCCGGCCAGGGCAAAAACCAGGGGAATGGTCAACACCGGCGAGGTCGTCGGCGCGATGGCGGCGACCGACTGTGCCAGCGTCTCCCAGGGCGTCAGAATATTGTGGCGCAGACCATATTCCAGCCGGCCCGCGGTAACTTCCGATGCAAAGACAGCTGTGGTCTCAGGCGGCAGTGGTGCGTCTCCAGAAAAACTGGTTCAAGGTAACTGAGTTTGCAAGCGACGAAAAAGGAGGGGCCTTGAAACGATATGAGTGCTGCGATGTCAATAGTTTGCGGGGAAGCCGAAGGGGAAGTCAAAGGATTTATCGACCATTTAGAGTGAGCAAATAGGGAGGTAAGGTGGCAATTCAACTCGTGCAGCAGGCGCTGAGCCTCTACGATCTTCCCCGGAATGTGACTTTTGCGCTCATAAGCCTTTCAGAAAATGAGATTTATAAAGTAGAAACTCCATCCGGCAAAAAATGGGCTTTGCGTCTGCAGCGCCCGGGATATCACTCCAAAAACTCACTCGCATCCGAGATTGCCTGGCTATTGGCGCTCCGCAAAGATGGAGTTGTCAGTACTCCGGTGCCGCTAGCCGGGCTCAACGGAGAATGGATCCAGGTCGTCGGTGAACGAAACCTGGTCCTCTTCGAATGGGAAAACGGCCGCCAACCCGAAATCGAGATGGACTTGCGCCAATGCTTCAAGACTCTGGGTGCGGTGACTGCCCAGCTGCATACGCATAGCAGAACATGGCACCGCCCCGCCGGCTTTGAGCGGTTCACCTGGGATTTCGAGACGGCGGGCGGGGAGACTCCGCGTTGGGGCCATTGGCGCGATGCGCTGGGCATGAACGCAACCCGCCTCGATCTGTTTGGCCAGACTGCAGCGTTGCTCCGGGAACGCCTGGCGCATTACGGAACTGGGCCCGATCGCTTCGGCCTGGCCCACTGCGATCTACGCTTATCGAATCTGCTCCTGCACCATGGGGCATTGAAAGTAATTGATTTCGATGACTGCGGCTTCAGTTGGTACATGTACGACGCAGCAGCGTCGCTTTCCTTTTACGAGCATTTACCCCAGGTGTCTTCCCTGATCCAGCATTGGCTCGATGGATATCGAACCGTGTCCGCGATAGGAAAGGCCGAGGAGGAAGAGATTCCGACCTTCCTCATGCTGCGCCGCTTGCTGCTGGTGGCCTGGGTTGGGTCCCACTCCGAAACTGAACTGGCCCAATCGCTGGGTGTGTCATACACCCAACAAACGGATGCTCTCTGTACTGCCTATCTCAAGCGCTTCGGGTGAGCTCAGTCAAAACGCACCATAATCTTCGAAAATTCACTGGGATTTTCGCTCCATGCCTTTAGTATGGCCGGCGCCTGCTCCAGCGGAACGATCGCGCTCACCGCTTCATCGACAGGGAACCGATGCTCCTCGAGCATGCGGATCACTTCTCGAAAATCTTCGGGAAGGGCATTGCGTGAGCCCAGAATGTCCAGCTCCTTCTGCACGAAGAGCTTGGTTTCGTAGGCCACCGGCTCTTTGGCGTAGCCGATGTACACCACCCGTCCCGTAAACGCCACCTCGTCTACGGCGCTGCGAAAAGTTTGCGGCAGCCCGATGGCTTCGATAATCACATCGGGGCCGCGGCCTCCGGTAAGTTCAAGCAGTCGTTCGTGGAGCGGTTCCTTGCTGGTGTTGATCACGTCGGTTGCGCCGGCGCGCAGTGCCAGGGTTAGTTTTCGATCGTCGAGATCGACGGCGATGGTCTTAGCCCCGCGGAAGCCGCAAGCGGCAATGGCGCCGAGGCCGACTCCCCCACATCCAAAAATAGCGACGGCATCCTGACCGCTGACACGTCCTCTGCCCGCCGCGTGGAAGCCAACTGTCAACGGTTCGACCAGGCAAAGTTCTTTAATGGTCAATCGTGCTGGATAAAGTTTCGCCGCGGGCACCGCGATGTATTCCGTCATTGCCCCGTTGCGTTGCACGCCCAGCGTCTCGTTGAATTGGCAGGCATTCGGCCGGCCCCGTAGGCAAGCCGGGCAGCGCCCGCAGCCGAAGTAAGGCGAAACCGTCACGTCCATGCCTGCGGCCAGTTCCGGATGGGCCTTACTAGGTTCGGCAATCGTCGCTGCCACTTCATGGCCGGGGATCCGAGGGAAACTGATCAGCGGATTCTTACCGCGAAACGAGCTCAGGTCGGTGCCACAAAGGCCAATCATGCGGACCTTCAGCAGCACGTCGTCATTGGTAGCAACTGCATCCGCCACTGTTTCAATCGCCACATCACCCGGCTCTTTCATCACAAAAGCCTTCATGTTTGCACCCTACTCCTGGTTCTCAGGCCGACCCGAAGGCCAGGAATAATTGAACACCGGCGCCAGGATGCTTTCAACCTGAGCCAGCAGAGCCTTATCGGGCTCGCCTTGTAACAGCTTCAGGCTTGTCTCCACCTGGCGCGTGTTGGCGATGCCAATGAGGGTGCTCGACACGAACGGATAGCGCAGAGCGAAACGCAATGCAAGCTCAGAAATATCTCCTCCCTGTTCGCGGCAAAGTACCGCAGCTTTTCTGCCCGCTTCACGTACCTGGGGCGGCGCCGGATGCCAATCGGGAGGCCCCTGTTCCGTCAACAGCCCCATACACAAGCCAGACGCATTGATCAGCCCGATGCCACGTTCCCGCGCGAACTCGGTCAAAACGTCATCCATCTCAGTATTCAGAAGGTTGTAGTGGCAATAGCTGAGAATACTGTCCACCGGTACGGCCTCGGCAATCCGGCGAAGCACCTTCGGCGGATATCCCGTGATGCCGATATAACGCGCCTTACCTTGTTGCTGCAACTTTCTTAAGGCCGGCACCGTCTCATCGATGATCTGTTGCACATCCCCAAACTCAACGTCATGAGCCTGAAACAAATCGATGTAGTCAGTCCGTAACCGCCGCAGTGACTCATCGATACTGGCGATCACGCGTTTGGCAGAAAAGTCGAACTCGTCCAATCCGTATCGCCCGCACTTGGTCGCGATGATGGCGCGGTCACGCCGGCCTGCCAGGGCCTCGCCCAGCCGCGTTTCAGAGAGGGTAATTCCATAATAGGGCGATGAATCGAAGAAGTTGATGCCGCTGTCCAAAGCCTGGTGAACAGCCCTGGTCCCTTCCGCGGGATCAATATCGCCAAAGGCATTGCCTAACGTCGACGTGCCAAAGCCAATCGCGGGAAGGCTAAGATCGGTGCGGCCAAGTTTCCTGTAGTCCATCGTTATTGGTTGACTCCGCTGGCCAGAAAGCCTCCGTCTACCACCACGATCTCACCCGACACAAACGACGCCGCATCCGAAGCCAGGAACACAGCGGCGCCCACCAGTTCTTCCGTCTTACCAAAGCGGCCAATGGGCGTTCGCATCTTGAACTCCCGTCCGCGCTCCGTGCTGTCCAGCAGACTCGCGTTCAGATCGGTACGGAACACCCCAGGTGCGATCGCGTTCACCAGCACCCCCTTGCGGGACCATTCCACGGCCAGTACTTTCGTCAGCGCGCCTACCGCCGCCTTGCTCGCGGAGTAGGCGGCAACCTCGAACAGGCCCACGTAGGTCGAGAGCGACGCAATATTGACAATGCGTCCGTAGCCCCGGCTGAGCATGGATTCGCCGAAAACCTGGCAGCCTCGCATCGTCCCCGTCAGGTTGACATCGATGATCCGATTCCAATCCTCCTCCGGAAAATCGATGGTGGGTGCCCGCTTGGTGATTCCGGCGCAATTAACCAGGATGTCGACTTTGCCAAACACCTTCAGAACTTCATCGCGCAATGCTTCTAGGCTGGCGCGATCCTGCACATCCGAGGTGCGGCGCAGGGTTTTGCGGCCTTTGGTTTCAATCTGAGCCGCGGTTTGTTCCACCTGTTCCGCTCTTCGCGCAGACGCTACCACATCCGCGCCTGCATCTGCGAGCCCAAGCGAGAGAGCATGGCCGATACCCGTAGTACCGCCGATGACAACCGCGGTCTTGCCTTGTAAATCAAAAATGGAAGCACTCATGAAGGGATGGTTCTCTCAGCGGAGATTCTACCGGCGCGTTTGACCGTGTCTATAGTTAACGCTACAGTGAGTCTATATCCACGGCAGATTGCCGGCGAAAAGAAATGGCTGCCGAAAAAATTCTCGAAAAGATCCTAAGGATCGACCCCAAAGATAACGTCCTCGTAGCGCTCACCAGGTTACCCGCTGGCGAACCCATCCCCTTCGCTGGGGAGCAGTACATTCCGCCCTCCGATATACCCGCCAAGCATAAGTTTGCCATCCGCGACCTCCCTGTCGGAGAGGAAGTCATCATGTATGGCGGGGTGGTGGGTCTGATCCGCCAAGCGATTCCTCGCGGCGGCCTGCTCAGCACTCGCAATGTGCAGCATGATGCTTCTGGGTTTGGCCCCAAGGTGGGCGAGTATGCCTGGTCAGCACCCGATGTTGCGGGTTGGTCTTCGCGCACCTTTGATGGTTACCATCGTGCGGACGGCCAGGTCGGCACGCGCAATTACTGGCTGGTCATCCCGCTCGTTTTTTGTGAAAACCGCAATGTCGAAGCCTTGCGCGACGCGTTTGAGGAAGAGCTAGGCTATGGCCGGCCGAAGCTCTACCGGCAACACGTGCGGCAATTGATCGCCCAGCATCATCAAGGCCCGCAACCTGTCCCGGGTGATGATTTCAGCCGCCCCGAGCGTGTGTTTCCCAATGTAGACGGGGTCAGGTTCCTGGTGCACGAAGGCGGTTGTGGCGGTACCCGTCAGGACTCAAAGGCGCTTTGCGGGTTGCTTGCCGGCTATATTCATCATCCTAACGTTGCCGGCGCGACCGTCCTGAGTTTGGGTTGCCAGAATGCTCAGCCCTCCATCTTGATGGATGCCCTTCGCGAACGGGATCCGGGTCTTCGCAAGCCCGTCCTGATGTACGAACAGCAGCAGTCCGGCACCGAATCGGCCATGCTTTCTGACGCCATTCGGGCCACCTTTGAAGGCCTGGTCGAAGCCAATCGCCTCACTCGCAAACCCGCTCCGCTTAGCAAGCTCACGGTGGCTTTGAAGTGTGGAGGTTCAGACGGATTTTCCGGTATCTCGGCCAACCCGGCGCTGGGTCATGTCTCCGACATGCTGGCCGCTTTGGGGGGAAAGTCTATTCTGTCGGAATTTCCCGAGCTCTGCGGAATGGAACAGAGCCTTATCAACCGCTGTGTCGATGCGGCTCATGGCGACCGCTTCATCCAGCTCATGCGTGATTACGCCGCCCGTGCCAAGGCAGTCCATTCTGGCTTTGAGATGAATCCCTCCCCCGGGAACATCAAAGACGGGCTGATTACCGATGCCATGAAATCCGCAGGGGCAGCCCGGAAGGGCGGCACGTCGCCCGTCTGTGCGGTTCTGGACTATCCCGAGTATGACAACACGCCCGGTTTGGCCTTGCTCTGCACTCCAGGCAACGATGTTGAGTGTGTTACGGCACAGGTTGGAGCAGGCTCCAATGTAGTTCTTTTCACCACCGGCCTGGGAACCCCTACCGGGAATCCGATAGCCCCGGTGATCAAAGTTTCCACCAATTCGACCCTGGCCGAACGCATGTCAGACATCATCGATATCGACACCGGTGCGGTCATTCGCGGCGAGACCACCATTGAAAAGGTAGGCGAATCCATTCTCGATCTGATTATTCAAGTGGCCAGTGGAAAGGTACGAACCAAGGCCGAACAGCTCGATCAGAATGACTTCATTCCATGGAAGCGCGGTGTCTCCCTTTAGCTTCCGGACGACATGCTCAAGACAGGCATCCTAAATCCCTCCATCAATTCGCTTCTGAGCCGCATACGGCACACCAACACTCTGGTCATCGCCGACCGCGGCTTTCCGTTTTGGCCGCAAATCGAAACCATAGACATTTCGCTGATTGATGACATCCCTCGGGTTCTTGATGTCGTGCAGGCTCTAAGGACGAATTTCGTTGTGGCGCAATTCTTTATGGCCGAAGAATTTCTCCAGGTAAACCCGGCCGAAGTCAAAACTGCTTTCGCGAGCGCGCTGGACGGCGTGCCTGTCATCTACGAACCGCATATCATCTTTAAGAAGCGAGTGCCCAGCGCAATAGGACTGATTCGAACCGCTGATACTACACCCTACGCCAACCTGATTCTCGAATCGGGCTGATATCTTTTCAGTTCTATCCCCGCACCAAAAGCCGGGTGCCCCACATCTCGCTCGTTTTTCGCGAGATGTGGGATACCGCAGCCCTCGCCCTCAAGCTGTCGCGGACCTCGCAGATCCGTAGGGGTGCCCCACGTTCGCCCCAGCGTACGTGGGCCGAAAATGATAGGCGACCTCAGATTTCCTACGTCGCGCTGCCGGCAAGGGCCACGTGTGCGGCTCTCCTTAAAGAGAGCCGCATGAAGTCCATCAACGCCACGGGTCTCCACAGGAAATCTGGGGGGAAGCCCACCATAGGCTTTCGTTCCAGAACATAGCCTTTGTCATCCCGACCGAAGCGGACCCAGATTTCCTACGTCGCACTGCTAGCCACGGCCACCCATGCGGCTCTCCGTAGAGAGAGCCGCACGCAGATCATCAAAGCCGCGGGTCTCGACAGGAAATCCGGGGGAGCGTATTGGAGGGACCTGCGGTGCTCCCAGTGACCTCATCCACTCTGTCTCGTCGGATATTCTACGAAGCAGCATCAACGACAACATTCAGCGCGCGAGCCGCTTGACGCATCACTAACTCCGCCTTAGCCTTAGTCTCATCTCACAGAAATCCACCATCAAATAGGAAAAACTTGAAACTCAAGGGAATGGTATCGGTAGTCACCGGAGCGGGCTCGGGCATCGGCCGCGCGGTTGCGAATGGCCTCAGCGCGGAGGGTTCGCGAGTAGTCCTGGTTGACATAGATCAAACTAAGGTGGAAACAGCCGCTGCTGCAATTTCCTCCCAGGGAGGCGACGCCCGTGCCTTCAAGGCGGATGTCGCGGATCCAGCATCGGTCGCGAACCTCCACACCTTCGTGCGCGAGCAGCTCGGCCCGTTGAACATCTTGGTAAACAACGCGGCAATCCAGGTAAACAAGAAAATCGAAGACACCACTCCGGAAGAATGGAATCGGCAGATGGCGGTCAACGTTGGCGGTGTATTCCTCTGCTCACGCGAATTCCTTCCTGATCTGCGCCAGACCCGCGGAGTGATCATCAACATGTCATCCGTCAACGGCTTCTTCGTCGAGCCTTATTGCGCGGGATATTGTGCCACCAAGGGCGCCATCCTGGCCTTCACCAAGGCGCTCGCCATTGATCATGGCCGCGAAGGAATACGGGTTCATGCCATCTGCCCCGGGTACATTAATGCGGGACTGGCAGAAGGCTACTTCGAATCGCAGCCAGATCCATCGAAGGCTCGCGAGGAAGCTGGTTCGCTGCATGCCCTGGGAAGGATCGGACAGCCCGAAGAAGTAGCTCGTGCCGCCGCCTTCCTCGCCAGCGGCGATGCCTCCTTCATGACTGGCTCGGCGTTGGTCGTGGACGGTGGCTTCAGCGCCGGTTTACCGCCCAAATAGATCAACTGCGCCGGATACGCGCCAGAGCCTCCAGATGAGTCTCTGGCGCGTTATAAGTCGTGCAGCGAACCGTAGCCGAGAAACTCTTGCCCGGGTCTAGTTGGGTATGGCGCCCTTGCTCAAACGCCAGCGCCAGGTTGACTGGATAGCCTGTCCACGGTTCGACCACCGCGTGGTGATATCCGCGCCAGCCGCCATACACCAACCAAAGCCAAAGGTGCGGGCAGGTTTCCAGAGGAAATTCAAATAAAGCGCCCCGGCCTTTGGTTTCGACCGCGAACCAGCCATCCTCCAGGTCGGTCGCGTAGTGGCCGCAGTGCAGTCCTGTCGAGACGTCAGGCACCACACTCATATCTCGGCCATTAATCAGAGGCCAGCCATATCGATTACCCGGTGCCCCCAGGGAAGGATGGTTCGATTGCGCGACAATACCCGTTCGCGCAGGAATCATCAGCCGAGTTCCGTCCTCAACCGCAAACGCGGGGTGGGTGCCCCACAGAAAATCCAGAGGAATCGGGCTCAGACTCTCAATGGAAAAACTCATTTGCAGCACTTTACCGGTCAATCGGACCGTCTTGCTTGCCCGGATCGCGCTGATTGGACCGAGCGCAGAAAGTTTCGCCTCATCGTCTTTGAGCTCTTCGACATCCCAAGCCAGGGAACGGAGTTCTCCTAGATTGGGGAACGGTTCGCCGGCGTGAACACAGGCATCGGCGGTCGGATAAGCATCATCCCAACCTCCACACCAATAATTGTCGAAGTTCGCATCAATGGGATAACTTTGTGGACGAATGCGAGGGTTCTCCCAAAGTATTTGCCGGTCACACGTCTTATCCCGAATCGCTAGAATCTTCGCCCCCACTCCTGGAAGAATAGAAGCAGAAAGCCATTCGTTCTCCAGTTGGAGAAGACGGAGGCCGTGAACAGAGGTATCTCTTAGAGACAAACCGCCTCCTTAAACATCAGCGCACAGGAACAACGTCTGCTTGCCTTTTTTGATGCTCTTCATAGACCGTGACCAGCAGCGTACTGAGCAGGACCAATACCCCTCCTAAGATCATGAACCACGTGAGCCTTTCGTGAAGCACAACAGCCGCAATGACCAATCCGAAGAACGGGATCATGTAGTTGGATAAGCTTGCCTGTGTCGCATCCAGCCGAGTCAACACAGTCAGAAAAATCACCATCGAGAGGCAGTATTGGAATACGGCCAGCAACGCGATCCCGACCCACGTCTTTACGGTGTAGAAAGCTATCTGGTGAAAGGCTCCCGGTTCCGTGTAGAGGGTGATCGGCATGAGGAACGCAATCACGAAATAGTAGCTATAGAGAAGAACTTGGAGTGGCGTATAGCGCTCGAGCAGCTTCTTGCTGTAGACGTTATAGAAGGCGCTTCCACAAACGCTGATGAAGATCAAGGCATTCCCTAGCAAATAACCTTTTCCAGATAAGTCGAGTTCTTTCCAATCGACTCCTGAGCACTCCACCACTCCGGCGATGGCCAATGCGAAGCTTATCCAGCGGATCCGCGACATCGTCTCTCCCAGGATAAAGTAGGCCATGACCGTGGTTGCAATAGGCATGGTCAACGTCAGCAGGGCTGCATTCGAAGCCAGAGAAAAGCGCAGACCCCAGGTGATGAAAAGTTGGGCCACTACCTGGCCCATCACGCCGATAAGCAGGAACCGCAGCCAGTCTTTGCCGGGCACCGAGGTCTGCTTGCTCAGGGACCGGCTTTCCCAGCGCACGATGGGAACAAGCAGAATAGTGGCGATGAGCATGGGGAACGACGTAGCGGCAACCGGCCCCATCTGTTCCTGAACGATTTTGACCAACACGAACTGGCTCGCCCACATCAGGTTGCAGAGCAGTAAGAGGATCCAGTCACGAAGACGTTCAGCAGAGAACACCGGAACTCCTTAACCTCATTACTGGTGAAGATAAGCCAGGTTGTCGAACCGCAGCCCTTGTCCGTTGGTGAACGCAAACGCGACCGAAGTACTTGTATCGCGCCACCCGGTTCTCAAACGGCGTAGTTCTTTCGGCTTGATGGTAAAGGATTGTTCGCGCGTTTCCGGCGATCGCACAGTGACGGTTGCATCATGATCGCCATCGTTGTAGACGTCGATTCCGGCGAAGATGTGCGGCGCGTAAAAGGAAAATGCCGCTTCTGCCACGCTTGAGTCTGACAACGCCAGGGTAAACGTTCCAAATTTGCCGAAGGGTGTGCCAATCTGCCAGCCTCCGTCGCCCCAATCGACCACGCCCGTGGGATACTGCCCCACCAAGGGTGTGCCCGCAGCAAGATGCGGGTCATCGAACGTAATGTAGGACGGCAGCCGATGATCGCTCTGCCCCTGTATGTACTCACTCAGGACGTGCTTCCCCTGGATGTCAACCTCGTTCGAGCCAGTGTGCCGTATCGAAAGGGTCCGTGTCTGGTCGTTGAAGGTGTACCCCTCCTGCTCCAGATCGCTGCGCCGCGCGATTGGCTTGCCGCCAACCAGGATAGTGCTGGGAACGAAATTCAGGCGAAGTACATCCGTAGACTCCCGATCAAACGTCGAATAAGTAACTGTATCGGCCCCATAGGCGATTCGGGTCACCACGGAAACCGATCCCAGCAAGTGCGATTCATCCGCGGGCGCCCACTCCGGGACGGCCCAAAACGCATCCATCATCCTTCGAGGTCCGTCGGAATACTCATCCGTAAACCACCACTGCTCAGCAAACGGAGCATGCGCATCCCTGGGCAGACCCTGAAAATAAGTGACCCAGTTATAGGTTCGGTAGGCTTGTTCCTTGTAGGCAATGTCGCCTGTCTTTGCGTAAAACAGCGCCTCGGTTGCCGCCAGCCGCGAGCTATGGCTGTCGCAACATTGGTTGGGAACATTGCAGCAGAAGTCCTTGCCGTCCCCCTGTTCCGTTGTCACCAGTGCGCTATGCACCAGGTACTTGGGCCATTTCGGCGTCGTCTTCACCCAATCGATGAGCTTGCGTGCATGCTCGCGCCAATCGGGATCCTTCTCCGGATGCAGCAGGATATAGCGGGCAAACTCAAGCGGGATCACCTGGTTCATGTTCGCCATGCTGGCCTGCACATCTTCGAAATAACCTACCCACACATTGTTTTGC
>Ga0210391_10002128_pt1 | contig 17351 bp, 14 predicted proteins | sample IncBWC12OmetaG_FD_160573 | JGI IMG/M metagenome (GOLD analysis project Ga0210391, IMG submission 160573) | Forest soil microbial communities from Barre Woods Harvard Forest LTER site, Petersham, Massachusetts, United States - Inc-BW-C-12-O ... | reverse complement strand
TCGCTGGAGACGCCCATCGGCGAAGAGGGAGATTCCCATCTCGGCGACCTGATTGAAGATCGCACAAAAATGTCTCCGGCTGAAGCCATTCTCAACGTGAACCTAAAAGAGCGCACGGCGCACGTGCTGCGCACCCTCAGCCCGCGCGAAGAAAAAATTATCCGCATGCGCTTTGGCATGGACGACGGCTCTGAGCACACGCTCGAAGAAGTCGGCCAGTCATTCGATGTGACCCGCGAGCGCATCCGCCAGATCGAAGCCAAAGCCCTGCGTAAGCTTCGGCACCCCTCGCGGTCCGGCAAGCTGCGGTCGTTGCTCGACGATGTGCAGGAATAACGATGTGCGGGAATGATTTGCGGCCGCGATGGCGCTAATGCTGACGTTAGCGCTTAGTCGCTTGGATCCTTCCCAGCAGCGACTTCCAGCCTGCCGTAAGCCAACTGGTAGTTGTATCGGGCGGTGACGACCTGCGCGCCAGCAGTGGCCGCCAGCAATTCCGCGTCGGTCAATTCAATAATGTTGCCCACCCCCGCCGAGTAGCGGCCTTCGGCGAACGCCAGGTTCTCCCGCGCTTCCTGATCGGCAACTGTAGCCAAATCGATCTGCTGCTGGGAAACCGTGGTGTTGGCATAGTCCGTGTAGACTTCGCGGTCGACCTGCAGCCGCGCGGATCGCAGATTCGATTCAGCAGCTTTTTGGGCCTGTTCGGTCTCGTTCAGAAACGCGCGATTGAATCCGCCGGAAAGCAGCGGCTGCAGCAGGCTCTCGCCGAATCCCAGGTTCCAGATCAGCGGAAACTTCAGGTTCTCAAAATCAGCGAAGCTCGTAAAGTTCAGGCGAGGTTTGAAATTCGAACGCGCGGCCACGACGTCTCCCTGGGCCGCGATAACCACCTGGTGCAGCGCCTGCAAATCGGGGCGCAGCGTCTGCGCTTCGGTAAGATAACTATCCACGAGATCCGGTGCTTTGGCCGCGCCCAATACATCGACCAGCGTAAATGTGCTCTTCACCGGCAGGCCCATGGCCGTGGCCAGCGCCGCCTGAGCAACTTTCAGATCGGATTGCGCCTGCACCAGGTCGAGTTGCGCGTTGGCCAGTTGCACTTCCTGCCGCGTCACATCAATCTTGGGCACGCGTCCAACCTGGAAGAACGCGTTGATCTGATCGAGATGTTTGCTCTGGTCCTGAACGGTTCTCTGGCGGACGTCCACCAGTTCCTGCGCGGCCAACACACTGAAGTATCCGTCGCGCACATTCAGCAGCGTCTCTTGGCGGACGCGATCGCGGTTCTGCTGCGCCTGCGCCAGTTCGGCCCGGCCGCGCTCCATGGAACCGCGAGTCAGCCCAAAGTCATAAATGTTCTGGCTGAAATTCAGTCCAGCGTAGTAGTAAGGGGAGTTCGACCAGCGTTCGCCGTTGTACTGGCTGTTGGCCGTCGCGATGGAAGTCCCTGGCAGCGGCGCGTAGTTGTAGGTTTGCTGGTTGTGCGTCGCTCCGAAGCTTAGGTGCGGAAGGTACGCCGAACGGCGTTCTTTAAGATGCGCCTCGGCCACCTGGACTTGATCCTCGGCGGTGGCAAGGTCCGGCTGATTCTGCTCGGCGAGGCGATAGCAGTCGGCCAGCGATAGCGTCTGATCCTGCGCCGTGCACGCGGCGCTCGCAACCATCAGAGTCAACGCGCCGAGTCTAGCCCAGGATTTATAAGTCTTTTGCATGAGAACGTTCTGAATGTGGGCACGAAATAAATCAGCTGCCAGGCCGCGCCACCGGCTGCACTTTGCCGCCGTCCGGCACGCGCTCACCAATATTGCGGGCGACGCGTTCACCTTCATCCAATCCGCTGAACAGGCGCGCGGTCTCACCAGTCTGCTCGGCAACCGCAACTTGCGTGAACTTAATTGTGTTGTCGGGCGTGACCACCGCCACGAACGTTCCCGTCCCGCGAACGATGAGCGCATCGGACGGCACCTCGACGTAGCGCGGCGTCTGCACCTTCAGTTCTGCCTGCACGAAGCTTCCAGCCAGGATGCGGTTGTGCGGATTGTCGACGTCGATTTCTACCAGCAGAGTACGCGTCTTAGGATCAATCTCGCCGCTCGTGCGCGTGACTCGCGCCACGACTTTCAGATTGGGGTTGGCCTGATCGAGAATCGTGACCTCATCTCCGTTGCGCACGAACGGAGCATGCGCCTGATCCACATAAACGTAGATGCGCAGACGTGAAGTTTCTGAAAGTTCGACGACCGGCAACGCGCTGGTCTGCGACGTGGCTGCATTCTGAATGAGCGCGCCGGGATCGGAATAGCGCGCGGTCACAGTCCCGCTGAACGGAGCCCGCAATTCTTCATACGACTTCAGCGTGCCAATCTGCTCCAGATTCGCCTTGGAAACCGCTGCGTCGGCCTCCGCCTGGTCGGCGTCCTGTTGCGAGATCATTTCCTTTTTCACGAGCGTCGCGGCCCGGTTGGAGATGAGTTCCTTGTTATGCGCATCGGCGACTGCGGCTTGATATTGCTTGTCGGTTTCCGGCGATTCAATCACCGCCAGGATTTGGTTGGCGCGGACGAAATCGCCTTTGTCGACGCTGATACTGCGCATGTAGCCGCTGACTTTCGCATACAAAATTGCCGACTGATAAGGACGCGCTTCGCCGATCAGCCGGATCGTATTCGAGCCCGCGACTTTGCGAGCAGTAGCGATTTCAACGGACGGCCCCTTCTGTCCTTCGACGGTCAGTTGCTCGGTCGCGGCCTCGACGTGGCTGCGCTGGCGGGTGAAAAGCAGAATGGCCATCGCTCCCGCTACAAGAACGACGACGATGCCGCCCAAATAAAGCCAGACAGATCCGCGACGTTGGCGCTGTGACTCAGGCATCTTCCCGTCCGACATCAGTGTCCCTCCGCGTTGAACACTTCACCGCGCGCCTCGGCGGCGAATTTCTCATCGAGCAGGTGCCGCGTGGGGAAATCTTTTCGCAAGAGCGTGTAGACGACGGGCACGACGAACAATGTGACCACGGTTGCCACCAGCAGTCCTCCAATCACGGCGCGGCCCAGCGGAGCATTCTGCTCGCCGGCCTCGCCCAGAGCCAGCGCCATGGGAATCATTCCGATTATCATCGCAAGCGCCGTCATCAGTACCGGTCGCAGGCGCGTCTTCCCCGCTTCCAGCGCCGCTTCGAGAGGCGAAATGTTCCTCTCAACACGAGCATCGTTGGCGTAGCTTACCAGCAGAATGGAGTTCGAAGTCGCGATGCCCACCGCCATGATCGAACCCATCAGCGATTCTACGTTGATGGTTGAGCCGGTGACAGCAAGCATCCACAAAATTCCGATCAGCGCGCCCGGCACCGCGATCATGATGATGAATGGATCCATCCACGACTGAAACAACACCACGATCAGCAAATACACCAGCACGATGGCCAGAATCAACCCCAGCAGCAGACTACGGAATGACGAATTCATTACTTCGTACTGGCCGTGCACGGTGATGCGCATACCCACGGGAAGTTTTCCGAGGCCATCGATTTTTTTCTGAATGCCGGCAACGACTGAGCCGAGGTCGCGGCCCTGCAGGTTCGCGTTAATATCGAGGACGCGCTGCACGGTGTAGTGATTGATCTCTGCGGGTACAGAGTCTGGAATAACGCGCGAGACATTGGCTAGAGTTTCGTACTGCGGTTGTGGAATAGGCTGCGTCTGCGGCGTGCTGGCAGCCTGCAGCGGATTGGCCGCTCCCGGCAGGCTCAGCGGGGTATTCATCAGCGTCTGGACAGAATCAAAACGCTCCGGCGGAATGCGCACGGCGACGACGTAGTTCACGTTGTTCGCCGGATTCAGGAAATACGATGGCGCAATCAGCGCACTCGACGACAGCGAGATCAGCATGCTGTTGGCGACGCTCTGTTCAGTCAAGCCAAGTTCCGCGGCCTTCTCGCGATCCACATTGACGCGCAACGCGGGATAACGAATCGCCTGCTTGACATGCACGTCGACTGCGCCAGGCACGGTGCTGATTTCATCTTTAAGCTTTCGAGCAATTTCATACGACTGGTCCAGATTCGGCCCTTCGACTTGAATGTCGACCGGCGAGGGCACGCCAAAATTCAACACCTGGCTGACGATGTCGGCGGATTGAAAATAGAAACTCGATCCGGGAAACTCGCGCGGCAGTTGCTCGCGGATTTTCTGCATGTAGCCTTCGGTGGGATGATGCTTCGGGTTCAGCGCGATCAGCACTTCCGCGTCCATGTCGCCAACGTTATCAGTGGGCACGTACGCCAGGTTGAAGGAAGTCGGCAGACCCTCCAGGTCGTTGATGGTGTCAACTTCATCGGGCGGAATGATTTCGCGAATCCGCCCCTCCACTTTCATCAGCAACTGTTCGGTGTCTTCGAGGCGCGTTCCGATTGGGGCGCGAACGTGCAGCTTCATCAATCCCGCGTCCACGCTGGGGAAAAAATCGGTGCCAATGATGAAGGGCAGCACTGCACTCACGGCGAACATCAGTCCGAACATGCACAGAGCGAACACACGGTGGTGCAGCACCAGGTCAAGCACGCGCCCGTAGCTTTCTCGCAGCCGTTCGAACGCATGCTCGCGTTTGCGGTTCAGGCGGCCGATCAGGCCGGGATTTTCTTCCTTGGCTTCGTCGGCTTCACGGTGTCCTTCGAAAAGAATCCGCGACAGCGTCGGCACCAGCGTGCGGGAAAGCACGTACGACGACATCATGGCCAGCACCACGGCCAACGCCATCGGAGTGAAAAGATATTTCGCTGCGCCCGAAAGCAGAACGACCGGGAAGAACACGATACAAATGGCCAGGGTCGCAACGATGGCGGGCACCGCGATCTGACTCGCGCCGTCGAGAATCGCCACCGTGATCGGCTTGTCCATATCGAAGTTGCGATTGATATTTTCGATCTCCACCGTCGCGTCGTCGACGAGCATGCCAATGGCGAGCGCCAGGCCGCCGAGCGTCATGATGTTGATGGTGTCGCCGCTCAGGTTCAAGCCGATGACGGCTGTGGCGATGGCCAGTGGGATCGACGTGCACACGACGATCACACTGCGCCAGCTCCCGAGAAACGCCAGGATCATCAGCGAGACCAGGATCGACGAGAGCACAGCCTCGCGGACAACCCCAACAATCGCGGCGCGCACGAAAACAGATTGATCGAAGTCGATCTTCAAGTCCATCCCCTGCGGCGCGGAGGCCTTGATGATCGGCAGCGTGTCACGCGTAGCTTCCACGACGGCCAGCGTCGACGCGTCGGAATGCTTGAGGATGGCAAGGTAAGTCGCACGCTTCCCGTTAACGTGCACAATGCCGCGCTGCTCGGCAAAACTGTCAGAAACCTTCGCCACATCGCCCAACAGGACGGTGGCCGAACCGACGACCTTGATGGGAATGCGGCTGAACTGCGGCACATTGTCCGGGCTGGAGTTGAGTTGCACGCTGTAGTCGGTGTTGCCAATGCGGGCGTCGCCCGCGGGCAGAATCACGTTCGAAGTCTGCAGCGCGCTGACCACATCGCCAGCCGACAATCCCTTGGCCGCAAGCGCCTGCGGGTTGATGTCGATGATGATCTGCCGCTCTTTGCCGCCGAACGGCGCCGGCGTCGAAAGTCCGGGAATAGTGAACAGCCGGATGCGAATGAAGTTCACGCCGTAGTCGTAGAGTTGCTGTTCGGGAAGCGTCTTGCTGGAAATCGTCAGCTGCGCGACCGGGACGTTCGTAGCGTTGAATTGAATCACGCTGGGCGGCGTGATGCCCGGAGGCGCAATGCGCAGAATCGTGCTCGATACCGAAGAAATTTGTGCGATCGCTGCGCCAATGTCAGTCCCGGGTTGAAAGTAGACGCGCAGCAGTCCGATGCCCGGAATCGACTGCGACTCAATCCGAGAAATTCCGTTGACCGTAGTGGAGTACCCGCGCTCGCTGATCAGCACCACGCGGCGCTCCATGTCCTGCGCCGAAAGTCCGGGATAGGTCCACACCACCGCAACCACCGGAATGTCGATGACCGGAAAGATGTCGACCGTCATGCGCGTCAGCGAGAGCACGCCGAGGATCATGATCAGCAGGCAAGAGACCGCAATGGTATAGGGGCGCCGCAGCGCCAGTCGCACTAACCACATAACTTGATCTTTATAGTTTGTTCGTTATAGTTTGATCGTTGACCTGGCTGGAACGAACGAGAGGCAGGAAGCGCACCTGCCATCCGACGTTATATTCCACTGAATCCCCAGAGATCGTAAAGAAATGTAAGTTTCTGCTGTGCCCAAATGCCGCGCCAGTTCGCCTCCTGCGGGCATTTGCTCGTCCGTTAATAATTCAGTTTCCCACCCGCCCTAAGGATACATCGCTTCCTTTTCACTCAACAACTTTCGGCTCCGACGTTTATGATGACGCTCAGGTGGAGCCCAACCCATGCCTGCAAAAACTGCACTGATCACCGGAGCCAACGGCGGCCTCGGAACACATGTAACGAAAGCCTTTCTGGACGCCGGTTTCGCCGTTGCCGGAGTGGCGCCCAAAATCCAGCAGTCCGATTTCAACCACCCGAATTTTACCGCGCTTCCCGCCACCATCGACAGTCTCGACGCCGCGAAGAAGGCAGCCGATGCCGTGATCGCGCGCTTCGGAAAAATCGACGTCGTCGCGCACCTGGTGGGTAGTTTCGCCGGAGGCCAGTCGATCGCCGATACCGACGACGCCACATTCCAACGCATGTTTGATACGAACGTTGGCAGCGCATTCCATATTTTGCGCGCTGTAGTCCCACACATGCGACGCGCCCGCGCGGGACGCATCATCGCCATCGGCAGCCGCGCCGCCGAAGATCCCGGCGCAAGTGTCGGCGCCTATAGCGCATCGAAAGCAGCGCTGGTCTCGCTGATCCGCACGGTTGCCGTCGAAAACAAAGACGCCGGCATCACCGCGAACATCATTTTGCCCGGCACGATGGACACTGCCGTAAATCGCAAAGAGATGCTCGGCGCCGATACAACGCAGTGGGTGCAGCCCGCGTCCGTCGCCAGCCTGATCCTCTGGCTCGCCGGAGACGCCGGCAAAGACGTGACCGGCGCGGCCATCCCTGCGTACGGGCAGGGACTGTAATGACAGGACGTAACCCTTTCGTAACCCTCCTGACTGCACAATTGTTGTTGCACATTAACACTGCTGAAATATCTTGCATGTAGCCTGTATTTAGGAGGGTCCTCATGGCGTCAGCCCGGGGTGCGAAGTCGTTGCCGCTGCAGGTAGCCGCGATTTGCTATCGCCGGCGCGGGACGGCCATTGAGTTCCTTCTGGTTAATACCAACGGCGGCAACAAGTGGACTTTCCCCAAAGGTTCGACCGACGCCCACCTTTCGCATAGCCAGGCCGCCGAACGCGAAGCCGCCGAAGAAGCCGGCGCCCTCGGCACAATCGAGCCGCGCCACTTTCACCTCTACATCCATTCCAAAGGCGTGTTCTGGCAGCCCGGTGGCGTGCAGGAATTTGTGGTCAAAGCCTTTCTGATGGAAATCCACCAGATGCGCCGCCCCGACGAAGGCGATCGCCATCCCACCTGGTTCAGCCCGGCGGAAGCCAAGCACCGCCTGGCCAAGGGCCGCGAAGTGAAATACACGCACGAACTTGAAGCCGTAATCGATCGCGCTCTCGAACGTATCCAGTTCCACCACGAACTCTGGGGAGCCTATCCCGGCCCGCGAAATGCCCGCCCCGCCACCTCGAAAGATCCCATCGCGGATGTCGTCTGGCCGTAAGGAAACCTCGCGGTCTGTCATCCTGAGCGGAGTTTTCGCGGGCAAAGCTCGCGAAACGGAGTCGAAGGACCCCGTGCCTGCCGGAGCGACTCGCAGCATCTCAGGGAATTCTCAAAGAAGACATCTCTTGTTTGTTTGGGTCCGCGGCAAAAACTCCCTACCGGGGCATGTTCAGATTGCAGGCAGGTAAGGGATACTTCGACTCTCTAGAGCGATTCGCAGTGCGAATCGCTCTACTCCGCTCAGGATGACAGGCCAATTTCATGAGACGATAAGTAGACACCATGATTCAGCTTTCCGGCGCCGGAAAACGCTTCGGCCACAAACTGCTCTTCGAAAACGCGGACTGGCTCATCACGCCCCGCGACCGCATCGGCCTGGTCGGCGGCAACGGCACCGGTAAGTCCACGCTGATGAAGGTTCTCGCCGGCATGGACACGTTCGACTACGGCGGCCTGGTCGTCGCCAAGGGCACGTCTGCCGGCTATCTGCCGCAGGACGGCCTCACGCTCTCGGGCCGCAGTGTTTTCGCCGAATGCATGTCAGTATTCGACGACCTGCGAGCGATGGAGACTGAACTTGAGTCGCTCACGCACAGCATGGCCGAACTCGACCACACCAGCGCGGAATATTCCGCCGTCGCCGACCGCTATCACCGCGTGGAACACGAGTTCCGCACCCGCGACGGCTATTCAATCGAAGCCGAAGTCGGTCGAGTCTTGATGGGGTTGGGGTTTAGTAAGGAAGACTGGCCGCGACTGACCGACGAATTCTCTGGCGGATGGCAGATGCGCCTGGCCCTCGCCAAGCTTTTATTACAGCAACCCAACCTCTTATTGCTCGACGAGCCGACCAACCATCTCGATCTCGAAGCCCGCAACTGGCTGGAAGAGTATTTGCAGAACTATCCCAACGCTTTCGTGCTGATTTCACATGACCGCTATTTTCTCGACGTGACGGTCAACAAGATCGCCGAAATCTGGAACAAGCGCTTCTGGTTCTATACCGGCAACTACGACAAATTTCTCGCGCAGAAGACGCAGCGCAACGAGCAACTACAGGCCGCGTACCGCAACCAGCGCGACCGCATCGAGCAGCTCGAAGTCTTCATCAACCGCTTTCGTTACCAGGCCACCAAGGCCAAGCAGGTCCAGAGTCGCATCAAGGAACTGGAAAAAATCGAGCGCATCGAGGTTCCGCCAGAAGAAAAGACCATCCATTTTTCGTTCCCGCAGCCGAAACCCAGCGGCCGCATCGTGGCCGAGTTCGAAGGTGTGGCCAAAAGCTATCCGGGCAAAAACGGCGGCACCGACAAAGAAGTCTTCCGCAACGTCGACTTCATGATCGAGCGCGGAGACCGCATCGCGCTGGTCGGCGTGAACGGCGCGGGCAAGTCCACGCTGATCAAGTTGCTCGCCGGAACCGAACAAGTCACGCACGGCGAATACCGCCTCGGCCACAACGTGGAAGCCGACTATTTCGCGCAGGACCAATATAAAGAACTCAATCCCGACGCCCGCATTCTCGACGATCTCGGCGCAGCCTCTCCGCGCTCGGGAGAGACCGAATTACGCAGCCTGCTCGGCTGTTTCCTTTTCTCAGAAGACGACGTCTTCAAGAAGATCGGCGTACTTTCGGGCGGCGAGCGCGGCCGCTACGCCCTGCTCCGCCTGCTGCTGCATCCGGCAAATTTCCTGCTGCTCGACGAACCCACGAATCACCTCGACCTGCGCGCCAAAGACGTCCTGCTCGACGCGCTCATGAAGTACACGGGAACTGTCGTCTTTGTTTCTCACGATCGATATTTCATCGACAACCTGGCCACGCGGGTTTTCGAAGTTGGCGGCGGGAAGGTCGAAGTGTTCCCGGGAAACTACGAAGATTATCTCTGGCGCAAACAGGGCGGGCAGCACGTCGCGCCCACGCTCGCTGACGTTCCCGGAGCGAAAGCTCATCGAAGCGAGCCGCATCCCGCGCTGAAGACAGTCGCACCGCCCGTGCCGGTGAACGGAAATGGGGCCACCGAAACGGCCGGACCGGTTGAAGCGAAGAAGCGCCTGAATCCCATCAAGCGCAAACAAATGGAAGATCGGGTTCACGAACTCGAAGATGCGATCAGCCGAACCGAATCGGCGATCGCGAATCTCGAAACCGCCCTGCAGAATTTCGTCAACGCCGACGAGAGCCAGCGCCAGTCGCAGGAACTCGACCAGCACAAGGCAGCCCACGCTGCGCTGATCAACGAGTGGGAGGGTCTATCGGAGGAGTTGCAGGAATCGAAATAGGACCGGCTGCTGGACAACTGCAATCTAGCTTTAGCATCCAAATCCTTTGGGATGAAGGTAAAAACTCTGGTGGCGCATAGTGATCGGATGGTTAGAGTCAGGTTCAACGCAGTCGGGCTCGCGGTTGCGTTGGCGATTCTAGGCGGCTACTCGTTTGCCCAGAACCAAGACTCGCTCGACGTACAGCCGCAGCGGAAGTGGCTGGTCTGCGATGTCGACTGGATTTTTACACCCTACGACGTCGGCACCGACTTTTCTGTGAGGTTGGCGTTCCATCAGACGCCGCTCCCTGGGATTCGAGTCGTAATAACTCCAAGCGGAGAACTGCGAGACGCAGGCGGGCGTCCCAGGGTTCCGGTCACGGCCATGACCGACTCATCTGGTACGGCACACTTTCTCGCCGTAACGCCGGGAAAATACAATGCAGGAGCGAAAAATGGACTCGATTTTCCCTCCAACGAAGTTACTGTCCATAGCGCTGGCGAGGGTGACTTTGACGCCGAAATAGAGATCGAGTGGCCCTTGGAGCCGCTCCCGGTCCGCACCTTACGCGGCTGGTTGCTTGTGCCGGGCGAAGGAGACAAGCCGGATCGCCCGTTCCGGTCCGTCACGGTCAACCTTGTGGACTTGCGCTCCACACGAGTCGTGGAAACGCAACGTACGCTCGAGGATGGCTCGTACGAATTCTCGACAGTTGAACCGGGCCTCTTCGTGGTTCGAGTCATCCCACCCACCAAGGACAAAAAGACGAAGGAGTTGAGCGGTGACCTCGCCGTCGAACTCGACCCGGTCGCACAGGAAGCGACCATCCCGGGGTTGAAGGTCCTGCAGTCGGAATGCGCCGGTGTACAACTGTTACGGCAAACGAAGCCGGGGCAGTGGGAATAAGCCTCAGCCGGCGGACATATACTTCCGTAATCTTAAGGAAAACCTTACCAGTGTGCGATAGTCAGATTGGCCAGATGGCCAGCAACTGCCGTCGGCCACAAATTTCAAGACCAACCGCAGGAATAGGTGCCAGGGGCCCCAGGGCAAGGCGCCGTCGCGGGAATCCAAGGAAGGTCGCATGCTTCAGTCGTCGGATAACGTGTTTAATCAGAAGCCCGGCACGCCGGGTCTCAACCCCAACCCCTACAACCCCGTCAAAACCGTCACCGCTCCTGTCGACCAGGCCACCATCGGCCGCACTTTGGTAATCAAGGGCGAAATCAGCGGCTCTGAAGCGCTTTACATCGACGGCCGCGTCGAAGGCCAGATCAACATGCCCGAGAGCCGTGTCACCATCGGCCGTAACGGCAAAGTCGACGCTTCCATTCAGGCCCGCGAAGTCGTAATCATGGGCAAGGTGAATGGCAATATCGAATGCAGCGACCGCGTCGATATCCGCGCCGAAGGCGCAGTCAACGGCGACATTTCGACCGTGCGTATCAGCGTGGAAGACGGCGCAGCGCTCAAGGGCGGAATTCAGGTTCGCAGCGGCGAAGGCAAATCGAACCAGCCGCAAGGTCAGAAGCCAGCCGAGGCCCCCAAGGCCCTGGCCGCTACCGCCAGCGCGTAATTGGCGGAAAGTCTCTCTCGTAACGGACAAGGGGCACGCTCGCGCGTGCCCCTGTTGTTTTTAGTAGAGCCTTCCTTTTTGGTAGCGCCGCCGTCCCAGGCTGTCGCGGGGGGGTCCCGGCGGCGCATCCACAACTGCCGTGGAAGAGCGGCGCTTCAGCGCCGCGTAAAGCCACCAATATCACCGGGGCTTTAGCCCTGAGGGCCGCTCTCCCTACTTCTTGGCCGACGGCCGCAAATCCAGCGCCGCCGAATTCATGCAATAGCGCAATCCAGTCGGCGCCGGCCCGTCGTCAAATACATGCCCCAGATGCGCGTCGCACTTGGCGCAGCGCACTTCGGTCCGCACCATCCCGTACTGAGTATCGCGATGCTCGACCACACCGCCGCCCTCGGCAGGCTTGGTGAAACTCGGCCAGCCCGTGCCAGAATTAAACTTCGTCTGCGAATCGAACAGCGGCGATCCACAGCACACGCAGTGATACATCCCCGGCTCTTTCGTGTCCCAGTATTTCCCGGTAAATGCGCACTCGGTACCAGCCTCCCGCGTCACGTGATACTGCTCATCGGTGAGTTGCTGCTTCCACTCGCCTTCAGATTTCACAACCTTCTCTGCCGTTTTCTCAGTCATGACTCCACTCCATCCCAATAATCTTTTTCGACAGCCATTAGATGATTTAAAGTGCGAAAAGTGACATCGGGCTACTTCCCAACATCCCCCCCCACCCTTCGATACTTCCCCCGAAAGAACAGCAGCGGATCGCCGTCGCGCACCACCACATCTTCGACTTCGGCGATGAAGATGGTATGGTCCCCCGCAACTTCCGCCGAGCGCAGACGGCACTCCAGATACGCCAGCGATCCATGCAGCATGGGCGTGCCGTGTTGGGTACGATCGAAGCGCGCCTCGGCCTCTGCCTCGGTGCTTTCATGGGACCGTTCGACGCGTGCGTAGTATTCCGAAATCGCCCGCTGATCTTCGCCGAGCACGTTGATCCCGAAGCGTTTCTTCGCATGCAAGTGCGCGTGCGTGCGAGTCTTATGATCCACGCAAACCAGCACCAGCGGCGGATCGAGCGACACGGAGGCAAACGCGTTGGCCGTCATGCCGTGCACCTCGCCGTCGAGGTCGACCGTAATGATCGTCACCCCGGTAGCGAAGCACCCCATCGCTTTGCGAAATTCAGAAGAATTCAAGCTCACGGTTCTGTCTGGAGCCAGGTCTTCCACCCGGCCGCGGCCCGCAGGGCCGCACTTTCCCTCCGCGGCAAATCCAGCCATCAGGTCGCGATTCGAGCGGCACTTCGCTCTTGGGTGGCGCAGCGCTTCCAGCGCTGCGATCCATGCTACTGGATCAAGCCGGTTTTAGCCGCTGAGGCCGAACCGCCCACGCTCCCACCGCAACCGCCTACATTACCATGCCCCGCCGTTGTATCATTCGATTCACGTGGCCGTCACGTCCATTACGCCCGCCGCATCGGAGAATCGCGCGGCCTGTGCTGCGGCGCTCGCTGAGTTGAGCCCGGGCGCGTCCATTACGCGCGAAGCGGCGATCGAACTGATGAGTTGTCCCGAAGAACTCCTCCCCGAACTCCTGGCCGCCGCCCGCGGCGCAAAAGAGCGCTTCAAGCCCGGAATCATCACTTATTCGCGCAAAGTCTTCCTGCCGCTAACCAATCTCTGCCGCGACTATTGTGGATACTGCACCTTCCGCCGCGATCCCGGCGACCCCGGCGCGCACACCATGACTCCCGGCGAAGTGCTCGCGGTCGCTCGCGCCGGCGAAAAGTTGGGATGCACCGAAGTCCTCTTCAGCTTGGGCGACAAGCCCGAACTGCTGTTCCCCGAAATGCGCCAGACCCTCCGCCATCTCGGCTACAAATCCACGCTGCATTATCTCGAAGCCATGTGCGAACTGGTGCTGCGTGAGACCAGCCTGCTACCGCATCCCAATCCCGGCCTGCTCAGTGCGGAGTGGATCGCCCGCCTGGCCGCCGTTTCGCCAAGCATGGGACTCATGCTCGAGACCACGAACGCGGCACTGCTGGCCCCCGGCGCAGCGCACGACAACGCTCCCGACAAGCTTCCGGCCAAACGCCTGCGCACGATCGAAGACGCCGGCAAGCAGAATGTTCCGTTCACGACCGGCCTGCTGATCGGTATCGGAGAGACCCTCGAAGATCGCGTCGACACGCTCCTCGCCATTCGCGACTTGCACGACCGTTACGGACACATCCAGGAAGTGATCGTGCAGAATTTCCGCGTTAAGCCCGCGATTCCCATGGCGCATTGGTCCGAACCGACGCGCGGCGAAATGTTGCGGGCCGTGGCGGTAGCTCGCTTGTTACTCCCCAACGTCAACATTCAGGCTCCGCCCAACCTGTCTGCGCCTTACTATGATGATTTAGTGGACGCCGGCATTAATGATTGGGGAGGAATTTCGCCGCTGACGCCCGACTTCATCAATCCGGAAAAGCCCTGGCCGCATCTCGAGCAACTGCGCCTGCGAACCGAAGCCAAAGGATTTTCATTGCGGCAGCGTCTGCCGGTGTATCCGGAATTTCTTTCGGCCCTGACCGGCAAGCCCGGTCTGCTTTCAGAAAAACTGCGCGTCGCCAGTGACGATTCTGGTTTAGCAAGAATGAGGACGGCAGCATGATCGCCGTGCTCACCGGCGGCACCGGCGGCGCAAAGTTCGTGGATGGTCTTCGGCAGGTCATGCCCGCCGAAGACATCACGCTGATCGTGAACACTGGCGACGACCTGCTCTGGTGGGGCCTCTACGTTTCGCCCGACATCGACTCGATCACCTACGTGCTCTCCGGCATGCTCAGCCGCGAGCGCGGATGGGGCGTAAAAGGCGACACGTTCCTCTGCCTGCAGGCCATGGGACAACTCGGCGAGCCCACGTGGTTTCACACCGGAGACCGCGATCTAGCCATGCACCTGCTGCGGTCCCGTCTGCTGGCCGAGGGCAAAACGCTCTCTGACGCAACAACAGTCATCTCTGAAAAACTTGGCGTGAAGGCGCGCGTCCTCCCCATGAGCGACTCACGCGTAGAAACCCGCGTGGATACGCCCGCGGGCGAATTGAGCTTTGAAGAATATTTTGTGCAGCGCTGGTATCAGGACCCCGTAAACTCCGTACGATTCGCTGGAGCGTCCGACGCCGAGCCTGCTCCTGGAGTCATCGAAGCCATCAGTTCCGCCGACGCAATTTTGCTCGCGCCGAGCAATCCCATCACGAGCATTGGCCCCATCCTTTCTGTGCCCGGCATTCGCGAAGCGCTGATCAGCGCTCGCGGAAAAATTGCCGCGGTCAGCCCAATAGTCGGCAACGCCCCGGTCGCAGGCCCCGCGGGAATTCTGATGGCTGCGCAAGGACTGCCGTGCTCAGTCGCCGGCGTGGCCCAGGCATACGAAGATTTTCTCGACATCCTGATCTGCGACACGCGCGACGCCCGCGCCGCAGAAACCGTCCGCAGAAATGGCCTGCGCGTGCAATGTACGCAAACCATCATGCGCACCGCCGAAGACAAAGCCGCACTGGCGCGCGAAGTGCTCTCGTGTGTTTCTTCGACTTCGCTCTCAGAAAACGAGCCCAAGGCCCATGCCAACACCTTCCGACGTTTGGACTCGCAGCCGTGATCGTCTCCCCGGTAATTCTGGTTCCGGTCAAGAATACGTCTTCGGCCAAACAGCGACTGGCTTCCGTCCTCGATCAGCCCTCCCGCACAGCGCTGGCGCAAGCCATGTTGCACGACGTCCTCAGCGTTCTTCACAACTGGCCTGCTCGCCAAAAAGAGAGCTGTGCGACCGTTGCAGTCGTCACCAGCGATCCCTTCGCAGTAAAGCTGGCCACTGAATATGAGTTCGAAGTCATTCCCGACCCCGACAATCCCGGCGAAACCGTCGCCATCGAAATGGCCACTCGCGTTTGCATGGAGCGAGGCGCCGACAGCGCGCTGGTGATCCCCGCCGACATTCCCCTGATCGAAGCATGGGAGTTTGGCGAGATTCTAAGCCACGCGCCCACCGACGGCAGCGTGCTCGTTCCCGCCGCCGACGGGCGTGGCACCAACGCCATCTTTCGCCGTCCTGCAAATCTATTTCCGCTGCGCTTTGGAAACGACAGCTTCAAGCCCCATCACGCAGCCGCGCAAGCGACCGGAAAACCGTGTGTGGTTCTGAACCTTCCTGGAGTCGCCGTCGACGTGGACAACCCCGAAGACCTGGAGCAACTGATTTCGCTTCCCGGCGAAACCCGCGTCCAGAGCCTGCTTCGCAAATGGAAGGTCTTTGGCCGAGGCTTCGCTCCTGGAATACAATCTCAAGATTGCCAGTCAAAACAACAAAGGTGATCAAACCAGATCGAGCTGCGCCAGAGCCAACTGAATTGCGGCTTATCTCCATCCCGCTTGCCGACGAAATCTGCCCTGGTGACTCGATCGCCGACAAACTGCTGGAAGCTCTGCGCCGCCGCCGTCTCCACCTCCAGGCCGGCGATATCCTGGTTGTGAAGCACAAGATTGTCTCCAAGTCCGAGGGCCGCTTGGTCGATCTGGCCACCATCCAACCCTGCGCCGAATCCATAGCCTGGGCCAAACAATATGATCTCGATGCCCGTGTCATCGAACTCGCCCTGCGCGAAAGCCGCGCCGTCATTCGCCGCAAGAACGGTGTGCTCATCACCGAAACCCACCACGGCTTTCTGTGTGCCAACAGCGGCATCGACGTTTCTAACGTCGACGGCGGCAGCCACGCAGTGCTGCTGCCGGAAGATGCGGACCGCTCCGCCGCCAATCTTCGCCGCGCCCTGAAACGCCGCACCGGTTTCTCCATCGCGATCATCATCACCGACAGTTTCGGCCGGCCTTGGCGCGAAGGACTGACTGAGTTCGCCATCGGCATCAGTGGTATGAAACCTCTGCGCGACGACCGTAGCCGCCGGGACCCGCACGGCTATAAACTAAAAGCCAGCGTCGAAGCCGTCGCCGACGAACTCGCAAGCGCCGCCGGGCTCGTCTGTGGCAAGCTGAATCGCGCCCCCGCCTGCATCGTCCGCGGATTCCGCTACGACGCCGGCATGGGCGGAGTCCGCGCTCTGCTCCGCCCAGCATCCGCCGACCTATTCCGGTAGACTGTTTTCGGAGATTATTGCGCTCTTGTTTTGGACGCGTTCTCCACGGGGCCATTCCGTTACAAACATCTTGCGCTCGTTTGGATTCGGCCTTTGGGTGGCGCAGCACTTTTAGCGCTGCGATTAGAATGCTCATTGAAGATTTGGGGGCTTAGCCCCTGAGGTCAAAGAAAGCATGCCTCGCGAACTCACATCTTCGGAACTGGAATCCTTCCCTGCGCTCGATTGGTCTGACATAGCCCCACGCCTGACTTCGGCGGCGCGATTGTCTCTGGAGAAAATCCTCGAAACTCAGAACGGCGCAGACTTGTCGCTGGAAGAGTCCTACGCGCTGGCCAACGCCGAAGGCGACGACCTTCTCGGACTGCTGGCTGCGGCCACCCTGCTGCGCGCCGAACTCTGCGGCAACATCGTCACCTATGTGGTCAACCGCAACATCAATTTCACCAACATTTGTTTTGTCGGATGCAAGTTCTGCGCCTTCAGTCGCGGCCCCCGCGAGGCCGACAGCTATTTCCACTCTCTCGACGACATGGCCCGCAAAGCGACAGAAGCGTGGCAACTCGGAGCGACGGAAGTCTGCATTCAGGG
>Ga0210391_10002125_pt1 | contig 17360 bp, 19 predicted proteins | sample IncBWC12OmetaG_FD_160573 | JGI IMG/M metagenome (GOLD analysis project Ga0210391, IMG submission 160573) | Forest soil microbial communities from Barre Woods Harvard Forest LTER site, Petersham, Massachusetts, United States - Inc-BW-C-12-O ... | reverse complement strand
GCAAGCTGGGTGCGAGCAATCGCGTTGAAGCCGCGCGGATCGCACGGACCAAAGGCTGGCTGTAAGTCGATTTCCCTCTCTGCGAATGGCCCAAGCGGAAACTGCTCTTCGTGCCTATAATCGCTCGGGAGGAGACACTCGTCAAATGCCACAACGTCTCGTAACCGTGGTTCTGAGCTGGCTGGCTCTTTTCGCGACATCTGCTGCGACCAGTGACTCGATCGCTGACCTGCCAAAGAAGGCGATCGAGCGATCGCAAATCACGGCGCCGGGATCCCATCCCTTCCTCCTGAAGGCCAAGGTTGTAGAGATCACAAACCTTGCGAATACAAATTACCAGGCCGAGATCGAAGAATATTGGGTCGCGCCCGACAAATGGCGGCGCACTGTGAAAACGCCTAACTTTTCCCAAACGTTGGTCGTGAACGGCGACAAGACGAGTGAGCAACTCACAGGTGACTATTACCCGAACTGGCTTCGTACTGTCGTGGCTGCAATCTTCGATCCCGGCGATCGTTTGCAGGGCGTCGAGCTGACGCGCTCGACAGACAATCCGGTTTTTGGCGGAACCCAAGTCTGCCGGCGCTTTACATATATGGCTGGCGTGGCTCCTGTGAGCAACAAGGTTTTTTCGATCTACTGTTTTGAGAACGACGTGCTGGACATGGTGGTTGCGCCGGGATATGAAGCCATCTACCGGGACTACAAGAATTTTGCGGGCAAGCGAGTGGCGCGAACCATTAACGAACGAATTGAAAACGGAACCGACCTGCGTGCGACCGTCGAAGGACTGACAGAACTAAAATCTCCGGACGACTCCATGTTCGCGATCCAGGAGGCGAGCCATCCTCTACAGACGATTCGCGCCGACGAGGCAACGCTCCGCAGCCTGGCTGTGAACGCTCCCGAAATTGTGTGGCCGACGGTCCGCAGCGGAGCGGAAAAAGGCACGCTCAGCCTCTACGTTTGCCTCGACCGCGATGGGCATGTTCGGGAAGTGTATGAACTCAATTCCAGTAACCCGGGACTGAGCGATGTCGCACGCGACCAGGTGATGAAATGGCAGTTCAAGCCCGCCACGAATCACGGGGCACGCGTGCAGGTAGAGTCGATCCTGACGTTTGCTTTTGAAACCACGAACGCGAATCCGATCCCGGTGCTATCGGAAGAAGAAGGAAGCAAGCTGATCCTGCACCGCGTGGAGCCAAGTTGGCCGGAAGGATTCGCGCCCGCCGGAAGTCCGGTGATAGTCACGCTCGCGGTAAAGGAGAACGGAGAATGCACGGGCTTTACATTCGTCGGCTCCGACGAAGTCAACCCAAAAGCGATGATGAATCCGAGGAAGATTTCAATGATTGAAAATCCACTCAATCTCGCATTGAGGAAGTGGAGGTTTCAGCAATACTTGCAAAATGGCAAAGCGACGGAATTCCAGGTGCGAATTACCTTCCATGTGAACTAAGAAGTCAGGTCTCTCGCATCACTCCCGCTTCCTGCCTCTTCACCGTCTTATACGCCCAGGCCATGCGCGGTGTGTTGTGGGCGATGCCGATGTGGCCTTCGGGATTTAAGACGATGATGCCGCCGTGGCCGTTGAGGCGCTGCTTCAGATAGTTCATCGCTTCCTGCGCGGACCACTCGGGCAGGTTGCCGGCCTGAATGCGGTCGGCGGTCCACTTGGCCAGCACTAATTTCATGATGGGCTCGCCCCATCCGGTGGTCGAAACGGCGGCGCTCTCGTTGTTCGCGTAGCAGCCGCAGCCGATCAGCGAGGAATCGCCGAGGCGGCCGGGAGCTTTGTTCAGCGTGCCTCCGGTGGACGTGGCGGCGGCGATGTTGCCGTTGCGGTCGAGGGCGACGGCGCCGACGGTGTCGTGGGAAATGGCCGGATCGTGCGTCGTACTCTGAGAGCCGGGCGCGAACAGATCGTTGCCGTCCGGGTTTGCGCCGGAGTGCTTCGCATTGGCTTGCGCGGCTTGATACTGGCGGAGACGCTCGGTCTCACGGGGAATGACGAGGTCTTCGTTTTTGCAGAGTGCGATGCCGTGTTCCGCGGCGAATTTTTCCGCGCCTTCGGCAACGAAATATACGTGCGGGCTCTCGCTGAGAATTTTGCGGGCCGCGCGCACGGGATTGCGCAGCCGCTCGACGCAGCCGACGCCGCCGGCGCGGAGGGTCGAGCCGTCCATGATGAGGGCGTCGAGCTGAACTTTTCCGTCGCGGTTGAGGAAGCTGCCGCGGCCGGCGTCGAAAGTCTCGTCGTCTTCCATGATGACGACGGCTTCCTCGACGGCGTCGAGAGCCGCGCCGCCGTGCTCGAGTACACGCCACCCAGCGGCCAGGGCGTTCGTGACGCCCCGGAGGTGGGCGTCGACCATGTCATCGGGCATGGCCCAGGCGCCACCGTGAACGACGAGAACGGGATCAGTGGGCAAGAGGTGTCCTCAGAATGAGTTTCAGAAAACTAAAATCCCAGAATGCGACCGCATAGGATAGCACTCTTATGGGTCAGTGAAGCGGGCGGTTGCGAAGTAAGGAGGTGTATAATGGAGTAAGGAGAGGCTGCCGATGCAGAAACAAGCGCGAATTACCAGCAAGGGACAGATTACGGTGCCACACGAGATTCGAAAGTTTCTAGGCGTAAAGCCGGGCGATCATCTTGTGTTTGAGACGAGCGGCGCGCGCGCTCACGTCCGGCCAGTACGCACGCAAAGTCCGTTCGCACCGTATCGTGGGATTGGGAATGGACGCGCGAGGTCTGGCAGAAAAAGCATCATAAAGACTTTGAGAGAACTGCGCGGGCAATGACCACCGTCGTCGACACCAACATAATCGCCGCTCTGTGGGACCGCGACGATGCACTTAATGCGGAGGCGCAGGCCGCGCTAGACGGCGCGATTTCACGCGGAAACCTTGTGGTTCCTGCTCCGGTTTATGCGGAACTAATGGCATTCGCGGGGCGCACAGAAGATTTTCTTGATGCGTTCTTTCGCCAGACTGGTATCACAGTTGATTGGGACACATCGCAGGCCGTTTGGCGGCTGGCAGGGCAGGCCTTCCAGGGTTATGCGGCCAGACGCCGCCGACAGCGCGAGGCGGACCCTCGTCGCATACTGGCCGATTTTGTGATCGGGGCCTACGCGACTCAACACAACTACTGGCTCCTGAGTCTGGATGAAGGGTTGTATCGCGCGGCGTTCCCTACACTAAGAATGGTGACAGCTTAAATCCCTCTACGCGGCTTGGCCCGCTTTCGCGGAGATCGGCGGGTCTTGGGTTCTGGTCCAGGTATAACGCATGCGGTGGATGACTGTGATTGTGCTCAGCACTGCGATGATCCATAGGACTGGGGCCATGCGGTTGAACAGGGCCCCGAGGATTACGAGCACGAGGCGTTCGGGGCGTTCCATGAAGCCGACGCGGCACGATGGGATGAGCGACTCGGCTCTCGCGCGGGTGTAGCTGACCATGATGGCGCTGACCATGACGAAGGCTGCCAGTACCACATAGAAAAAACGTCCGCCTCGGGCGTAGAAAACTAAGAGTCCGAGAAATTGGCTGGCGTCACTGTAGCGGTCGACCACCGAGTCGAAGAAGCCTCCGAAGCGGGTGACGCGGTTGGTGGCGCGGGCGACCTGTCCGTCGACCAGGTCGAAGAAGCCGGAAAAAAAGATGACCAGTCCGGCATAGAAGAACATGCGCTTCTGGTTATCGGCGTTGGCGGAGCCGAAGAGGATGGCGGCCCAGGTGTTGACGACCAATCCCATGAAGGTGAGGACGTTGGGATTGATGCGGGAGAGCGCCAGCCAGCGGACGATGGTGTCGAGCAGGACTCCGCAGGCGCGGCCGAAGGTTTTGGTGAAGCTCGCGCTCATCGTTCAAACCTCGGTTCCGGCCTCGGGTTCGATCTAGCGTCCACTGCGATGGTGATCCGCGCGAAAGTCCCCACTTCTCGCGCAAAAGGCGCGCCAGAAATGGGGCACCCTGTATTTGCATCTTCGCGGACGGACATTAGGCGCCTGCCTCTTCGGGCGCGATCTCGTCGTGGATGGTGCTGAGGCTCAGGATTTCCAGTTCGCGCTTGCCGTTGGGTGAGTCCACGATCACTTCGTCGCCGACTTTTTTATTCAGCAGCGCGCGGCCGATGGGGCTGGTGGTCGAAATTTTACCGGCGGCGACGTCGGATTCCTCGCTGGTGACGATCTTGTATTCCATTTCCTGATTCTTGGTGTTGTCGAAGATCTTCACGGTCGAACCCAGGCCCACCCTATCGTGGGGGATGTTGTTCATGTTGACCATGGAGAGATCGGCGAGGCGCTTGCCAAGTTGGCGGACGCGCGCCTTAACGAACTCCTGGCGCTGCTTGGCCATATGGTACTCGGCGTTCTCGCTGAGGTCGCCGAGGGCGGCGGCCTTCTTGATTTCTTTCGGAAGCTCGTGAATCAGCTCGTGTTCGAGCGCGTTGATTTCTTCCTGCAATTTTCGTTTGATTGCGTCAGTCATTCAATAACCCACAGCCTGGAACCCATTGCCTTTGGGATTATAAACCCGTCGGCACGGCGGCGAGGGCGGTCGGCGGACCAAGTGCCCGCCCGGAACGACCATTACCCACGTAATCAATCGGTTATGTTCCCATGCCCGGCGGGATGTCTTTTTGACTACTATTCCTTCATGAGCACTGGCATGAGCACTGGAACGGGGAGAGTATTGGCCCTCAAGGGAGTTTTGTTTTTCGGCATTTTGATGCTGATCGGGATGATTGCCCTTGCCGGGGTTTTGCCGGTGAGTCGTGCCCATGGCGCGGCGTCGGTGGCAGAGCCGCGAGTGACGTCGATCACGCAGATTACGCGCGATGGATTCCGCAAGACGAATTTGCTGGCGGATGACTCCCAACTCTTCATCACGGAGCTGCCGGGCGCGAACCGCGTGATTGCGAGGGTGTCGTTGCCTGATTCGAGCCGGTCCAGCTCAGGTCGGTCGGTGGTTCCGAGTCCGTTTTCGAACCTGCAGGCGCTCGACCTTTCGCCCGATCACACCAAGCTGCTGGTGGCGCCGATTCAGACCGGATCGAGCGATGATGAATTCTGGACCCTGCCAGTCGCGAAGGGGTCTCCGGAACGGATTGGCGATCTTACTGGCCGCGATGCGGCCTGGTCTTCCGACGGACAGCATCTGGTGTTCAGCAAGGGAGCCGTTATCTATCTTGCCGGCGCCAACGGAACTGCCGCGCATGAACTGTATACGGCGAGCGGGTCGGTGTTTGCGCCGCGCTTTTCACCCGACGGCAACATCATTCGCTTCACGGTGAGCGACGTGGCCCAGAGCACAACCCAACTCTGGGAGATTGGGCAGGACGGTTCGAACCCGCACGCCCTGCTGACGAAGTGGGAACATGCGTCCACGGCGTGCTGCGGCAGTTGGACGGCCGATGGCCGCTACTACGTTTTCCAGGCATCGCAGACCGTGCCGCACACGCTGACTCTGTTCACTGCTCTTTGGGCACTGCCCAGCTCGGCCGCCGGCGGCGACATTTCAGGTCTAGTTCAACTGACCAACGGGCCTATGTCGTTCGGGAACGCTTCGGTGGCCCACGACAGTAAGAGGATGTGGTCCATCGGAGTGCAGCCCTTTGGGGAAGTCGTGAAGTATGAACGAGCGAGCAAGAAGTTCGTGCCGGTGTTGCCGGGAGTTTCGGCGACCGACCTGGCCTTTTCGCCCGATGGCAAGTGGGTTACGTATGTTTCAGTTCCGGAAGCGACGTTGTGGCGGAGCCGGGCTAACGGCAGCGACCGGCTGCAACTGACTACGGCGCCCGGACGAGTGGCTTTGCCGGTCTGGTCGCCGGACGGGAAGCAGATCGCTTTTGTCAGTATGCAACCGGGAGAATCGTGGAAGCTGTTTCTCGTCCCCGCGGGCGGTGGAAATCCGCGACCGGTTCTTACCGAGAATGGCAGCCAGATCGACGCCAACTGGTCGGCGGACGGTACGCGGCTCATGTTTGGAGATTTCAGGAATGACGTGGGAGGCCTCAGCATTCGGGTCCTGGATTTCAAGACGCAAAAGATCGAAACCATTCCTGGATCGCAGGGTATGTTCAGCCCGCGCTGGTCGCCCGATGGACGGTATATCGCCGCACTCTCGCCGGATAACACAACCTTGAAGCTGTTCGACTTTCAAACTCAGAAGTGGACGAATTGGCTGGTCGAATCGGCGGGCGCGGTGAGCTATCCCATCTGGTCGCCGGACAGCCAGTACATTTTCTTTGACGATCTCGTCAGCGGCGAGGAGTCGATTCGCAGCGTGAAGGTGGGAGAAAGTCAACCGGAACTCACCTGCGTGCTGGGCGCGGTCGACCGCTTTCCGGGCGGGCTGGGCACATGGATTGGCCGGGCCGCCGACGGCTCGTGGATGCTGGTGCGGGACCGCAGCACGCAAGAGGTTTACCAGTTGAGTCTGGAACTGCCGTAATCGGATCGCGAGGGCCTGAGAAAATGTTGAAACGCGAAGTCGTAAACGGTCGGAACCTTGGTCAATGCAGATCAGGTCAATGCAGGTTGGGCCAGTGCAGGCTTCTGCTCACGCTCGGCCTGTTGCTGGCCTCTCTGCCGTTCAGCGCAACATCTTCGGCGGCGCAGACCGATCAAAGCCCCTCTGACCGGAAAATAATCACGCGGGTCGAGCCGGAATATCCTGATGCGCTGAAGCGACTCTACATTGGCGGCGTGGTGCGGCTGGAAGTCGAGGTTGCGGCCAATGGAGTCGTAAAAAGTACGAAGCTGCTCGGCGGGAGTCCGATTCTCGGGCAGTCCAGCATGAAGGCGGTCAAGCAGTGGAGATATGCGCCGGCCGCCGCTGATGAAGTCCTCACCGTAAAGCTTGAGTTCGATCCCCACCGCTGAGTCGGCGACTTTGCTGAAGTGGGGGCGGGACTACGCCTGGAATTCTGAGGCTTCCGGGAAGCGCAGCTTGCACTTGGCCAGGGCGGTGGTCAGGATTTCTTCGACCTTGGATTCTTCACAGTTGCGGGCCATGGCCAGTTCGCTGACCAGGAGGTAGCGGGCGCGCTCCAGCATTTTTTTCTCGCGGAACGAAAGCGGCTTGGCCTGATGCAGCGCGATCAGGCTCTTCAGGACGCTGGCTACTTCCAGCAACGAACCAGTGCGCATGCGCTCGGAATTTTCCTTGAAGCGGTCTTTCCAGTCGCCGTTGCTGCCGTTTTCGCCGATAGAAAGCGCGTCGAGAACCTTCTGGATTTCGCCGTTGCGCACCACGCGACGCAGCCCCACGCTGCCTGCGTTCTGGCAGGGGACCATCACTTTGAGGCTGCTGGCTTTGATGTGCAGCAGGTAGAACTTCTCCACTGTCGTGCCCACCGAGCGGCTGCTGATCTGTTCAATAACCCCAACCCCGTGATTGGGATAGACGACCTTGTCGCCGATGTGGAAATTCAAATCCGTACCGCTCATGTTTAGACACCCAAAGGAAGGCGAAGGTTCGTGGGGAGAAGCCGCAACGGGCCCTAATTACTGTCTACTATGCTACTCTCCGGATGGGCCGAAAGCAAGACAGTTCACTGCGTCGGGGCCGTCCGGCCCAGCTAACCTATTGATAAATAATCTATTAGCTGGGTCGCGAACCTCGGAGATCGCGTTCTGACCTCGGCCACGGGTCCATTCCGGAGCGACTTCGTGATGGCCGTCGCGCCCGGGAGCCGGCTTATAATCAGCCCGTGAATTCCAACCGGAAAGCGTCAATTTCAGACCAGCTGGGAAATGAGCCTGGGGACGTCTCGTCCCAAATCGGGAGCGAACGAACGCTTCCGGCCGGGCGGGTGATGGGGCTCGATGTGGGCTCGCGCAGAATCGGAGTCGCCGTTTCGGACCCCCTCGGAATCACTGCTCAAGGGCTGGAAACCTTGCAGCGCACGACGAAGCGGCGCGACTTTGAACACCTGCAGAGCGTGATTCAGAAATACGACGTGCGGGAAATTGTGGTAGGCCTGCCCTTGCGCATGAGTGGCGCGGAAGGGACGCAGTCAGACAAGATGCAGGTATTCGCCGAAGAACTGCGCAAGCGATTCCGGCTGCCAGTACATTTGTGGGACGAACGGCTCACGTCGGCCGAAGCCAACCGGCTGTTGCGCGAGACCGATCTATCGATCGAGAAGCGGGGCAAGGCCGTCGATCGCATGGCAGCGGTACTCATTCTGCAGGGGTGGATGGAAGGCCGGGCGAGTCGGTAGAGTTTCTGCGGCGGGCAGGGGCTAACCCGGAAAATCTCTTGGCAACTTTGACGCCGCGCTAAAGGCCCACGTTGTCGCTAGCCTTTCTTTCAAATCTTCAGGAAGATTTTCTTGCGATCCATGAGCCACATCGGAACCAGGCATAGCGCGACAAAGGCCAGCGAGAATAGTAATGAAGTGAAACTCGGGCTGCCGAGCGGGGCGAAGAAGCGCCGGAAGATGTATTCGTGGCTGTTCTCGATCTGACCATTTCGCCGAAAATTGATGACGAATTGCAGCACGGCGAAGAACCAGGCAACGATGTAGGCGGCAATTGCGTTGCGGCCGAAAATCAGGAACGGTTTGGCCCATGTTACTCGCCACGTTTTGATGTCGGTGGCCCAATAGCAAAGGGCCAGACAAACCAGCGCGAATCCCGCGGTGAACAGGACATAAGAACTGGTCCAGAGTTTTTTGTTGAGCGGGAACCAGATGCCCCAGGTTCTGCCCACAACCAGACCCAGCGCGCCGAACACCAGCATTCCGACCAGCTTGGTTTGCGAGCTGTTTTTCGAGCGCAACCATTCGCCGGTGGAAACGCCTAACAACGCCGTCGCCATCGCCGGCAAGGTGCTCAGCAGGCCTTCAGGATCGCGAGTCTTTTCCCAGAGCGTGGTGAGGAACCTGCGATCGAGATAGGCGGCGAGATTGGCGTCCGGGTGAAGGAACGGAATGTCCCGGCCCGGAACCCCATAACCTGGCACCGGGACAAAACGCATCAGGAGCCAGTAGCCGATGAGCAGCGCGGCCACGACCACGGCCCGGGTTCGAGAACTCGTATAGAGAAATAAGATGGACGCTGCTAGGTAGCAGACGCCGATGCGTTGCAGAACTCCCGGAATGCGCAACCCGGGGAAAGCGGACGGAGCGATGAGAACCAGGCTGTAGTTCATCGCCAGACCGATGGCGAAGATGATGACTCCGCGGCGAAAGGCATGCAGCAGGAGCACGTTCCTCGAATCGCCGCGCCTGAGCCGAGACTCGGAGGAGAAGACGAGCGAGACTCCGACAATGAAAAGAAAAAACGGGAAGATGAGATCGGTCGGTGTCCAGCCATTCCACTCGGCGTGTTCGAGGGGCCAGTAAGGGTGATCATTGCCGGGGTTGTTGACCAGGATCATGGCGGCGATGGTGACGCCACGGAAAAGATCGAGAGAAGTGAGGCGTGTGGAGGCGACCGGAGAAGAGGAATCGACCGACGATGCGGGCGCAGTCTGAGTTGGTACAGCCGGCGCGGACATTTGGTCTCCAATCTCGAGATCGGCGCGAACTTAGGTGGGGATTGTACTACGTCTGCTTTTAACGTCCGCGCATGGCTTTGCGGTAGGCCAGAACATTCTTGTCGTGTTCTGCGATGGTGCGGGCGAAGCGATGGTGGCCTTCGGCATCGGCTACAAAATAGAAGTAGTCACTCTGCGCGGGATGCAGGGCGGCTTCAAGGGCGCTGCGTCCGGGATTGCCGATGGGGCCCGGGGGTAGTCCGGCATGGCGGTAGGTGTTGTAGGGCGAACTGAATTGCATGTCGGAGTGATGCAGTTTGCCGGTGTACGCTCCAGCCAGAAGCTCCCCGTAGATGATGCTGGGGTCGGCGTCGAGAGCGATGTTATGGACCAGGCGGTTGTAGTAAACGCTGGCGACGAGCGGGCGTTCTTCCGGAACTGATGTCTCTTTTTCAACGATGGAGGCCATGGTCACGATATCGCGTGGAGAGCGGGTAGGGACGCCTTGGGGGAATCCGACAGAAGAATCTGCCGAGATGACTCCAATCTGGCGGGCGACCTGGTGGAACTGTTTGACCATGGCGGCAGCCATGTCGTGCATGGTCATCATGCGCGAAAATTCGTAAGTGTCGGGAAAAAGATATCCTTCCAGGGACTGAGCCTGCAGATCGACGTCGGCAACTAACGTGGTGTCGGACTGGGCTTCTTTCACGAAGTCGTCGGCGGGGCCGAGTCCCGCGGCCTCGACCGCGCGGGCGATGTCGAACATGGTGAAGCCTTCGGGCACGACCACGGTGTGGAGGTAGACGTCGCCGCGGCGCAGGCGCTTCTGGATGTCAAGGATGTTGGCCGGCTTGTCGAAGGAATATTCCCCGGCCTTGAGTGAGCGACTGCGGTGAACGTAGTGCCAGAGCACGAATGCCTGCTCGCTGCGGATGATGCCGGAGTTTTTGAGTTCGGCGGCGATCCGGCGGGTGGAATAGCCCGGGCGCAGTAGGACGAAGGTCTGCCCGGCGGGCTCGGTGGGCGTCAGCACGGCCCAGGCGAACCATCCGGCGACGCCAACCCCCGCGATCAGGATGAGCCAGACGATTTTCCGCACAGCCACAACAGTTTAGATGATGCTGCTTTGAGATGTAGCTGCCGATCGTGCGCCGGACTTTGGTAAGCGGCTGATATGAACCCGGAGCAGGCCGCGTAAAAGGCTCATTTCGTTCATGTTGGCGGCAACCCTCAGAACAGAGGGAGTGCTCTCAGTGACCGTCCCGAACCGCATAGGACACTCGCAAAACTGTCCCAAGCGACTTTTGCAACCTTCCGGGCGAGGTATACTCAAATGGCCAAGAGGAAATCTTATATTTTGATGAGACGTAAGCGGCTTTTTTTTACATTAACTTTACTTCTTGCAGTCCTGCCGACGACGGGGTGTTTGTTCCACACTCGTCCGGTCGAAGATAGGATCTCGCAGGTCCCGCTCAAAGACTCTACGCAGCAGGGGCTGATCGACAGCATTAACCAGCAGGCCGATGCCATTCGCTCGCTGAAGGCGACGGTCGACATTGATACGTCTGCCGGGGGGGTGAAAAAGGGCCACGTCACCGACTATAAGGAGATCCGCGGCTATGTGCTGGCGCGGAAACCAGGGGCGCTGCACATGATCGGGCTCATGCCGGTGGTGCGCACCAAGGCGTTCGACATGGTCAGTGATGGCCAGGATTTCAAGTTGTGGATTCCTCCCAAGAACCGCTTCGTGATCGGCAAGAACGCGGTGGCGACGCCCAATACGGATCAGCCAATGGAGAACATTCGGCCGCAGAATATCTACGACGCCCTGCTGATTCGACACATCGACCCGGATCCGGAGGTCGAGATTGCGGTGATGGAGAACGGCTACGAGATCATGCACGACGAGAAGGGGCGTCGCATTCTGCAGGATGACTACGAGTTGACGGTGATTCACAAGTACGACAATGGCTGGAGAATGTCGCGCAAAATAATTTTCGGGCGAGTCGACCTGAAGCCGCACCGGCAGTACATCTATGATGAGAATCTAAAGGTGGCCACCGACGCCCGCTACGCCGAATATAAGGACTTCGACGGCGTCAGCTTTCCGTCGCGCATCCAGATTTCGCGTCCGCAGGAAGAGTTCGACATCACGCTGAACCTGCTGAAAGTGGACATTAACCAGATGCTGACCGACGATCAGTTTCTGTTGGAGGAGCCGTCGGGGGTGGATGTGATCCACTTGGACCGGCCGCAATCGAGCCTGGTCGTGCCGCTGGGGCAGAGGCAGTAAGCGGTATTTAGTGCCGCTGCTCTGTACGCAGAGTCAAAATCCCCACTTCTCGCGCCAAGGACGGCGGGAAATGGGGCACCCGTTCCATCCGGATTCTTATGATGAACAAAATGGTGGTGGCCAACCTGGTGCACCGGCCGACTCGATCGTTTATCGCGATGAGCGCGATTGCGCTGGAAGTCACCATGATTCTGCTGGTGGTGGCGCTGTTCTACGGCATCCTGATCGGGGCAAAAGACAGCCAGCTGGGCGTAGGGGCGGATCTGATGGTGATGCCGCCGGGAGCGGCGGCGATCATCGGCCTGCAGGGTGCCGCTATTCCGGTGAAGGTGGGAGACATTTTGAAGAAAGTGCCGCACATCAGTGCCTCGGTTCCAGTGGTCTGGGAGTTTACGCAGAAACCGCTGGAGATCATCTACGGCATCGACTTGGATAGCTATAACCAACTGCCACCACAATTTCAGTATCTCGATGGCGGGCCGTTTCATGGGCCTTACGACGTGATCGTGGATGATTTTTTCGCCGACATGAATCATTCGAAGGTAGGCGACAAGATCGAGATCCTGAACCATGACTTCACCATCTGCGGTATCGTTCCCCACGGAAAGGGAGGGCGCAAGTTTCTGCCGCTGGCGACTTTGCAGGATCTGACCGGCGCAGAAGGCCGTGCCTCCGTCTTCTACCTCAAGCTGGATGATCCCGCGAATGCCGGACCGGTAGAGAGTGCGATCCAGGCGATACCAGGCATGCAGAATTATTCCGTGCGCTCCATGCAGGAATATCTGTCGATGATGACGCCCGATAAGATTCCTGGGTTTGATCTGGCGATCAAGGTTGTCATCGGTGTCGCGATGGTTGTGGGATTTCTTGTGATCTTTCAATCGATGTACACGGCGGTGATGGAGCGGACGCGCGAGATTGGAATTCTGAAGTCGATCGGTGCGTCCAAGTGGTACATCGTGAATGTGGTGCTGCGCGAAACTTTGCTGCTAGCGTTTGCGGGAATTGTCGCGGGGATCATTATTAGTCTGGTGACCCGTCACGCCATCATGTACGAAAAGCCCGTGCTGCGCCTGTTCTGGAGCAACGAGTGGGTGGTGCGCGCGGCGGTGATTGCGCTGGTGGGCGCACTGGCCGGGGCGCTGTATCCGGCGCTCAAGGCGGCGCAGCGCGATCCGATCGACGCGTTGGCGTACGAGTAGAGGCGAGCGTCTTCCCGGACACCGGGGGCTGAAGCCCCAATTTTTCTGCTGCTTTACGCGGCGCTGAAGCGCCGCTCTTCCACCGAGTCGCGCATCAACCCTAATCGGAATTCAGTCCGGCCTGGCGGAGCATAACCCGCAGGGCGCGTTCGCCGGCGGCGCCGCGCTGTTCGTCGGCGATGTTGCCGTCGCGGTCGATGACCACGTAGATGGGATAGACCTGGGCGTTGTACATGGCGGCCAGGTTAGTGTCTTTGGTCAGGACGATGGGGACCGAGCGCGGGTGGTCGGCCAGATATTTTTTCACTTTCTGATCGGGTTCGAGCACGTTAACTGCGAGCACGATCAGGCCTTTGCCGCTGAATTCCCGGGCAATGTTATCCACCATCGCAGCTTCCTGGTCGCAGTATTTGCACCATGTGGTCCAGAACTCAAACAGGACGACCTTCCCCTTGATTGACTCGTTGTTGAATTGCTCGCCGGTCGTGGTCTTGGCGCGGAAGCGCGGAGCTGGCTGGCCGATCTCATCGCCGCGGAATGCGGCGCAAGTGATGACGATCAGCAAGATTGCCGCGAAGCTGGCGTGGCGCGCCATGACGCAGGAATGGTAGCACGGCTACCAAACCGATTGATCAGCGCTTCTTCTTGGTGGGTTTCGGCTTCAGCGTTTTCGCGTACTCGTAACTGGCCTCAAGATACTTCTGCAGTTCTTTTGTATTTTCGAGCAGAGCGTCGGGAACGGCAACATATTCCTGCATGACAGCGCCGTAAGCTTCGAACAGAGTTGTTTTGTACTTCTTTAGAAATTTTTCACGCTCGGCCTCGGGCAGACGAATCGCCAGCCTGGACTGGTGCAGCAGAGTGAACATGTTTCCGTTGAGCGAAGTGTAGGGGTTGGCGTCGCCCTTGCGCTCGATGCTGGGGTTAGTGGCGATCAGCTTGTCGTAGAGGGCGACGGCGCCGCTCGCGACAGCTTTCTTCTTGGCAGGCATGACAGGCGTCCTTCGTGATAGCCGATGGGGGTGATAGACGGCGGGGCCGCGTCGCCCCGCCGTCTGTCCGCATCCGTCATCAATCGTCGATCGTCGGCGCAACACAGGCACCGACGCATCTCGGCAATGCTATTGCGGTCCGAAGTACTGCACGTGAACGTAAGTTCCCAGCCGCGGGTTATAGGCGAGATACCAGCCGTCATGGTCGGGATCTTCGTAGATCACGACCTGGTCGCTGTCCCAGAGCCAGTCAGCGCACAAAGCCAAGTCAAACGAGGCGACGCCGAAGGCCCAGCCGTTGAACCAGAAACGGCCGGGGCCGCCTCCGCCAATGCGCCATACGTGCCCGCGGCCGAAGCCGCCGGTGAAGTGGCCATGCTCCCAGGGATGATCTAAGTGGAAGCGCGCGTCATCGCGTCCCGCGTCGTGCCCGACCCAGGTGCCGTCGTGATGGACGTGCGGGGCTTGGGGATGGCCTTCCTGGTCATGAAAACCCGGCGCAGGGTGAGCAATCGTTCCGTGACTCGCAGGTGGGCCATGCTTCGGAACGAATCCGCCGCCGACTGCGTGACCGCCGCCGCCGTGGGCGCCGTGTTGCGCTAGGGCGGGCAGAGAGAACATCAGGGATACAGCCAGCACGGTCAGAGGAACAGCAAGAAGTTTGGGGAACAATCTCATGAGGAACCTCCGCCAATTAGGTTACCACCATCAATCTGTGAGTAACACGGCGTTGACATTTCTTTGCAGATTACGCTATCGTAAGGACTTGGTAGTCGTGTGGTTGCCCGCCTGATGGCCTGGCGTCCTCGCCGGGGAATCAACGAGCGGTCTTCTTTCGCAGTCTTATTCAATCTGGGAGAACTCTGATGTCAACCTATTTCCCCACACCGGGGGAAATCGTGCGCAAGTGGTACGTCGTGGATGCGGATGGGCAGACGCTCGGGCGCCTGGCTTCGCAGGTCGCGCGCATCCTTATGGGCAAAGAAAACCCGCAGTACACGCCGTTTCTCGATACCGGCGATCACGTGATTGTGATCAACGCCGAGAAGGTGAAGACGACGGGCGTGAAAGCGGAGCAGAAAAAATATCATCACTACACGGGATATCCCGGCGGTCTTCGAACGGAAGATTACAACAAGCGACTGGTTCGCAGGCCTGAGTTGGTGATTGAGTCGGCGGTGAAACGCATGCTGCCGAAAAACAAGCTCGCGGCGCACATGCTTTCGAAGCTGAATGTGTACAAGGGCGACAAGCATCCGCACCAGGCGCAGAAACCGCAGGATTTCAAACTGGAAGTGCGCGAGTACAAGCCGCGCAAGGTTGCAGTTTCGTAGGAGCAGCTACGAGCCTCGAGCTACGAGCTTAGAGCTAAGAGAAATTCATATTTGAAAGGTAAGAGTCGGGTGAGTTCCGAGGTTTTACTCGGAACTCGTAACTCACGACTCAAAGCTAAAAATGGCTGAATTAGTTCAATACTACGGAACGGGACGCCGCAAGACGGCGATAGCCCGTGTGTATTTGCGTCCGGGCAGCGGCGATTTCAAGGTGAACGGGCGCGCCTTCGAAGAATATTTCGTGACTCCGGCGCAGCGTTCGGCGGCGAAGGCTCCGCTGGCGTCGTCAGAGATGGCGGCCACGTTCAACGTTATCGCCAGCGTGCTGGGCGGCGGCGTGCGCGGCCAGGCCGATGCAGTGAAGCTCGGGATTGCCCGCGCCTTGATGCAGTTCAATGCGGAACTGCGCAAGAAGCTGAAGGCTGAGGGATTCGTCAGCCGCGATTCGCGCGGCAAAGAGCGCAAGAAGTACGGCCAGAAGGGCGCTCGCAAGCGCTTCCAGTTCAGCAAGCGGTAATTGCTGATGGATGCTTCGAGATTCCTCCGCCCCTCGCGTTCGCTCGAGGGTCGGAATGACAAAGGTTTTTGATTTTGATTTGGCTAAAAGCTAAAGGCTAAGAGCCAATAGCGGTTTTCAGGTGTTCAATTCTTCTCGTGCCTCGCGGCGCGGGGACGGGAATGGCAATCCAGAGCGGCACGATCGCGCAAAGGATGCAGACTAAAGAGGAGGTTCATTGGCGACAATTACCATGAAGGAGTTGCTCGAAGCGGGAGTCCACTTCGGGCATCAGACCAAGCGCTGGAATCCTAAGATGAAGGAATACATCTTCGGAGAGCGCAACGGGATTTACATCATCGACCTGCAGAAGACGCTGAAGATGTTCAAAGAGGCGTCGAAGTTCGTGCAGGACCTGGCGAACGACGGCCGCATTGTGCTGTTCGTCGGCACTAAGCGCCAGGCGCAGGACGCGATTGCCGAAGAAGCGCAGCGTTGCGGGATGTTCTACATCAACCAGCGCTGGTTGGGTGGACTGCTCACCAACTGGGTTACGGTGCAGAAGTCGGTGAAGCGGCTGAAGGAGCTCGACGAGATGGCCACGGATGGCCGCTACGAGCTGCTCCCCAAGAAAGAAGTCATCAAGCTCGAACGCGAGCGCAAACATTTGCAGGCCAACCTGGCCGGCATCAAGAATATGAGCCGGTTGCCCGACGCGATCTTTGTAATCGACTCGAACAAAGAGCAGATCGCGGTTCGGGAAGCCCGCAAGCTGGGCATTCCGGTGGTCGCGGTGGTCGACACGAATTGCGATCCCAGCGAAGTGGATTATGTGATCCCCGGCAACGACGACGCGCTGCGGGCGATTCGCCTGTTTACTTCGAAGATTTCGGAGTCGATTGCCGAGGGCGCGCAGTTGATGACCGACAAGCAGGTTGCCGACATGCAAGCCGCTTCGGATGCGGCGCAGGCCGCCGAGACCGCGGCCGCCGAGTATCCGGCGGAAGAAGCGGGCGCGGTGGATGCGACCGAGGACATCAGCATGGAAGAAGTGCTGGGGCCGGGCATGCACAAGAAGCCGGCAGTGGCGGAAGAAGCGGAACTGCCCAAGGTCGAGAGCCAGACGGTTTAGCCAGTCCCGAGTCGCGAGCACCGAGAAAAAACCGGGATTAAAAATCAGACCCGCGCGGGTCATTTATAGATCGCCCGGCGCGGGTCAAAGTTTGTAGAGCGGTTTTGAGTTTCAGGTTTCCAGTTTCGAGTGGCCTGAAACCACAACCCTTCAAGCACTCGAAACTAGAAACCAGAAACTTATTATGAGCACTACTATGGCAAATATTTCGGCAGCACAAGTGAAAGACCTCCGCGAGAAAACCGGAGCCCCGATGATGGATTGCAAGCAGGCTCTGACTGAAGCCAAGGGCGACATGGAACAGGCGGTCGTGATTCTGCGCAAGAAGGGCGTTTCGGTGGCGGCAAAAAAGGCAACGCGCGTGACTAGTGAAGGAGCGGTGGCCAGCTACATTCACGCCGGCGGCA